>Ga0208960_1000460_pt1 | contig 22905 bp, 18 predicted proteins | sample GreLakmeON33MSRF_FD_187703 | JGI IMG/M metagenome (GOLD analysis project Ga0208960, IMG submission 187703) | Freshwater lentic microbial communities from great Laurentian Lakes, MI, USA - Great Lakes metaG ON33MSRF (SPAdes) | ecosystem: Environmental > Aquatic > Freshwater > Lake | place: Great...
CGATGATCTTCATCAACGTCGACTTGCCGGCGCCGTTCTCGCCCATCAAGGCGTGTACTTCGCCCGGATGGAAGTCGATCGACGTCGGATGTAAGGCGGTGAGTCCTCCGAAGTCCTTGCGCAGTTCGAGGGCTCGGAGCATCGGATGAGGGTTATTTGACCTGAAGGGCCGGAACATCCTTGGCCACGTCAGCTGGCCAAGCGGACAGAGGACGAATGGCCATACGGCGATACTCGCACTCGGCGGCTTCGGACTGGATCTGGAGTTTGCCGGCCTTCAGGGGGACGTCGATTGTCGAACCCTTCTCGCGATAACGGGAATTCAGGAGCACGTTAACCGTCTTGCCGTTGAGACGGAAGACCGCATCGCCGTTGAGGGCGAAGCACTCGATCGTATTCCATTCGCCGAAAGGCTTCTCGTCGTAATTCGTGCCGTGCCACACGCGGGCATTGACGGTCGTCAGGGTACCCTTCGGATCGTAGACACGCTTCTTCACCGGGTCATCGGTGCGGACCGGTATCTCGGCCATCGCGCCAGCCAGAGGCCACCAATCGCCAATGTCGCCTTCCTGAACCTGGAGTTCTTGGCTGCGCATCCAGTATTTGCCTTGGACGCCATGTTCGCCGATGCAGAAGATGAGAATACCGTTATCGCGCACCGCCGTCTGGCGAGGTTCCCAGCGTTTCTCGCCCCAGCGTTGTTCCGTCTTCAGGTGGAAGTTGTCGAAGGACGCCAGCGAACTGAGGGCGCCGAAGACCTGCCCGGTGATATGGAGGACCGTCTCACCGTCGACCTGTCGGGTCGTGATCACCTTGAGTGGATCATTATTGAGACCAAGAACCGGGTCGTCCTTCGGTTTGGCGCCGCGGACGTAACCCGGAAGGTCGTAAGCCCGATGGACCGGACCGAGCCACTTTTCCCACTGCGTAAGCTGGGGGTCGAGCAGCGGACGGAAGGAGGTGTCTTGGGCAAAGGCAGAGGTGCCGAGGCCGAGGAGGAGGAAGAGGCGCATGGGAATTAGCGGACGTCGCGCCAGAGCCACTTCATTGCTTCCGGGAAAATCATGGCGCCGTGTTTTGGGCTATGGGTGCCTTCGCCGAGGATGAAAATGTGATCATAGCCTTTTTCATCAAGGGCCGCCGCCAACTTCTTGTTGGCTTCGGGCCAGACACCGAATTGGTTGGTCAGATCGTTGGTTCCGTCCTGTTGGTAGACGCGGATTTCTTTTTTGGGCTCTTTGAGCACCCATTCTGGGTAAACGTTACCGCCGATTTCAGTACCTTTGCTGAGGACGCCACGGATATTGGTGAAGCTGCCGATGGTCGTGAACACCTTACTGAATTGGTCGGGACGATGCCAAGCCGCATTAAAAGCGCAGATGCCGCCGCTGCTTGAGCCGGCGATGGCACGATGCGATGCTTCTTTGGAAATATTCAATCCTTGGGCTTCGGCGAGTGGGATCATTTCGTTAATCAGGAAGCTCACGTAAGCCGTGGTCACGTTATCATATTCGAAAGAACGGTTCGATTTTCCGAGTGGCTTACCTTTCTTGTCTTTGCCCGTGGGATTTTTCGGATCGGGGATGAAGCCTGGGTTGATGAAGAGACCGATGGTCACCGGCATTTTTCCAGAGGCGATGAGGTTGTCGAAGACCGTTGGGATGCGCCAGGCGCCCGTCGGCGCCACGTAATTTGAGCCGTCTTGGAAAACCATGAGCGCGGCTGGTTTTTTACCGTCATATTGCTTAGGGATGTAGAGTGCCCATTTCCGACCGTAACCTGGGAAGGCCTTGGAATCCTTCATCTCGAACTCGCGTACCACGCCCTTCGGAACGTTGGGTTTCACTTGGGAGTCCGATCCCAAGACATATTGTGCATCGTAGTCAGGCTTCTTGGGCTCCGCGCCCACAAGGGTAAGCGCAAGGAGGGAGGGAAGGAGGCAACGGAGTTTCATAGGGGTGAATAGGAATATGAATCCCTGACGAAAGGACACAAGCCCAAGCGGGTCACGACTTCACTTCGTGTCCGATTCGGCGTAGCTGGGCGAGCTCCGGAAATTTCCAATGGGTGAGCCCCATGACCCCAAACGTCGCCAGTCCGCCGAAGATCACCGAATTGACCGTGCCCATCAGCCGCGCGGCCAAGCCAGATTCGGCCATCCCGAGCTCGTTGGAGCACCCGATGAAGACCGCCGTCACCGCCGAGACGCGCCCCATCATTTCGGGCGGTACATTGGTCTGCAGGATTGTCTGCCGGATGATCACGTTGACGGCATCGGCGGCCCCACCGATGAGCAGGAAGACAACCGAGAGCATGAAAGCCGCAGTCAGGCCCAGCCCAATCGCTTGGGCGAGCGGAATGGCAAGGGCGAAGCCGATGGTGCTCAATCCGAAGACGGCGAAGGAAGCATAAAGCGTCGGTCCAGCCCGTTCGAGGGGCGGGCGGACGATTAAGTAGATAGACATCAGCACGGCGCCCGCTGAGGAGGCAGCCCGCAATAACCCGAAACCTAAAGCGCCGACGCCCAGCATACCGGCAAAGATCGGCAACAGCGCCACGGCTCCTCCGAGGAGGACGGCGAAGAGGTCCATCGTGAAGGCGCCGAGCATCACGCGCTGGCTAAGCATGAAATCAATACCTTGGCGTAAACTTACGATGATGGGTTCAGCTTTGCGCAATTGCAGACTTTGCGTGGTCCGCAAAGCGATGGTCAACCCGAGCGAACCTGCGAAGCAGACAGCCATCACGGCGTAGGCAAAAAGTTCGCCGTGTTCGCCCCCTAACCAGATTAAGAGGCCAGCGAGACCCGGCCCGATGACGCAGGCTAACTCAAAGAGCGTGTTACGCCAGCGGACACCGACCGAGAGTAAATGGCGGGGCAGAATCTCGGCGATGATTGCTTGGCGGGCGGTCGTGAGGAAACTGCGAGCAAGTCCACCCAGGATAACGACCCCGTAGATGACGGTCAGCTTGGCCCAGCGGCTGGAGAGAAATTCCGGCAGAAATAGAAAAAGGCCTAAAATTAACATCGTGAGCAGGGCGCCAATGGCGACGCGTCTACGGTTATTATTGTCGGCGACATGCCCGGCGAAAAGCACCGAACTAACGAAGGGGATGACTTCAGCTAGGCCGATGGCACCCAGGGCCAACGCAGCAGTCTCGGCGCCATAATCTTCGGTGAGCTTAAAGACCTTCCAGGCGATGGCTACGCCTTGAATCTGAACCGCGATTGTCCCGAGCACAATCGACGCCAGGTAAAGGCGGAACGGGCGTGAGGTGACGGCGGACGAAGGTCCTGTTGGCTCAAGTGACATCCCTCTTAGCAGAAATCAGACCGGGTGCCTACGCAATCACGGCTTTGACCACGTGACCGGAGACGTCCGTTAGGCGGTAGTAGCGACCCTGGAACTTGAAGGTCTGGCGCTCGTGGTCGACGCCGAGGAGGTGTTGCATCGTGGCGTGGAGGTCGTGCACGTGGACAGGGTCCTTAACAATGTTATAACCAAACTCGTCGGTGGTTCCGTGAACATAGCCGCCTTTCACGCCGCCGCCCGCCATCCAGATACTGAAGCAGCGTGGGTGGTGGTCTCGCCCGTAATTATCTTTGGTCATCTTGCCTTGGCAGTAAGCGGTGCGACCGAATTCTCCGCCCCAAATTACCAAAGTATCTTCAAGTAGGCCTCGTTGTTTAAGATCCTTAATCAGGGCCGCCGAGGCTTGGTCGGTTTGTTTGCACTGACGTTTGATGCCATTGGGCAGGCTGCCGTGTTGATCCCAGCCTTGGTGGAAGAGTTGCACGAACCGTACACCTTTCTCAATCAGTCGGCGGGCTTGTAAGCAATTCGCGGCAAAGGAGCCGGGCGTCTTTACGCTCTCTCCGTACATCGCGAGGGTGGCAGCAGACTCTTTGGAAAGATCGGCGACTTCGGGTACGCTGCTTTGCATGCGATAAGCCATTTCCGCTTGGGCTAACCGCGCATCAACTTCTGAATCGAGTTCGGTTGCACGCTGATCGGCGTTAAGTTTGCCGAGGGCATCGAGCATGCCGCGGCGAGCATGGGGCGAAACGCCTTCAGGATTCGTCAGATAGAGTACGGGCTCCTTGCCGGCTTTGAATTGTACCCCTTGATGTTCGGAAGGCAGAAAACCTGAACCCCACAGGCGCGAATAAAGCGGCTGATCCTTGGTCGCATCTTGTGAGACCATCACGATAAAGGATGGAAGGTTCTCATTCATGCTACCCAGACCATAAGAAGCCCAGGCACCCATGGAGGGGCGGCCGGCGACTTGGTTGCCAGAGCAGAAAAAAGTGATGGCTGGGTCGTGATTGATGGCTTCGGTGTGCATCGTCCGGATGACGCAAAGGTCGTCGGCGACTTGGCCCGTTTGACTCATGAGGTCGCTATATTCCGTGCCGCTTTGACCGTATTTCTTGAAGTCGGTAAAGGCACCGGCGAGCGGAAGCGTAGCCTGGTAGCCACTCATGCCGGTCAGACGTTGGCCTTGTCGCACCGAGTCCGGTAAGGGTTGACCGTTCTTTTCTCGAAGGAGCGGCTTAGGATCAAAGGTTTCGAATTGGGAGGGCCCGCCGGCTTGGAAAAGGTAGATGACGCGTTTGGCTTTGGCCGGGAGGTGCGTGCCTTTGGGAAGAGTCGCGGCTTGGGCGTCACCAACGATACCACGCATCGCCAGGGCACCAAGGCCAAGGGCGGAGGTGCCGAGGAAGTGCCGACGCGTGGTCTGCATCAGGCTGTCGTAACTGGGCTTGGTCGGGTGCATGATCAGCGAGAGGTGACCGCCGCATCGCTCGCCAAGATGGTCGAACAGACGAGGGTGAGGGCGGCAAGGGAAGGGTCGGCAGGCATCTTTGGTAAGGCAGGAACCGGCACAGCCGCTGGCTTTTTCTTCGCCTTAGGTTCGGCCTTAAGTTCAGGCTCGGCGACCTTGGGTGGTACGGGAGCAAATTGCGGCGGCGTGGCCTTCTGGTTCGCGTAGAGCTCGTTGAGCGCGGCGAGTTCGGACGGGCGCGGGTCACGTGTGCACACGTGGCGGAAGGCGGCGGTAATCTGCGCGGAAGGTTCGGCCGACGCTTTGCTCACCTTGACGGCGAGGCTCTTGGCGGCTTCGACGAAGCCAGGGTTATTCAACAGCACCAGTGCCTGCAACGGGGTATTGGTGTTGAGTCGCTTAGGCTGGCAGATTTCGCGCGAACCAGCGTCGAAGATTAGCATGTTGTCGGGAGGAGCCGTGCGCTTACGATAAGTATAGATACTCCGACGGCGGGCGGACTCCTGGACGCTTTCGCCGCCGATTTTCTCCACGAGCGTGCCAGCGGCGAGCAAAGCTTGGTCTCGGACCATCTCAGCCGATAGGCGAAGGACGGGACCGCGAGCCAGATACTTATTAGAAGGGTCTTTCTCGCGCACTTCGGCCGTCGGGGTCGAAGACTGACGGAATGTGCTGCTTAAGACGAAGCGACGAAGCATCGCCTTGGTGTTCCATCCGCCACGGACGAAGTCGACGGCCAAGGTGTCGAGCAGCTCCGGGTGGGTCGGGAGGTCTCCTTGCATACCGAGGTTCTCGCTGGAGGCGAATAGTCCGGAGCCAAAGACCTGGGCCCAGAGACGGTTGATGATGACGCGTGACGCGAGGGGGTTCTTCGGGTCGGTCAACCAGCGGGCGAGACCAAGGCGATTCTTCGGCAAGGATTCGTTCCAAGGGAAGATGTGAGCGGGAACTCCGGGCTCGCAAGGTTTGGTGAGGTCAGGCTTGTCGTACTCGCCACGGGTCAGCAAAAAGGTTTTGGGAGCGAGCGATGAGTGTTCCATCGCAAAGAAAGCCGGGGCGGATTCTTGGTGAGCGGCAAGGGCGCGGCGGGCTTGTTGGAGGCGTTCCCAAGCTTGTGCGTAGCCCGCATTAACCCGAAGTTTCGCATGCTCGGCTAACACGGAGGCAGGCATAGCGGAGACTTCTAGTCCATGGAGCTGGGCGATCTCCGCGGCCGTCAGGGCCGTGCGCCAAAGTTGAATCTCGTCGAGTGAACCGTTACGGAATCCCGCGTCGCGGGAGCGGGAGCCGATCTCCAAAGCATTATCTCGGGGTTTGGCGTTGAGCGTATCGCGTACGACCATCGTCTTCACTTCAAGGCCATCAAGGTACACGCGAAGTCCGGCGGCCTTGGAAGAGCCGTCATAGGTGACCGTTACTCGCTGCCAGTTGCCGACAGGTAAGGCGGCAACAGTTTCAATAGACGCCGCGCTGTTCGGCCAGAGGTGGATCATGCTCCAGCGCAACTTGCCTTGATCGACCAGGAGTTCGACGCCCGAGGCATCGCCATCACCCGTGTAGAAACCCGTGGTATGGAGCACCGTGGCGCGGGCGTTCTTCTCCCCAAGGCGCAGGAAGGCCGAGAAAGTGAAAGCATCATAGCGACCGAGTTGCTTGAATTCAGGGAGGATGAAGCCCGCGTCTCCATCGAATTTCACCGCTTGACCTTTAACGCCAGGAACAAGCTGCAGGTCTTCCGGCGACCCACGACGTTCAAACTTGGCAGGCTTGCCGCCGGTGGTTGCGTTATCGACGCCGGTCTTCGTGAAAGACTCGAGCGGGAAGTGGGCGAGCGGAGTCGGCACCTCGACGGCCGCCTTCGCCGTGGCGGTGTGGGAGGTCACCAGGCCTTGTTCCGCTGCACGCACGGCGGCCCGGAGCTCGGTTTCCTTGCCGCGCGCTTCTTCCGACTTATGGAGACGCACGAACGGCGGCGGCACCTCGCCATGGAAAGACAAGAGTCCATTCTCGTTCTGATCGCCAAACATCGCCGCCATCGAATAGTAGTCGCGCTGGGAAATCGGGTCGTACTTATGGTCGTGGCAACGGGAGCATTCCATCGTCAGCCCCATGAAGCCGTAGCCGGCAGTCATCACGCGGTCGTTAATGCCATCCTGACGGAATTCCTCGGCGATCGAACCGCCCTCAAAGGTCATACGGTGCAGGCGATTATAGGCCGTGGCCACGCGTTGGTCTTGCGTTGGGTGAGGCAGAAGGTCGCCCGCGAGTTGTTCGGTCAGGAACTGGTCATAGGGCTTGTTATCATTGAAGGCCTTGAGGACCCAATCGCGCCAAGGCCAGGCAAACATGGCTTTGTCGCCCGTATAACCCCAGGTGTCGGCAAATCGGGATAGGTCGAGCCAGCCCACGGCGATATGTTCGCCGAAGCGGGGAGAAGACAGCAGGGCGTCGACGCGCTTTTCATAAGCATCCGGTGATTGGTCGGCAAGAAAGGCGTCAACCTCGGCATTGGTCGGAGGCAAGCCGGTCAGGGCGAAAGAAGCCCGACGGAGCAGGGTGGTGCGATCGGCGGCGCCGGAAGGCTTCAGGCCAACCTTGGCTGCCTTGTTAGCGATGAAGGCGTCGAGCGGATCCTTGGGCCAAGTCGAATCTAAGATAGCGGGAGTTGGATGGGATTCGGGGCTGACGAAGGCCCAGTGCGGATCGTACTTGGCCCCTTGCTTGATCCAGCGACGCAGAATGTCCTGCTCCGAGGCGGAGAGCGGACGATGCAGCTCCGGCGGAGGCATGATCTCCTCGGGGTCGGTTGAGATAATGCGATGGGCCATCGCGCTTTTCTCGAGATCGCCCGGGACGATTGCGATGTCGCCGCTTTTGAGTTTTTTCGTGGCGCCGCCAATTTCATCAAGCCGAAGACCAGCCTTGCGGCCTTTATCCGCATCGGGTCCGTGGCAACCGTAACAGCGATCGGAGAGGATGGGGCGCACCTCCCGGTTGAAATCCACGGATTCATCGGCGCCGTAGCTTGTGATGCCGAAGAGACAGACAAGGACGACGATGTTGCGGGGCGATGACATCGTGGGGATAGGACATATAATCACGCATGGTAGTTCCAATAGAGTTTTTACGGTTCCCCCTTTTCTACTCTCTGGTAGTTGGGCTTTCTTGGCGGCGACTTGCATTGGCCAAATCTCGCAAATGCTTGCTTGAAGAGTATCAGTCTTAAATCTCAGGCTAGTTATTCACAGTTTGCCCAAATTTTTTAGAGATTTAAGACTTTATGACTAAAGCAATCATATCTTTCATAAAAGAGTGATTTCGCTCATTTAAACTTGCTAAACTTGTGGATAAACAAGGAATAAGGGCATGGTGACCAAACTCTTCGGTACGGACGGCATCCGTGGCAAAGCCAACGAATACCCGATAACGCCCGAAATCGCGCTGCGTACGGGCCAGGCTATTTCAAGGGTGCTGAAGTCGAGCGGGGCTAATCATAACCGCGTCATCATCGGTAAGGACACCCGGATCTCGGGTTATATGTTAGAGACCGCCTTAACGAGCGGCTTGGTCGGTAGCGGGATGGATGTTTTTCTGGTCGGTCCGATGCCGACCCCGGCGGTGGCTCACTTGACCAAGTCCATGGGTTGCGGTGCTGGCATCATGTTAACCGCCTCGCATAATCCTTATGAGGATAACGGGCTGAAGATTTTCGGTCCCGACGGATACAAGTTATCCGACCAGCTCGAAGCCTTGGTCGAAAAAGATATCTTATCAGACATCAAAGCATCCGGCGTGACGGGGGATAAGATTGGCAAAGCTTATCGCATCGATGATGCCCGGGGCCGTTATATTGAATACGCGAAGCAGAGCTTAGGACCAGCGTCTCTGGCGGGAATGAAGATCATCGTCGATTGTGGTCATGGCGCAGGCTATCTGCTCGCCCCGCTTATCTTTAAGGAACTGGGCGCAAAGGTCGTGAAGATGGGCGTCGATCCGGACGGTATGAATATCAATGCCGGCTGCGGAGCTTTACATCCCGAAGCGGCGGGCGCGTTGGTGCGCGAGCACGGGGCCGATATCGGCATTTCTTTGGACGGGGATGCGGATCGGGTGATCTTCTCCGACGCCTCTGGCGCCGCGGTCTCGGGGGATCGCATCCTGGCTCTCTGTGCCTTGGCATTGCACCAGGAAGGCCGCCTCCGCGGCGATAAGATGGTCTGCACGGTCATGTCGAATCTTGGATTACATGAAGCCATGCGTGATGCCGGCATCGGCGTGGTGACTACGCCGGTCAGCGACCGCTATGTGATCGAGGCCTTACGGAAGGACGGGCTTTCTTTTGGTGGCGAAAATTCCGGGCACCTAATCTTTGCGGATTACGCGACGACCGGGGATGGTATCTTGAGCGCCTTGCAGGTGCTGCGGATGATGCGAAACAAAGGTGCGACTTTGGCCGACCTCGCTCAAGGCATGCGCGAATACCCGCAGTCGCTCGTTAATATGAAAGTCAAAGCCAAGGTCGCCTTGGACAAATTGTCACGCTTGCAGGAAACGCTGGCAAAGGCCGACGCCGCTTTCGGTCAGACGGGTCGGCACTTGATTCGTTATTCCGGGACGGAGAACAAACTGCGTATCCTCGTCGAACATCGGGAGCAACAAGAGGTCGAGCGCTGGTCGAAACTTTTCGCTGACGCCGTTGTGGCCGATTTCGCAGACCTCGCATGAAGCCGACGTTTATCTTGGTTGGCCCGCCCGATTCCGTCGGCTGTCATCCGTTGACGTTGACGCGTTCTTTGGCGGATTTCCCTTTGGCGAATATCCCCTTAAAGCAGCATCAGGCCGCGGCCCTCTTACAGGCAGGCGTCGGCCCGTCATCGGACGGTAAAGCCACGCTGGAAGTGCTGGCCGACGCTTGGTTAGATGCTGCGGATATTCTTACTTTCCTGGCCGATGGTTCCGCTGGTATCCTGACGCAGGCCGATGGTAAGGTCTTGGTCAGAAAATCCCAGGCCGGTAGCGCAACGATGCTCGCGGTGAAGTCATTTGTGATTTCCTACAGCTGGGACTTGCTCCGCGCAAACGAAGCGGCCTTGGCGGCCAAGGCGAAGTTTAGTCGTCCGCTGGAATTTCACCCCTGGTTAGTCCGCACGGCGGTACTTTACGTCAGGGGTCGATTGCAGCTGGGCAAGGGTACGCGACTCTTGCCTGGAGTCGTCATCGAGGGCGATGTCGTCATCGGCGACAACTGTAAGATTGGTCCGCATTGTTATATCCGCGGCTCCACTTCGATCGGCGATGGTTGTCACATCGGACAGGCCGTAGAGATTAAAAATTCCATCCTGCTTAACCAAACGAACGTGGGTCACTTGGCTTATATCGGTGATTCGATTTTAGGTCAGGGCGTGAACTTGGGCGCTGGTACGATTTCTTCTAATCTTCGTCACGACGGTAAGGCCCATCGGAGCATGGTCGCCGGCGATCTAATCGAAACCGGCCGGCGTAAGCTCGGGACCATCATCGGAGATAAAGTGCATACCGGAATCAATACCTCCATTTACCCCGGCCGTAAGATTTGGCCGCATCTCACCACTTTACCGGGAGCGATTGTCGATCGCGACCTGATTTCCTAAACTTTTTATGTGTGGCATCATCGGATATGTCGGTCGCGCGTCCGCGACTCCCGTTCTTTTAGGCGGCTTACGCCGTCTTGAATACCGCGGTTACGACTCGGCGGGGATGGCGCTCCAGGAAGGCAGCGAACTCCTGGTGGCGCGGGCCGTCGGCAAAGTCGCCAAACTGAGCGAAAAGATTGACCTCACCTGGAGCGAGGAGCTTCAAGGCCGATGCACCGTTGGCATCGCCCATACGCGCTGGGCCACGCACGGGGCACCGACCGAAGCGAATGCGCACCCGCATCGGGATGCCTCGCAACGGATCTGCCTGGTTCATAATGGTATCATCGAAAATTACCGGAATATCCGGCAGAAGCTTGAAGCTAAAGGACATGTTTTTGTCTCGGAGACTGATACCGAAGCACTCTCACGGCTAGTCGGCGAATTTTATAAGGGCGACCTACGTCAGGCGGTCACGCGGGCACTCCGGCAGGTCGAAGGCGCCTATGGTATCGCGGTCATGGCTGCGGATGAGCCGGGTATTATTGTTGCCGCCCGAAAGGGCAGTCCTCTGGTCATCGGCGTCGGTGAAGGCGAATGCTTGGTCGCCTCCGATGCGTCGGCTTTGGTGGCCCATACGCGCCGGGTGATTTATCTTAATGACGGCGACATTGCTTTGCTGAAAGCGGATTCCGTTCAGATCACCGATATCGACCATGCGCCGATTGAGCGCGATGTCGCCGAGCTTGAGTTCGAAGCGGGCGCGGTCGAAAAGGGCGGTTTCGAGCATTTCATGCTCAAGGAGATCTATGAACAGCCGGAATCCGTACGTAACGCTCTCCGGGGTCGTATCGATACCCTGCAGGGGACGGCGGTCTTGTCCGGCATGGGTACCTCGCCGCGCGAATTGGCCGAAATCCATCGAATCGTCATGGTCGGTTGCGGTACTTCGCTCCATGCCGGCATGGTCGGTGAGTTCGCCTTCGAAGAGTTAGCCACCATTTCTTCCGAGGTTCAGCAAGCGGCCGAGTTCCGTTATCGTAATCCCATCGTTGATGCGCACGACTTGGTGATCGCCATATCGCAATCCGGAGAGACGGCAGACACTCTGGCCGCCGTCCGTGAGGCAAAGGAGAAGGGCACGATGGTCATGGGGTTGGTGAACGTGGTGGGCTCCACGATCGCGCGCGAAACCGGTCGCGGCGTCTACTTGCATGCCGGCCCTGAGATTTCCGTGGCTTCGACCAAGGCTTTTACTGGCCAGGTCGCCGTATTATTATTGATGGCGTTGAAACTCGGACGCGGTCGACACCTTTCAGCGGAGCGAGGTTTGGCTATCGCCCAGCAGATTCAAAGCCTGCCTGCGCTTATTGAAGCAGTGTTAGCGCAGAATGATGCCATCGCCCAAGTGGCGGCCGTCATCGCTCCCCATGAGCATGCCTTCTTCTTGGGGCGTGGGCCGATGCATCCGGTGGCCTTGGAGGGCGCCTTAAAACTGAAAGAAATATCTTACATTCATGCGGAAGGTTACCATGCGGCCGAATTAAAACATGGCCCGATTGCCTTGCTTATGCCGGGAACGCCGGTCGTGGTCATCGCCAATCAGTCCCCCGTGGTGGATAAGGTGCTGAGTAACGCGGAAGAATGTCGCGCCCGCGGCGCCCAAGTCATTGCGCTCGTGTCGCAGACTGGCTCCGCGGCCGTGGCCGATCAGGTGATCCGCATCCCGGATTGTGATCCGCTCGTGGCAACCATTCCCGCCGCCGTAGCCTTGCAATTGCTAGCCTATCACGTGGCGCGACTGCGCGGTTGCGCCATCGATCAGCCCCGCAACTTGGCGAAGTCGGTAACCGTCGAATAATTTTAATACGGTTATTATTTCTGGGTATTAGACCTTAGGTCCTTCCGATTGCAGGGGGGTCGGCCGGTTCATTTGCTTGTCCTGCCATGAGCACCCCTCCCAAGAAAACCTGCCGTCTCTGCCGCAAAGCCAAACCCTTGGAATTATTTCATCGGTTGCATGGCGCGGCGGCTTTGCACCCCTTCTGTAAGCCTTGTTTGGGGAGTACGGTACAACAACGTTGCAAGGAGCGGGCGGTCAAACGTCGCGTGAGCAAGAAAGAATGTGCCCAATGCGCACAGGAATTACCCTTGCAGATGTTCCATTGGCTAACGGCCTCGGGGACGCATCATAGCTACTGCCGGGCCTGCCATGCTGCCTATATGGCCGATCGCTATCGCCGGCTCTTGGCCAAGCGGAGAACCCTTTAAAAGGTTTCCCGCTGGTGGCCGGACGGGGACTTGAACCCCGAACCAATTGATTAAGAGTCAACTGCTCTACCATTGAGCTATCCGGCCAGACAGCGGGATGTGAATGAGTGCAATTCGCTGGCAGGAGTTCAAGAGCAAATGCAGCTAAATCGACAGGGCCGCCGGCCAAGGCATGGTTTGATTCGTGGTGGCTGGACCGGGACTCGAACCCGGAACCAATTGATTAAAAGTCAACTGCTCTACCATTGAGCTATCCAGCCTCTACGAACCGACTCGATACAAGCCATCAAATGACCGTTGGTAAAGTAATTTCTGACCCTTTAACGTTCACCTCTTTGACGTAAGGCCTCGAAGAGGCAAACGCCTGCAGATACGGAGACATTGAGACAAGGGACCGCACCAAGCATGGGGATGCGAAGCAAGAAATCGCACGTCTCGGCGGTCAGGTGTCTGATGCCGTCGCCTTCGGCGCCAAGGATGATGGCCAGAGGACCGGACAGTTTTGCGTCGAAGAGCGATTGGCTGGTCTTGTGATCGCTGGTGCCGGCAACCCACACGCCGGCATCCTTGAGTTTAACCAAGGCGTTGCGGAGGTTGTTGGCTTGGACGATGGGGAGGGTTTCCGCGGCGCCCACAGCTACCTTGCGCACGGTTTCGTTGACTGGAGCCGAGTTCTTCTTGGTGATGATGACGAAGGCGCAACCTGCGCATTCGGCCGTTCGGATGCAGGCACCGAGATTATGCGGGTCCTGAACTCCATCGAGAATCAGGATGAGCGGATTCTTATGTTCAGAGAGTAGGTCCGTAATGTCCCCCTCATCATAAAGTTTGAGTGGCTTATTTAGGTCCGCATGGCGCGGGGCGCGGTCATTGCTCCGGGCCATCGTCGTGCTTAGCGGCGGGCGAGCCGACCGCGGGCATGGAGGGCTTCCGCGATCTGGATGGCATTAAGGGCTGCGCCTTTCCAAAGTTGATCTCCACTTACCCAGAGAGAGAGACCGTTATCAAAAAGGCTGTCTTTGCGAAGGCGACCGACACCGCATTTTTCTTTGCCGGCATAATCAAGCGGCATGGGGTATTTCTTATTGGCTGGATCATCACATAACTCGGCGCCGGGGAAGTTGCCGATGGCCTGACGAGCGACGGTCAGGTCGACGGGGCGTTCAAATTCAGCACTGATGGCGATGGAGTGGGCGCGGAAGACCGGGACACGAACGCACGTCGTCGTCACCTTGAGGTCAGGGAGGTTCATGATTTTGCGACCTTCATGAAGCATCTTCATTTCTTCCTTGGTGTAACCGTCTTCCAGGAAGGAGTCGACCTGCGGGATGACGTTGAAGTTGATCGTGTGAGGATAGACTTTGGCGGGAGAACTTTCGCCGCGAGCCCATGCTCGAGCTTGGGTGTCTAACTCGCGCATCGCCTCCGCTCCCGTGCCGGAGACCGCCTGATAGGTGGAGGCGAAGAAACGCTTGAGACCAAAAGCTTGATGCAGGGGGTAGAGCCCCATCAAGGCGATGGCAGTCGAGCAGTTAGGATTGGAAATGATACCTTGATGAGTTTCTAAGGCCTGGGGATTGATCTCAGGGATGACCAGGGGGACGGTGGGGTCCATCCGGTAAGCGGAACTATTATCAATGACGATGACCCCGCGCTTGACCGCTTCGGGGGCAAGGGCGAGGGAGATGGAGCCGCCGGCGCTGAAAATCGCAAAATCAAGACCATCAAAGGCATCGGGTTTGGCTTCCTGGACGGTCCATTCCCGGCCCCCGTAGGTGACCTTAGTCCCTGCGGAGCGAGCGGAAGCCAGGGGGCGGAGTTCAGCGACCGGGAAGTTCCGCTTGGCCATTAATGCCAGCAGTTCTTGACCCACCGCGCCTGTCACGCCCACGATGCCGATACGATATGCCATGTTCTGAGTTAGCTATGGTTTTGATGCGGGAGATGTCCGATCGCCTCTCAGCGCTGGGTCTCCCTGTTGCGGAAGATTGCATCGTTGTGTCGATTGACCAGCAAAAACTATGGATTTTAAGCAAAGGGGCCTTGCGTACGTTCGTTATTAGTACGGCCCGCGCAGGTTTGGGCTGTGTTCAAGATTCTCTGCAAACACCTTATGGGCTTCATAGAGTGGCAGAAAAGATCGGCTCAGGTGCGCCCGCTAGCATGGTCTTTAAGGCCCGAAAGGCCACCGGGGTACTTTCGTCCGATTGGCCGACGCCCGAAGACAATTTGATTACCAGCCGCATCCTTTGGTTGGAGGGTTTGGAGAACGGGGTCAACGCAGGCACCGATGCCGCCGGGCAGGTGGTTGATACCAAAGCCCGCTTCGTTTATCTTCACGGCACGAATCAGGTCGCGAAACTCGGACAGCCCAACAGCCATGGGTGCGTTCTGCTTTCCGATACGGATATCATCCATATCTTCGATAGCACTTCGGTCGGAACGCCAGTCTTGATTCGGGCTTAGCGCGCGGGCACTTCGGCTTCGCTCTTTACTTCGCTGACCGGGGTTTTCTTGGCCCAAGCAAGGATCATGTCACGCGCGACCGGACCGGCGGTTTTGCCACCCCACGTACTGGTATCGAGCTGGCCTTCGACGAGCACGCAGAAAGCGACGGCCGGATTATCCGCCGAAGCATAACCGATGATCCAAGCAAGGTGGGCCTTCTGGCCTTTTTGGAAATATTCAGAAGTGCCGGTCTTTGCGGCGAACGCCAGCCCGGGGATCATGACGCTGCGGGCGGTGCCTTCTTCGACGCAACGGCTAAGCCCAGAGCGTAGGGCGCCTAGTTGCAGTTCAGTCAGCCCGATAGCTTCGGCACCTTGGTGTCGTCCGTCGCGCCCCGGGTCGTGAATGATCGTGGGTGTGGTCCGCGTTTCCCCGCGGGCAATAGACGCAGCGACGCAGGCCATGTGCAAAGGGGTGGTCAGTAGGAAGCCTTGGCCGATGGCGGTGTTCGCGGTGTCGCCCCCGGTCCATGGGCCCGCCCTGATCCTTGATTTATAAGCGGTATCCGGGACAACCAGGCCACGGTTGGCGGGGAAGGGGAGTTCGGTCGCATTTTTATTATCAGCCGTTGGTGGCATCTGGAGTAAGGGGGTATCTAATCCGAAACGCCGCGCTTCCGCCGCCAAGGGTTCGATGCCGACGCCCAGGCCGACTTGGTAATTCCAAACGTTACAGGATACGGCCAACATTTTTTCAAGGTCGACTTGACCGTAACCAGCCGAGTCATGTTCGGGGAAGTCGCGGCCGCCTACGCGGTAGCTCGGACCACATTCCAAGATGTCATCCCAATCGATGACTTTGTTCCGCATCCCTGCGACGGCGGTGATGACCTTGAAGGTGGAGCCGGGAGGATAGAGACCTTGAATCGCACGATTGAGCCATCCGCCCGAGTTTTCGATCTCGGCAAAATACGTCCGCGTGACCCGGTCGGCCAGTCGGTTGGGGTTGAAAGTCGGTTGGCTAGCGAGAGCGAGGATTTCGCCCGTGTTCACATCCAGCATGACCGCCGCCGCTGGCAGGACTTTGCCTTGCGAATCTTTGATCTGCGCCAGGGCTTTCTCGGCGGCCCGTTGGATTTCGACGTCGAGAGATAAGACGACCGCAGTGCCTTGGGTCGGATCTGATTTACGTAACAACTCTTGGTTATACCCAGCAGAGGTTTTGGTCCAGAGCTCCCAGCCGCTTAAACCGCAGAGGATCTCGTTATAAGATTCTTCGATCCCCGAGGCACCTTTTTTTCCGGTATAATGTAATTTCTGCAAGAGCTCATTCTTTTCATCGTTTAGGCTATTGGGCGGCAGTTCATCGGTATCTTTCACATAGCCGAGGACGTGGGCGGCCAGGGTGCCGTGCGGATAGGTCCGGATGATATCGGAATCTAGGCGAATCGGCCCATCCACCGGAAACTGTTCGACGAAGCGCGCGACGGCCCGGACGCCTTCCTCAGGGGTGACGGATTGATCGGCGCCCGGAAATGCCAAATCGGAAACCAAAGTGAAGGGTAGGGCACGACGTTCGCGCAGGTGCTTTTTGAGGTCACCAATCTTGACGAGCCGTTCGGTGGGAGAATCCACCGGGTTCGATTTGACCGGTAGCTTATTTTTTTGGATATTACGACTCGTCGCATCAATCACGAACCAGACTTTATCGAGCCAGCGCTGCAAAACATTGAGGCGCGCCGAATCCTGAAGTTTCTCGCGGTCGATGTGGCCGGTTTCACGGGCCTTTTCGGCGGCCAGTAACTTACGGTATTCAGTTTGGAATTCCGGTTGGAGTTCGGAGAGGTCGGCTTTGACACTCCACCGCACGCGATTTTCCACGAGCACATAACCGTTGCGATCATGGATGAGGCCGCGGGCCGGAGGTTTCAGGATGATGCGTCGGCTTTGTGAGTCGGACTGTTCTTTCAGGTCGCCGGATTGCACTAATTGCCGAATCAAAAGACCGCCCGCGATGTAGATGAAGCCACCTGAGAAAAGCCAAAAAACAAAGATCAAGCGTAAGCGCACGATGCGGGTCGAGGGAAGAACCTTTAGGTCGTTAAGCTCTCTCATGGGGTTTCATTGGCCAAGGGCGCATTCATGTGATCCAGGGCGGCAATCTGGCTGAGCGAGAGGGGCCAGAATAAAATAAGAGTCACCAAGGCTGAGGCGATCAGCTGAAGGAGAAGTTGGGGCAGGAAGTCGCCGAGATTGCGGAAGCTCAGTTGACCCAGGGTAAGCGCCACGGCGCTAAACCAGAGGGTGGCGGCGACAAGGTTGACGATGAGCGAGGCTCGCAGAAGCCGCGGGGTGCTGCGGAGTAGCGACTTATTGCTGGTAAGGAAGATGGCGACGGCGACCAATGCCAGAGCGAGGATGCCGTCCGGAATAGGTCTGCGAGCTTCGAAGAGAAAACCTACGCAGCCCGAAAATAGAACGGCTTGCCAGCGTCGTAGTCGACTGCAGGGCAGCACGATGGCCGCACCCGAAACAAAAACGTTAAATCCCCAGGGGGCCGTCCAATCCGACAATAAGTCCGCCGCGAAAAGCCACGGGTAAGTCGCCAGCAGGATGATGAGCCAGGACCAACTCATGCCTATTGAAAATCCTCGTAACGTTTTTCGAGCAGAATTTCACCCGCGGCGGGATGAATCGGAACAAGGACGGAGACTTCCTGCAGTGAAAAGAGGTTTCGGCTGGGCTGAAGGGTGCCTTCCTTGAAGTTACCATCTTGAGTCGTGCGGATATTCGCATCAAGCGTGCCGATGATCAGACCGGCAGGAAAGACGCCGCCCATGCCCGTGGTGACTACTTTGGGGCTTTGCCCTGCGGATGGAAGGTAGTCCATCGGGATGACGGCGATTTTTGCCCGAGCTGTCCCGAGTGAATTGGCGGGCAAGCCGCTGACCAGGACGATTCGGCCCTGTTCATCGCCTTCAAGGTAGGCGGTGCAACGGAAGTTCGGGCTGGTTACCAGGTCCACTTCGCAGGTGTTAAGATGCACGATGGAAACTTTTCCAATCACCCGGTCGGAAAAAACTACGGGGCAGCCTGGGCGAACCCCGTCGCTGCGGCCTTTACGGAGGATGATGCGATGCCACCAAGAAGAACTGTCGCGCGATGCGACGCGGGCGACAATGGTCAAGAATTCCCTGGGTGCGGCGTAGCGCGCGAGCTCGCGTAAGCGGATATTCTCCTGGCGAATATCTTCGAGGGTCCGGACCTTGAGCTCGAGGGCCGCATTGATGCGGGCGAGGTCTCTGGAGGCGGCGGCCAGTTCTTCGGCACTCTTGCTTTTAAGTTCCCAGAAGCGGGCGAGGTCTCGTCCTTTAGCGACGAGGTGCAGGGCGGGAGCTTGGAATTCGACGAACGCCTCTCGGGTGCCCATCCGAACGAAACTCGGCGACAGGATCCATATCGCCACAAATACGAAAAATGCGACGTAAGATGCCTTCGCGCCTTGACGGTTTTTATCCATGGCGGGTAAGCCCGCGGTGCTTATTCTCGGCCGCTCCAGCGCGAGGAGTTGGCGAGGATTTTACCGGTACCGTTGACCACCGCGCAAAGAGGGTCTTCTGCGACCATGACGGGGACGCCAGCGGCTTCGGAGATGGCACGATCGATACCGCGAATCAGGGCACCACCACCGGCGACAACGATGCCGCTCAGGTAGATGTCACCCGATAATTCAGGGGGAATCCGTTCTAGCGAGCCTTTGACAGCTTCGATGATTTGGTTGATGTTATCCATCATAGCCTCGCGGACTTCTTGCGAGGTCAGGTGAAGGGAACGGGGAAGGCCAGTGACGGAGTCGCGACCACGCACTTCATAGGTGAGTTCTTGTTCCAGCGCGTACGCCGACCCGATCTTTATCTTAATTTCTTCCGCGGTGCGTTCGCCGATAAGCAGGTTATAAGAATTTTTGATATACTTGGTGATGGAGGTATCAAATTCGTCGCCGCCGACCCGGATGGAGCGAGCGTGGACGATGCCGCCCAAGGAGAGCACGGCGACTTCGGTCGTACCGCCGCCGATATCCACAATCATTGAGCCGGTAGGCTCTTCGACCGGTAAGCCAACGCCGATCGCGGAGGCGACGGGCTCAGGAATCGTGATGACATCGTCAGCCCCGGCGCGATAGGCGGAATCCATAACCGCCCGACGCTCGACGGCGGTGATGCCATAAGGAACGGCGACGACGACGGTCAGGTTGGTGAAAAGGGATTTGCGGGCCACTTTTCCGATGAAGTAGCGGAGCATGTGCTCGCTGATTTCGAAGTCAGCGATGACGCCGTCTTTCATCGGACGAAGGGCTTGGATATCTCCTGGGGTGCGACCCAGCATCATTTTGGCCTCGTTGCCGACCGCAATCGGTTTGCGGGTGCTGGTACGGATGGCGACGACGCTGGGCTCACGCAGAACGACACCGCGGTCTTTTAAAAAGACGAGCGTGTTGGCGGTGCCAAGGTCGATACCAATGGCTTGGGTGAATAGCCCGGGGAAGCGCTTAAACATCAGGGTCGTTTGGGTTTCCTTGATGAACCTCGGATTGGCGGGGGAGTCAAAAGTAAAGTGAGGTCAGCCGCCGCCTATCTTCCGTCATAAGATTCATAGAACCAGAGAGATAGGCTGGGAGCGTAGCCGGAGATTGGCGTCCCCGCAGAGGGTTGCCTCTTGCTCAAACAAAGTGGGTGACTAAAAACCGCTCACCCCAACCCCCATGACACCCCCGCTCAATCGTCGCGACTTCCTCAAATCAGCCGGGATGGCTTCGGCCGCTTTTGCCGTCGCCCGACCTTGGCTTAATTCTTCCGCTCGGACGGTCTCCCCGAACGAGAAGTTGAACGTCGCCGCCATCGGCTTCGGTGGCGTCGGGGGGAGCAATGTGCGCAATTCGGCCGAGGAAAACATCGTTGCCCTCTGCGACCTGGATTTAAACCGCTGTGCTAGCACGATCAAGTTGCAGCCTAAAGCCGCGCTCTTTACCGACTTCCGCGAGATGCTGGAAAAGCAGAAAGACATCGATGCGGTCATCATCGCCACGCCGGACCACTCCCACGCTTATATCGCCATGGAATGCATGCGCCGCGGCAAACACGTTTACGTTCAGAAGCCGATCTCTCATTCGGTCTTTGAGGCGCGCATCCTCACCGAGTCGGCCCACAAATATAAGGTCGTGACCCAGATGGGCAATCAAGGTCACTCGGGTGAAGGCATCCGCCAGGTCACCGAATGGATTGCGGCCGGGCTCATTGGCAAGGTGCGCGAAGTTCACACTTGGACCAACCGTCCGATCTGGCCCCAGAGCCTCGAGATGAATCGTCCGGCCGACGTCCAGAATGCCCCTCAAGGCATGGACTGGAATCAGTGGTGCGGCCCAGCGCCTCTCCGTCCTTTCCACGCCTCCTATCACCCAGGCAAGTGGCGCGCCTGGTGGGACTTTGGCACCGGCTCCCTCGGTGATATGGGCTGCCACATCATCGATCCCGCCTTCATGGGGCTCAACCTGGGCTACCCTGATAGCGTCGAAGGTAACCTCTCCACTGTCTATGAGACCTTCGGTAAGAAGACCTCCGGCAAGAACGAATCCTATCCGCGCTCCTCAATCGTCCGCTATAAGTTCCCAGCTCGCGGCGAAATGCCCCCCGTAACCCTCACTTGGTGGGATGGCGGCCTGATGCCCCAGCGTCCGGACGAACTTGAGGACGACATGCCTTTTGGCGACCCCAACGGCGGCTGCTACTTCATCGGCGATAAGGGCAAGCTCGTCTGCGGCTGCTATGGCCTCAACCCCCGCATACTTAACGCTGAACTCCGTGAGGTCGCCAAGAAGCTCGAGAAAACTATCCCGCGCATCCCCGGCAATTCTTCCGGTCACGAGAAGGATTGGATCCGCGCCTGCAAGGGCGGTCCTGTCGCCTCGTCGAACTTCGATTACTCCGGCCCGCTCTCCGAAATGGTGCTGATGGGCAACCTCGCTTCCCGCTTCCCCGACCGCAAGCTGCTTTGGGACGGCGCCAAGATGAAAGTCACGAACGACGAAGGCGCCAACGCCTACGTCAATCGTGTCTATCGTAAGGGCTTCGAGCTGGGCACCTAAATCGGATTCACTTCAGCGCCATGACCGCCAGGATCGTACCGCCGAGCGCGATACGGTACCAGGCGAACACGCCCAAGCCATTGCGCGCGACGTATCCGACGAGCCACTTCACGGAGACGAACGCCGTGACGGCGGCGACGAGCAGGCCCACGCTCGCCGGACCGGCGGGGTAGACCTGGGTGAGGGCAGGGCCGAGCGCCCACATCTTATAGATCGAGGCGGCGGAAAGCGTGAGCAGGCCGACGAGGAAGGAGAACTCGGTTGCAGCTCCATGAGAAAGTCCGGCCATGCGGCCGCCGAGGATGGTGGCGAGCGAACGGCTCGTGCCAGGAATCAAGGCAAAGCACTGGCAGAGGCCGACGATCAAGGCCGAGCGCCAGCTGATCCAGGCGACTTCATCGGCGCTAACAGCTTTTGATTTAGGAAGAACATGTTCCGCGATCAAGATGACGAGTCCGCCGCCGAGAAGGGCACCGGCGACAACTTCGACTGAGAACAGGTAAGCCGTAATCGCGTCCTTGAATAAAAAGCCGAGCACTGCGGCGGGGATGAACGCGACGACGATGGCCATCGCGAGGTCGATAGACCTACGATCCCCTCGACATAAGCCTAAGAGCAGTGTGCTGATGCGGCTGAAGAATGCCACGAAGACGGCGAGGATTGCGCCGATCTGGATGATGACGATGTAATCGTCAGCGATGCGTTCGAGAGAGACGGCGCGGCCTTTACGGTCAGTGAGACCGGCCACAGTAATATGCGGGTCATTTGGAACTCCCAGTAGGCGATCGCTGATAATCATGTGGCCGGTGGAGCTGACAGGCAGGTATTCCGTGACGCCTTCAACGGTGCCGGTGACGAGTGCGCGACCGTAAGTGAAGTCAGCGCGGACTTCCTCGGGAGTGCGCGTTTCTCCGGCCGCGAACGCCGGAAGGGAGGAGAGCACCCACAGACCGAAGAGGAAACGAAGCATGGGGGAGCATTAGGCTTCCGGCCTTGCCGGGGCAAGGAAAGCCGTGAAAAGCCCTTGTCGCTTGCCCTTGAGTAAGGTTCCCGCTTTATGCAGGACATCACGACCATGTCGGCCTCCAGCCTCATCCAGACCACTGAACCTCGCTTCCGCGTGCCGGACGCCCGCGGCCGTTTCGGTCAGTTCGGCGGTATGTACGTCCCGGAGACCCTGATGACGCCCTTGCTGGACCTGACCAAGGCCTACGACGAAGCTCGTCGTGACCCCGCCTACCAGCAGGCTTTTGCGAACATGCTCCGCGACTATGCGGGTCGTCCGACTGGACTCACCTTTGCCGAGTCTCTGACCCAGCACGCCGGCGGCGCCCGAATCTACCTTAAGCGCGAGGACATGCTCCACACGGGAGCCCACAAGATCAATAATGTCATTGGCCAGGCGCTGCTCGCCATCCGCATGGGCAAGAAGCGCATCATCGCCGAGACCGGTGCTGGCCAGCACGGCACCGCCACCGCCGCCGTCTGCGCCCGCTTCGGCCTGAAGTGCGTCATCTACATGGGCGCGACCGACATGGAACGCCAAGCCCTCAACGTCTACCGCATGCGTCTCATGGGCGCCGAGGTCCGGGGCGTCGAGGCCGGCCAGCGCACGCTCAAGGAGGCCGTCAACGAGGCCATGCGC
>Ga0208960_1000461_pt1 | contig 22873 bp, 13 predicted proteins | sample GreLakmeON33MSRF_FD_187703 | JGI IMG/M metagenome (GOLD analysis project Ga0208960, IMG submission 187703) | Freshwater lentic microbial communities from great Laurentian Lakes, MI, USA - Great Lakes metaG ON33MSRF (SPAdes) | ecosystem: Environmental > Aquatic > Freshwater > Lake | place: Great...
AACAATAATTTCTCCACTGCCCGAATGCGCTCTTCATTCGGGCGGCCCTCCGCGCCGAGCGTGGGCTGGAGCCAGCCGCCTTCGTCATGTTCGTTCCAACCATAGATGATGACGGTGTTGGCGGGATTGAGGTCGCGGTTGGCTTTCGTCCACGCAAGGGCCTCGTGGAGGTGCGCGGCGAGTTCGTCGGGCGTGGCGGTCACGTTGTCGATGAGCGGCTTTTGCAACGCGGGTGGGGTCGGGTCCGGCGTGGCGGGAACTTCCTTCAGCCAAAAGGGCGGGCGTTCGTTGCGCGGGCGCGTGTCCCAGCCGGAGCTCGCGAAGGTCACGCTCGGGAGGCGCAGCGCACGGCATTTTTCCCAGCGGTCCCGACGGATGAGGGCGCACTGCTCGGCGTAACTCGGCTGCGTCATGCTGTAGCTGCCGCCGCGTGCGTAGGCGGAAATGGCATCGAAGCCCAGCGCGGTCATGTCCTTCGCGTCCTGCTCGGGATGCCAGCCCATGAGCACCAGATAAGGAGCCTGCAGGCCAGCGGCGAGGGTCTGGCGCTTCAAGTCGTCCCACTCAGCCTTCCCGAGTTTCTCGGTCTTCACGAACACGAACAGCAGCGGACGGCCCGCGAGCACCGTTTGATAATCAGGCTGCCGGAAGTGCTCCACGAGCTTGCTCCAGCCGCGCGGGCCGACTTTGTCGAGCCGCGCGCCTTCCTCGACGAGGCAGTAGCGGATACCCTTTTTGTCCAGCGCGGCGCGATAGCGATTCAAGCCGATGCTCATACCGGGCGCCTCGTCCCAGTAATGCACGAAGGCCCAGTAGTTCAGCCCGGCCCGGGCCGCGTAGGCGATTTCCTGCTGCACGATGGCCGGCGAATCGCCGTTGATGCTCACCTTGTCCGGCCCGATCACCTGAGCGAACCACGGCAGGCGGAAGTGATACTTCGGCTGTCCGAGCGATGCCTCCACGGCCTTGACCACGCTTCCACCGCCATACCAACCATCCCAGCGAATCGCGCCGACCGTCGGACGAGCCTCCGGCGCGGCGTGCAGCGCGGCCAGCGGCGCGAGTTGCAAGGTGGTAAGCGCCGAGCGAAGCGAGACAGCCCGCCAAACTAAACGCATAATGTAGCGCGCCATGCCGCAGGTGTGTTTCATCGCGATCTTCTTGATGGGGCGCTTCCTGCTGAATGACTTACTTGCTCGCGTTGCCGCCGGCGGGATTGAGCTGGCCGAGGATGGCTTGGAGCTTCGCCCTCTCGGTTTCGTTGGTCGCTCGCTTCTCGCTGAACGGGGCGTCGCTCATGTCGTAGAATTCGCCGTCACGCGTGAGTTTGAAGCCTGACGAGCGCACATACCAGTTGCTGGCAAGTTGCACATAAACCCAATCGCGCGGCGCGCCCTTCTCGCCGCGAAGCTGCGGGGCAAAGCTGTGGCCGTCGAGTTTCACGCCCGCCGGCAGTTTCGCACCGCCGAGGTCGGCGAACGTGGGGAAGAAATCGCTGAAATCCACGAGGTCGTTCACGACTTTGCCGGCGGGCGTGGTGCCTTTCCAGTTCGCGATGAGCGGCACGCGGCTGCCGCCTTCGAGCAGCTTGAGTTTGTGTCCGCTGAGCGGCTTACCGTTGACGGTGGAGCGCCGGGAATATCCGCCCGAGGTGCCGTTGTCGCCGGTGAAAAGGACGAGCGTCTTTTCCCGGAGATGAAGCCGGTCGAGTTCGGCCATCAGTTTGCCGACCAGCTTGTCCATGTATTCGATGTTGTCGGTGTAAAGCTGGTTCTCGTCCGCGCCGGGTTTGCTGTCCGGCGTGCGGACGATTTCGCCGTGAATGTGCGACATCGCATAGTAAATGAGGAACGGCTTGTCCTTTGGCTTCGCAAGGAAGCTCACCAAGAACTCGTGCAGCCGGTCGGGCAGATACTGGCCCTCAGGCAGGTCGTGTTCCTTGCCGTTGATCTGGTAGCGCTTGGACTGCGCCTTCTTCGCGCGCCAGTAAAGTCCGCTGCCGGGGAACAGGAAGGATTCGTCAAAGCCCCACTCCACGGGGCCGAGCGGGCCGACATGCCATTTGCCGACGCTGGCGGTGACGTAGCCTGCCTGTTTCATCACGTTGGAAAACATCACCTCGTTCTTCGGCAGCACGTCCTCGCGGTCGTGATTGCCCAGGAGTCCGGTGCGAAACGGATAGCGCCCCGTGAGCAACGTGCAGCGCGATGGCGAGCACTGCGGCATCGCGAAGCAATGCGAGAACTGCGTCCCGCCCTTCGCCAGCGCGTCAAGGTGCGGCGTCTTGAACGGCCCGCCCGTGCAGCCGAGATTCCCGAGGCCGACGTCGTCGGCGAGGATCATGATGATGTTCGGCTTGTCAGCGGCGATGAGCGAGCTGCCGAGGAGATGGAAGAGAGCGAGGATGCAGGGCAGTATTTTCATCGGATATTGCGCACGAAGAGAAAGGCGACAACGGAGTGAGTGCGGCGAAGCATTCGGGAACTCAAGTCCCTGCAATCCCGCACCGCCTCCATGTGTCCGTGACGACGAACCCGGGCGCGATTGTAGAACTGGGTTTGCACTTCCGGCGGTTTGCGTTGAACGCCCTACGTCAGCAATTCACGCAGCGGGCCGTAGAGCGCGGAAGCCTCGCGCATGCCGCCGAGGTTGAAGGTGTCGTGCGGCTGCCCGATGGCATTCAACAGGGTGCAATACAAGGCATTGATCGTGGGATTCGATTTCGGCGCCACGCCCACTTCGCGCTTTTCGGGTGCTCCGAATTGAAGGTCCTTCGAGGCCAGCGGATACGATACAAACTGGCCGGACTTCAAACGGCCCCCGAGATTTCCCACGAGCACAAAGGGCCAGTTGTCGCCTCGTGAGTGCTGCCAGTTCGCGCTGTCGCTCGTGAAGACCAGCACCGTGTTGTCGAGCATCGTGCCGGTGCCTTCGGGGGTGGCTTGCAATTTGTGGAGCACGCGCGCGAGTTGTCCTGCTAGGTAACGCCGGTATTTTGACAGGACCTGATAGCCCGTGAGCTTCAACTCCGGGTCGGGTGTGCCGTGGCCGATCAAGTGGACGCCCGTGTTGGTGAGGCCGGTGTAAGTCGTCTTCAAACCGCAAAGCCCCGAGGTGATCGTGACGACATTCGTCAGGCCGGAGATCAGCGCGGCGGCGGCGACGTCGCATTGGGCGGCCATGATTTCCGTCATTTTCTCAGCGGGGTTGCGCGGGAGTTGGGGAGCGAACCGGGCCAGTTCCCCGGACGCGAAACGCTTTCCCAGTTCGCCTTCGCGCCGGGTGAGCGTCTCTAGCGCCTCGACGTGCGAGTCCACCAGTTCACGCTCGGGACCGGCGATCTGGGAGCGAAGCCGCTTCACGTCTTCGTGCATGAAGTCGATCAGCTTCTGGCGGCTCGCGAACGTGTTTTTCTTCGCGCCGACGCTGCCGAAAAGCGACTCGTAGGCGAGTTCCGGACGGCACTGGGCGGCGATTGGCCGGCCGCCGGACCAGGCGGACGACACGAAGGCCGTCGGGTTGCTTTGTCCGGCCGCGACGCCCAGCACCAACAACGGGACCACGCCGGGAATTGCGCGGGCGATGGCTGCGTCGATCGATATGCCCTTTGCCTGCTCCTTGCTGAGGGCCAGTCCGGACAAGGCCCCAAAACCGGCGCCGTGCGCGGGCGAGAGGTGCTCGCCCCGCAGGCCCTGCACGATTGTCATGCGGTCGCGAAAGGGCGCGAAGGGCTCGAGGTCCGAGGGCAGCTTGAGGCCCGCGAGGGGAATCTGTCTGATCGCGCCGGTGCCGACACCCATGCCCTCCGGTTGGACGCCTTCCTCGTGAAATCCATTGTCGAACAGGCAGAAGATGACGCGCTTGGGCGGAGTCAGGGTGCCGTCGGCAGCGGCGGCGATGCGCTGCAGGAGGGGCGCGAGCACCAGACCGCTGGCGCCGACGGAGACGCCTTTGAGGAATTTTCGACGAGGTATCATGAATCGGCTTGGTTGCTGGAGGATGAGTGGAGCATCGGCCGTGGCTAGGGTTTTGCCGCCGCCTCTCCGGCGGGGGATTTGGCCCGATACAGGAAGGTATCGGATGTCTGCAGGGAAAGGAGCAGCGCTTTCATGCTGCCGTCGTTGGCCTGGTAGGCGCGGTGCGCCGCCACCAGGGTCGGGCCGTCGGCCAGAGTTTCGTTGCGGCCCATGAAGTAGCGGAAGACGTGCCGCACGAAGACCTGCTCGACGCGCTCGGAGTGCGCGAGTTTGCGAATCAATTCCAGCGCGCCGTTCACCGGGCCATTGACCGCGGGATCGCCGCTGTTTTCGATGCCGCCGGAAATGTTGGCCGGCACCGTGGTCATCACGGGTCCTTTGCCGCGCGACCGGGGATCCTTCTCCAGCCGCTCGGTGGCGTCGCGATCGACGACCTGTTCGGCGGTGCGAAAGCGGCCGATGTGATCGAACTGCTCAAACGGCAAACCCAGCGGATCCATGCGCTGATGGCACTTCCAGCAATGGGACTCCCGCACGACGCGCATGCGCTCCCGCAGCGTATTGTGGGGCTCGTCGGGCAGCGCGGCATTCACGGTCACCGGAGCCTCGGAGATTCTTCCCCCGAGCAGCTTTTCGAAGATCCAGCGGCCGCGCCGGATTGCGTGGTTCTCGAAATTGGTCGAGAAGGCGATGAGCCAGCTCGGGTGGGTCAGGATTCCCATGCGCTGGTCGGCGGGCATGTCCACGGTGCGGTGGGCCAGCCAATCCTCGGCGCTGATGGTCGCTCCGTAGGTGGTGAACGCGAGCTGATGCCCCGGTTCGGTTCCGAATTTCCCGGCCGCCTCCTTGCGCAGGGCGGCGGTGCGCTCCGGGAGATAGGAAGACGCCGGCAGCCGGTTCGAGAGCACGTGTGTCCGCCTGGTCGTCAGCAGTTCGCGCAGCACCTGGCGATCGGCGGCGAGCACGGACATCACAAGCTGGTCGGTGTCGGCGACATAGTTGTGCGGCTGGTAGTCCTGTTTGTTGGGCACTCCCATGAGGCGCAAAGTGGACTGGCATTTGAAGACCTCATCCGCGGAGGTGTAGCCAAAGTATTCGCGGAAGAAACCGATGATCCTGGGCTTCTCAATCTGCGGATCGTTCAAGATCCGGCTGACTTCGCGCCGCACATCCTCGCGCGTCTGGAGTGCACCTCCCGCGGCGGCTTTGCGCAGCACGGAGTCGGGCTCGCGATCGGTCAACGTCAGGGCGAGCGCCCGCGCGAGAAGTTCCGGCGGCAGTATCCGGCGCGATTCGCCGGCCGCGGGTTCGACCCGATACAACACCTGCGGATGGCTGAGCGCGGCGATGATGAATTGCCCGACGGCTTGCTCCGGTTCGTGGGATTGCAACGCGTCGAGCAGGAACTCGGAGTAGCGGGCGAGTTCCGCGGCTTCGAGTTTCCGGTCGAGCAGCTTCTCGCCCAGCGGCTTTACGATGGCTTCCACCTGCGCCCGGGTGGCGGACTTGCCCGCGAGCAGGACAGGGTTGATCGGCACCCGAGGGTTCCGCTTGGAAATGGTCACCACCTTGCTCGCGATGCGTTCGCAATTCCGCTGATGAATCGTGATCTCGGCTTCGCCAATCCGATGGGAGATCGAGTAATCGGAAAACTCCCGCGAGGCTTCCAGTCTCCACGGCGGGATGATCATTCGCGGATTCAGATCGATGCGGAAGTCCCGGATGACGCGGTGCATGAACTGCAAATACGCGGCATCGGTCACCCGCCAGACGCGATCCGCGGAACTGGTTTCCGAGCCAGGCTTGCTCTGAAAGAGCGCGTCATGATCCACCCAGTTCCCGCGGGAAGGCCGGAGCCGCTTGAACGGATCGACATACTCGCCCGCCGCATGGAGCGACGTGCGGATCCACGTCAGCAAGCGCTGGCGATCGGCGGCAGTGGGTTGTTCTTCGTCCTCGGGCGGCATGGTGCCGTTCTCGAGCTCTTCGTAAACCTTCTTCCAAGTCAGCACCTCATTGGCCGGCATGCGCCCGATCGAGAGCGCGTGCAAAGTCACATCCGCCTTGGCTTTTTTCTCACCGTGACAACGCACGCAATTCGTCTTCAAGGTCCCGCGAACGAATTCTTCGTCCGAAGCCGCCCCGAGCCGCCCGCCCAGCAACAGTGACGCCATCGCTGCTACGGCAAGGGCGCCCCGGCTCGGTAAGAAGGAGGTAGCGACACGGGTGGGTTCGTGTTTTGCGAACATGGCGCGGTTCACGAGGACTTTTTGTTAATTGGATCTTAGAGCGGCTATGTTACGTCTTAGTGTTCGTTCAGCAAGGCCGGGGTGCGAAGATTGCCTTTCAGGGTTCACGCGCATCGGGGTTCGGCTGGTCGGCGGTGATGAGGGGGAGTGTAACGGAGTGGTGGAGAAATGGAGCGGTGAGAAGACCCTTGATGGATTTCCCACAGATTCAGGGAAGCCACAGATTGGGTTCAGAAAAATCTGCGGCTTTCCTGCATCTGCGGTTCATCACTCTCATTCCAGTCTGGCTGGGCAGACTTCTTTCGGAGTCAGAATGCGTGAGCCTTCGCTGGCTCTTCGCCGGGGCAGCGGGAGAGAACGCGCTGGTTCAGGCCATGATCTCCTTCAGCACACCCGTGCTGTCGCCGTGGCGCTCGGCGTTCACGCCGCTGCCGTGGAGCATGCTGAGCCAGGCGTTGCAGAGCGGGGTGTCCTTGGGCGCGACGATGTTGTGGCCGAGCTTGAGGCCGGAGCCGCCGCCGGCGATGAGCGTGGGGCAATTATTGAGGTCGTGCTCGGTGCGAATATTACTGCCGAAGGCGACTGTGGTGTGATCGAAGAGACGTGTGCCGTCGGCTTCCTTCACGGCCTTCAGTTTGTCGAAAAGCCCGGCCAAGGTTTCGCTCAGTGCCAGGTCGCGGGCTTGCGAAGCGTCTCGCTTTTCCGTGCCCTGGTGCAGGTGGTAATGACTCATGTCGTGTCCGTTGATGGTGATGCTGAGGCTCTTGAGCAGCGTGTTCACCGGCAGTCGGTAGGTGACCACGCGGGTGCTGTCGGTCTGGAGCGCCGCCGTGAGCAGGTCGTAGTGGAGTCGGATTTCCTCCAGGCCCGCGAGCCCGGGTTTGGGCTCCGCCAGCGGAGCCTTGGTGCGCGGCACTCCAAGCCACTTCTCATCCTTGTTGAGTCGGATCTCGATGTCGCGAATACCCTCGAAATACTCATCCAGCTTGTCGGTGTCGGTCTTGCTCAGGCCGCGCTGCAGATCGCGTGCGCTGTCGAGCACCGTATCGAGCACGCTGCGCCGCTCGGCGAGCAGGGTTTTCTGCTGTTCGAGCGGGACGCGGTCGCCCGAAAACAGGCGGTGGAATGTTTCCACGGGGTCGTTGAAACCGCCGATGGGTTTGCCGTTGGCGTTCCATGCCAGTGACAGACCCGGACCGTGGCCCTCGCCGCCCACTTCTTGTCCGCCGTTGAGCTGGAGCGAAGTGAAACGCGTATCTTGACCGAGCTGTGCAGCGGCAACTTGATCGGCCGAGATGGAGTTGGCGAAGTTCTGTCCCTGCTTGGCGTAGCGATTGGCCCCCGTGAGCCAGAAGGTGCTGCCGAAGTGCCCGTCATTGGAGAACTTGTTTGTCAACCCCTGGACGATGCTGAAGTCCTTTTTGTGGCGCGCGAGTGGCTGGAGACCGACCGGTAGCTTGTAGCCAGCCCCCGGCTCTTTGGCATCGGGATACCAGGTCTCGGCCGTCACGCCCCAGCCAAACGCCAGAAACACCATCCGTTTGGGCGGCGCAGAGGCTGGTGCGGCGGCGGCGAAGCGGCGGAACCCGAGCGAATCGAGTGCCGGCAGGGCGATCGCCGCAGTGGTTGAGCGGAGGAAGTGGCGGCGGGATAGGTGTGTCGTCATGGTGGTGTTAGTTCTGTCAATTTTGGCGTCGTGCGAATCACTTGGTCTGGAAAGCCGTGCTGTCGATGAGTGCGTGTATGAACTCGCGGGTCGCAAGTTTTTTCCCGCCGGCCCGTTTCAGCATCTCGTCGATCAATGGCTCATCACTGAAGCCGCAGGGTCTGCCCAAGGCGTATTCGATCAGGGCGGCACTGAAACCCCGCGCGAACGGAGTGGACTTGGTGGCGATGATGTCACGCAGCTCGAAGTAATCTTTGAACTCCGGCCCCTTGTAGAGGGCTCCGGATGGATCGATCGTCCAAGTCTTCCGCTTGCCGTTGACCGGTCGGTCACCCAGCATCACTTGGTAAGTGTCCTCGGTCCGCCACTGGCCGACGGCGTTGAAATTCTCCAATCCAAAACCCACGGGGTCGATTTTGCGGTGGCAGCTCGCGCACTGCGGCTGGTCCTGATGCGCCAGGATGCGCTGCCGGGTATCAAGGACCTGTCCGGCGAGTCGGCCGATTGCGGGGACGTTCGCAGGCGCGGGGGGCGGCGGATCGTTGACCAGCTTCCGCAGCACCCAAACACCACGTTCGACGGGGCTCGTGTATTCGCCATTGCCGCCCATGGCGTGAATCGCGGCCATGCCGATGAGACCGCCTCGGGGCGAGTCTTTGGGAACCGGCACCTTTCGGAACTCATCGCCTGTCACGCCCTCCAACCCGTAGTAGTCGGCGAGCACGCTGTCGATGACGACGTAGTCCGCCTTCAAGAGGTCGCTGAGCGGCGTGTTCTGACGCACGACATGGGCGATCGTCTCGTGCATCTCCTGTCGGGCAGAGAGTTCGGTGGCGGCGTCGAATTGCGGAAACAGTCGGCGGTTGAACTGAAAGAAATCGAGCCGATCGAGCCCCAGCCATTGTTGGGTAAAGGGTTCCGTAAAACCCGCCGACCGAGGATCGTCGAGGAGGCGTGTCGTCTGCGCCTGAAGCACCTCTGGCCGCAAAAGTTCGCCAGTGCTGCCCAATTCGCGCAGCGCAGCGTCCGGCGGAGAACCCCAGAGGAAATAGGAGAGTCGTGATGCGAGTTCGTTTCCGGTCAGCGACTTGCGTGACGTTTTGCCGATCGGCTCGGCAAGGTAAAGGAACGGCGGCGAGGCAAGCACGACCGCGAGTGTCTGCTTGAGGGCGGCCTCGTGTTTGTCACCAGCTTTGAGGCGGGTTTCGTAGAGTTGGAGCAGGCGATCGATGTAGCTCGCTGGCGTAGTGCGGTCGCGGAAGGCCGCCACCGTGAACCTTTCGATGGCGGCCCTGACATCCGCTTGGGCGGGCGGGCTGGCCTTCGCATCGAGAATGACACCGGTGAGCGCCTTCATGCCGGGCGGCACCTCTCGAGCAGAGACCCGCTCAATCTCGATCCAGTCCACCCACAAGGCGAACTCCGGGCCGACGCCATTGGCCTTGATGGCATCATCGAATCGCTTGCGAGTGTCGCCGCCCCGCTCGCGGAGCATAAAATTGCGCTGTAATGGATCCCCACCCTTGATCAGCTTGATGGGGATTTCGATCACTTGGGGGTTTTCGAGCGTGGCAGAAACCTCGTGCGTGCTGATCACCTCACCGCGCCTCACGTTGGCGACCAGTTCCAGAAACCGCCGCTCGCCTGTGGCGTGGCGGGTTGCCGCCGTGCGGCACCGAATCAGGTAATCGCCCGATGGCCACCCTTGGTGCGCCTCGATTCCAAAGAAAGAGTTCCACGCAGGGCCATCCGCGAGCGACGTGAGATAAGCACCTGTCTCCAGCCCCGGTAACGCCAGGTATTTCTTCAAGTAGGGAAGCTGCGGTGCGGCACCCGTTGCCTCGACGGCACGCAGGCGCTTGGCCATCTGCGCCACGGACAAAATCACCTGGGGCGTTGCGGCGCCCGCTGGGCCGTTGCCGAGATTGAACCCGAAATCCTCGGGCGCGGGCGCCCCGGTGATTTTTTGCCAGCTCGCCCGAAGCAAGGCATCGTTCTGAACGCCTTTGGTGAAAGCGGCGACGGTCTCGCGGTTCTCGGGCCGGTTGGCAGCCGCTTTCACGGCCGTCGTCCACCGCGTGAAGCGCTCCCGTCCATCTTCGAACTCGGCTGTCCGCTTTGTAAAATAGCCAAGCGATCTTTCTGTCTCGTAGCGCACTTTCAAACTACTGCCAGTGCGAGCCTGGATGGAGAACGCATCATCCAGCGCCTGCCGACCGAGCGCCAGGTATTGTTCGAATTGGTTGGCCGACATGAAAAGATTGGCGCCCACGGTGTCAAAGCCGCTGGTGCTCGTATCGGACGGCAGATCCATCACATTCAACTCGACGCCCAACAGTTCACGGATGGTGTTGCGGTATTCGCGGCGGTTGAGTCGCCGCATCGTGGTCGCCCCGTTCTGGTCGGAGAGACTTCGACGGGCCGCAACCATCGCATGGGCGAGGTCATCGAGAAAATCGGCCTTCGCAGCTTTGGCTGGCTGCTTCTCATCCTCCGGCGGCATCTCGCCCGAGTTCATCGCATTGAGCACCTTCTGCCACTTCTCCGCCGTCTCGATGTCAGCGATGGTGAAAGGCAGTTGATCAATGCGGAACTTGCCCTTCTGCTTCTCCGCGCCGTGGCACTTCACACAGTGCTCTTGAAACAAAACGCGGTGCCTTTCCGGGATCAGAGCACGAGGCGGCTCTGCGGCTATAGCCGTCGCGAACCACAGAAGCCCGAGGGCCAACGAGGTCAGAAGGATTGGGAACGGGGTTCGCATTTCAGGGCGTGGAGAGTGTGAGTGCGTGCTTCATGGTGGTTATTAATGAATCTTGTGCGTGTCAATCTCATTGGTCGCAAAATCATTCACGGCGCGGAACGCCCCCGCTCCGGCGTAGATGCGCGGGCCATTCCCGCTTTGCCCGCAGAAACGCGAAACCCCGAAGCGTAAGAGTGAGGATGAGCAGCTTTGTTTTCATGGTGCGTCCTCGGGATTAGACCGCCCGTTCCGCATTCCACGAGTAAACCACCTTCCCAACCACGTCGCGGTGCTCGAAGAGGATGCGGCTCTGCACGCCCTCGCGCTTGAGCGTGACCGCAAGGAAGCCGCCGCGCACGCGGTGGAACTTGTGAAACTTCGGGTTCTCGCCGGGCGAGCCGCTCGCGTGCTCATCGCTCGCCGGGCCGGCGCTGAACTCCTGCACGCTGGTCTCGGGATGCACCGAGTGGTATTGCCAGTGGCGGTCGCCGCAGATGACGAAGAAATTGTCCGGCACATTGGCCTTCAGCCACGCGCGGAGTTCGTTGCCCTCGTGCGTGAAGCCCTCGTTGGCATGATTGTCCCGCTTGCCCTTCCGGTCCGGCCCGACGAGCGGCGTGGGCGACACGAGCACCTTCCACGTCGCGTCACTCTCCTTGACCGTGCGCTTGAACCACGCCTTCTGCTCCGCGCCCCAGATCGTCTTTTCGGAGCCGTCCTCCGACTTGTTCTTCGAGCGAAAATCGCGCCCTTCGGTGAACCAAACCTGCAAGTCGCGTCCCCAGCGCACGGTGCGGTAGCTCGGGCCTTCGTCGTTCATTGGTGCCTGCTGACGGAAAATCTTCTGCCCCTGCTCGAAAGTGAGCTCGCCCATGGTCGCACCCGGCCCCGAGTCATTGCTGAGCGTGTCGTGGTCGTCCTTCAACCAGTAGGTCGAGTGGTTGCGGTTGAACTCGATGAGGCGCGGCAGGCTGAACATCCGCTCCCAATGATAGCGCGCGAGCCGCTCCGTCACCGCATCGGGATCGCCGCTGTCGTAGTAAACAAGATCGCCGGTGAGGCAGGTGAACTGCGGCTTCAGCGCCTGCATGGCAGGATAAATATGGTGCCCGTCTGCATGGCCGCGATCGCGATAGCCCTGGCAGGTCATCACGCAGAAACGCAAATTCCCCGGCGCATCCGCCGCCGGTGCCGTCTCGAACTTCCCGCGCAACGCCGTCGCCTTCGCCACGCCCGCTGCCCCCGAGGTCTCGCTCGCGTAATGATAAACCGTCCCCGGCTTCAATCCGCTGAGTTTGAACTCGCAGATGAAATCATTCGCCGCCGACGCCACCGCGATCTCCGTCACCTTCGCATCGCTTAGATCCTCCCGCGTGCCGTAGCGCAACTGCACGCGTCCCGGTGCGCCGGGGCACGCGCCTTCGAGTTGGTCCACGGGCACGTTGACCTTGGACTCCGATTTGCCCCGCTTCGCCTCGTCCTTCGCCCGGTGGGGAATGACCACGCCGCCATTGTTGCGCACCGGCGCGGCGGTGAGCCGTGTCCAGACGATCGCCGTCGTGTCCGTCACTTCGCCAGCGCGCGCACCCATCGCCTGAAATGGCCCCGCCGCTTCCGCGGCTTCGATGGCGCGACTGGCGATGATGGCCCCAGCCACGGCGGCTGAGGAATGCGCGACAAACGCGCGTCGCGTGACGAGTTGGTGAGTGTGTTTCATGGTGATTCTTTCGGCCTCAAACTCTACGCGGATGGCCTTGGCTGGACAAGTCCTTGGCCGAGTCAGCAGGTGAGCAGCGAGAACTTATTGTTTTGCCTTCCGGTTGCCTATTGCTCCCAGCGGACTCCAATCAGCCGGCTTGGGATTCGCCACCTTCAGCACGCCGGTGTCGCCGCTGCGCTACATTTCCTTTTCAAGCAAGGCGGTGAGCTCGGTGAGCTTGGCCGAGTGCTCGGGCTGCTCCGCGAACTGCGCGCGCGGGTCGCGGGGTTCATGAGGGTGGCGGTGAAGGGATGCCTTGGCTGCTCTTCGGGCCGCTGACGCCGCAGAGTTGGGTCCGGCATGTATTCCTTTTCGCCGCGGCCCGGTTCCATTACCTATCTTTTTTCGGAGGTAAAACGCCTTCGAGCCTTGAATAAAACGGGCTGGGCGAGGGAATGGCTAGGTCGCGTTTGAGGAGTTGGAAAAACTCGATCAGCCGGTCGGCTTTGGCTTTGAGGATTTTGTCGGTTTCCAGTTTGGTGAGGAAGGGTTGGTCGCCGCGCCCTTCATCGGCCATCCGCGCATTCATGAAGCGTCCGTAAAGCGTGGCGCGGTCGTCGGTGGCGATGTTCATGCCGTAGGGTTCGGCGAATCCCTGCCGCTTGGCATTGTCTTTATAGAAAGTAGTCTGGCTGGCCGCGAACGAACTCAGCTTGCCAACTTTATACGCGAAGCCGGGTTCATTGAGATTGTCCCAGTTGGTTCCCTGAATGGGCCCGCCTTCCTTGGAGAACTCTTTGTCCATCAAGTGGAGAACTTCGTGGTGAATGGTCCGGCGATAGAAGTCTCGCGAGGTTGTCTTGGCTGGATCGAAGGTGCGGATGCCATAGGCGAACGACACCTGCGGCAACCAACTGAACCCTTGCCCAGCCACGCCGGCGCCTCGGAAATTGAAGTCGTTCAGGATATAAAGATTCTTCACGTTGAGTTTCTTCGTGATCTGCACGGGATAAATCTCCAACTCCTCGCGCACCATGCGGATGAACTCCTTGAACTCATGCAGCTTCTTGTCGGTGAAGTAGGAGTATTCCAGCCGCACCTTGGCGGGCATGGGCGGGGCGGCGGAACCGGGTTCCCACAGCACCTTGAAGCCCCATTGTTTCTCCAACTTGCGGAGGTCGCTTTGAATCTCGGGGTCGGCTTTGATCTGGTCAGCACTGTGCGGGTCGGTGAGGTCGTTGAGGCAAACGGTCCTTTGAGACTCGGGAATCGTCGCAAGGGTTGCCCAGAAGGCCTGATCGAACTGCGGGTCGAGCGTCCGCAGAAAGGTCTGCACGATTTCCATTCGTTGCTTCAGTCGAGCGTCGGTCTTCGCGAGGGTGGTCAAATCGCCAAACTCGAACGGCTCCCACAGCATCTTGTAAAGCCCCTCGCGCGTGTTGCTCGCCTTGATGAGGCGTTTGACGCTTTCGGTTTCAAGTTTCGAGTCATCCGACTCCAGCGTTTTCCAGCGCGCGAGCGCGAGGGGCGAATCCGGGGACTTCACGTCCGCGAGCAGGTAGCTGAAGAGCGTGGAATGGAGATAGCCTCTGCCGAGCGCTTCGATCGTCGGGGTCATGGCGGTCGGCACCGTCACGAGGATCGAATCACTGCTCCGTGCGGCAATGAACGTCGGCGAGTAAGCCGGCGTGGTGCCTTTCGCTGCCTTCGAGACGTAGGCGTTCGCGAGGACAAGATTCCTCGCGCCATGCTTCTTCACAAAGCCCGCCGGGTATCGCTTCAACTCCGCTTCCACCCACGCGAGAATCTGAAGGGCGTTCTCCAGGTGTTCCGGCTTGATGGCGGTCACAACGTAGTTCGTAGCGACCAATGGATCGTTGATGCGTGCCAGCTTGAGGGCGACGCCAAAGTCGGTTTGAAACCGTTGAGCCACTGCCGTGAACTTTGGATCTCGCTCGATCGGAACTCCGGCGATCGCCTGTCCGTTTATCTCCGCCGCCTTGATGGTTTCAGTCTGCTGCGCGAACGCGGAAGCGCCGAGCGTGCCGATAATGGCGAGTGCGAGAGATGTCTTGAAGTGATGCACAAGAAGTCGGACGGCGTTGGGTCGCCGGGTTATGCGATGGGTTTCCACGGCTACTTCGCTTTTGGATGCATGCCGCCTTGCGTGACGAACTCTTCGCGGCTCAGGAAGCCATCGCGGTTGGCGTCCCATTTGTCGAAGCGCTCGCCGGCGGCTTTCGTGTCGGATTGATGCGAGGTGTAATAGTCGCGCGTGATTTTGCCCGCCTTCGCGGCGTCGAGCTTATCGAACTTCGGGCCGCGCTCGTCGGCGGTGGCGGCATGCGCAGCGCCAGACAGCGCGGCGAGCAGCAAAGCGACCGCGGTGAGGAGGGTGGGACTCATAGAGTGATGCGGCTGCAAAGTGAAGTTATGGCTTCAATCGTTCGACCCCGTGACGATGATTTCATCGAGATCAAAACTCTCCTGAGCACCGGCGGCCGTGGGCAGGATCACGAGCTTGCCGACGTTTTGGATCGTGTCGGACCAAGAGAACGCACCTGATGCTCGTTTCCAGCCGGCGGCTTTGGCTTCCTCATCACTCCAGTCGTAGCGCAGCGCGGCGAGGGCCTGCGTCCAGTCGTTGGTGATGGGTGCGTTGGTCTCGATCGACCATTGCGCAATGTCGCGGGCAAAGATCTCGATCACGACACGTCCGGCCGCTTTGGCGGAACGGACTTGGCAGGTGATCCTCGCGCCTTTTCCACCTACCAGCGTCCTCCAATCGCCAGCGAGGGGAGAGTCCTTCGCGGTGGCAGGCGACATGGCAATGGGCAGCGCGCGACCGCTGCGGGAGATGCGGACAAAACCACGCTTGGCTCCGCCATCGCGGTGATGCTCGATCTTATCCACGCCTTTCCATCCCTGCACGTCGTCATTGAACGAAAGGCTCTTGCTCGAAATCGGGTGCGGGGTGCGGCCCGATGCATCTGATGACTGGGACGGCTTCTTCATCTCCGCATGAACCAAATCAACGCCACTGATCGCATAAAGCCGCGCATGATTGAGCCGCACTTCAAAGCGCACCGCCTTGCCCGCCACCGCGCCGCGCTTCCATCGAAGCGGGGCATCCGTCACATCCGTGGTGATCGCCTCGGCTTCGTCCACGAGAGTATTTTGATCATCCAGAGCTTTGATGTGAATGCTGCCACCAGGGGACACATCGGCGCTGACGGATACTTTCTCGGCCCGCAAAGCACTCGTGATCACTGTGGCGGGTTTGGCCGCATCCATCGCCTCGTAGCCCGCAAAGCCATCCACCCGCAGTGTGGCTAGGGACGGCAGGCAATGGCGCTTCCAGCCAGTGTGCGGAAAGTCATCGCCGCCGTAGAAAATCATGAGCTTGCCGTCCTTGATGATCGGCTCTCCGGCCATGGCATAGATGCACTCGCTGTCGTAGCTGCCCTTCGCGCCGCGTGGAATGAAGGGCGTGCCGGGGGCCACCCGCTGCCATTGCAGGCCATCATGGCTCCAACTCAACTCACAATCGACGCTGCGACCGCGCCCCACGTTATACATCATCACATAGCCCAGATAGATGCTGCCGTAGCGGAAGACCGGCATGCAGTAAGTCTGGCTGTCGCGGCCTTCCTTAATGTTGGAGCGCAACACGAGTCCATTGTTCTTCCAGGACATGAAGTCATCACTCTCAAAGCGCGCCACCAGCCGCTCGCCGAGGTAGAGCTTGGTGAACCAGAGATACTTGCCGCTGCGCTCATCCCAAAAGGCGTTGTTGTGCGTATCGCCGTTCTGCGCGCTGAAGCCCTTCACATCCATCGCATCGCCCCAGTGAATGCCATCGGCCGAGAAACGCACCTGCGGCTTCCCGAGGCCCACATCGCTCACCATTTTGTAGCGGCGACTCGCATCCGCATCATGCAGGTCTTTGAAAACACCCACGTTCGGGCAATCACGCGCCACGATGTTGTTCGCCGCACTGCCGGCGAACTTGTGAAGTCCAAGCTCGGGCTTAGTCCAGTGAGTGCCATCCTTTGACGTGGCATAGAGCAGATACCAACCCACGTCATGCACTGTGCTGGGACGATCCATCTGCGCGATCACTTCCTTGTCCGCCAACACGCACTTATACCAGAGCTTAAATATCTTCTCCTGTTCATCCCAGATCACATTGGGATAGAGATTGTTCATCGAGTTCTCCCAAGGCTTGTCAGCTTTGATCACAGGATTGCCCTCATGCTTCACCGGCGAGCCGAGCACCAGTTTCGCATTCTCCACCCGCTCAACAACGCGCGTATCAAGCATCAGATACTTCTGCGGCTGTGCCTGGAGAGTCGAAACCAGAGCAAGCCCTGCGATCGCTTGGATGAGGACAGTGAGGAGTGTGAGGATGTGCTTCATGAGAGGTTAATAGCCGATATTTTTCACCGCCGCGTCGCCTAGTCGCTCGCGCAACTGCGCGAGATACAGGCTGGCGGGAGTCACGGGTCCGTTCGCGGAGAAGAACGATTCCTTGCTGTGGGTCTTATGCGGCTCGCCCTTGCAGCCGATGGTCAGATTCAAGGCGCCGGGCGGCATTTGGATTTGCAGATGTTTCGCGGTGCCATTCCACACGATGCCCCAGCCGATGGCCCAGCCGTGACCTGAGCCGGAGCTGTGTCGGTTGATGAGATCAATCCGGCCGTCGGGAATGGTGCATGAGTCAATCAACAGGCCCGTGGACCAATGCATGTGCGGCTGGATGCTGCCCGTGCCCTCGAATGTGCAGTTGAGCACCACGTTTAGCATCGCCGCTTGGTTCAGCGTGGCAACGTAGAAGCCGCCGAGCCCGTGCGAACTGCAACGGTCCACGAGCACCTGCGAGCCGCGGATGGAAATATCCGCCGGATAGCCCGCGCCCTTTTCCACCGTCGAGTTGTGATAGGAGTGCGCGCCCGTGATGGTGATGCGCCGGCAGCCGCCCCACACCTGCACGTTGTTGAGCGTCTCGCGCATGACGATGTCTTTGACCCAGCAGTCCTCGGCATCGCCCTTGAGCGCCACGGAGATGTTCTTGCCCGCAGTCAGCGTGCCTTTGTGCGGCGGTGAAACGATCTGCAGCGATTCGATGCCGCATTGGCTGAGACGCTTCACGGATGGCGTCTTGATCACCACCGCTGGTTCATCGAGCAGCTGGGCATCAATCGCATCCGTGAGCGGCACATCCAGCGTGAGGCGATTGCCTTCGATGGAGCAGATGCTGCGATGAATCGTGATCTCCGTGCCTGCCTTCATCCACGTCTGCGGGCTGTCTGGCTGGCCTTTCCGCTTCCGCACGAGGTCGGCCATGCCCATGAACTCAATCCACTTTGTCGTCCGCGCCCAACGGATGCGAATCGCATCGCCCGCCGCCAGCCCCTTCGCATCCTTCACGGAAAGAGTCAGCGTCCCCGCCGGCACATGCGCATCCGAGATGGAAAACGTGTTTGCCGGAGTCTCCTTCGGAAACGACAGCTCCGGACCCTCGATGATGAAAGCGGTATGCGGTTCGCCCGTCATTTCGATCAACGTTCCCTCCTTGCCCGAACCCGAACCGCGCAACACAACGCCGTCCTGCGTGATCGTGATCGGGTTCGAGCAATGGAACGTCCCCGGCATCAGCAGCACCGCTCCGCGAAACCCACTCACCAAAGGTAGCGCCGACACCTCGCCAATCGCCGCCTGAATCACTGCCGTGTCATCACCACCCGACGGCGCGACTTCTTTCTTCACCGGCAGCGCGGGCAGCGCGACCCCGCCGCCCATGTAGCCAGCGTGCGAGAAATCCATGATGCGTTCGCCCTTGGACGTGGTCTTGTATTCCAGCTTTCCACGCGCGCCCACGGCGACCCATTGGCGATCGAGCAGCTTCGCGCTGGATTTGTCGGCGGAATACGCGGCCAGCGGCGCGAGCAGCAGCGCGGTGAGGAGGGTGAGGAGAGTTTTCATGCGCGTGAGAGATTTTGTTTGAGCGCGACGAGCTTGTCCTTGAGCTTGCTGTATTGGATCTGCTGCACGGGAATTTTTTCAGCCACTGCCAACGATGCGGCGACGCCGGCGGATTCGCCGAGGATCATCCACACGGGTTCCATGCGGATGGAGGTCATGGCGATGTGGCTCGCGGAGACGCAGACAGGCACGAGCAGGTTCGTGCATTCGCTCTCCTTCGGCGTGATGGCGCGATACGGGATCTTGTAGATGCCTTCGTGCTTGTCATCGAGGTAGAGCATGGAGAACTCGCCGCCGTAGAGCGCGACTTTGCCTTCGTGGACATAAGTCGCATACGGCCAGTCATCGACGCCGTAGGAGGCGAGGCCGATGCTGTCTTTGGGATCGGTGGTGCCTTCGAGGTCGCGTTGCGTGAGCACGTAGGCGGACTTCATGCGACGTGCCTCGCGCACGTAGAGTTGATGCGGCCAGCCGGCCGTGTCGTCGAAGATGCCGCGCTGAAAGCCGAGGGCGGTGGCGAGTTGTTTGAACTTGTCCGGCACACAATCATCGGTGCGCAGGAAATGCGTCATGCCGCGCATGAACTCTTGGTCGGCTTTCCAAATACGAGCGCGAGTGGCGTAATCGCCATCGGGATAGTTGGCGTTGCTGCCGTAGTTGGTTGGGGCCAGCAAGGCACGCGCGAGATTGCCCATGCCGAGGGAGTGGATGCGTCCGCCTGCGGGCTCGAAGAAGCCGAGTTTGCCCTTCATGCGGCGGCCCATGTCGATGCCAGCCTTGTTTTTGAAGCCGCGACGATACAGCTCGAACTGCTTCGGATCGTAGTGCGCCGGCGGATTAATCGGGAGGCGATCCGCGTCCTTGCTGAACTTCCAGCGGAAGCCGTAGCCCATCGTCAGCCGATCCGCGCTGCCTTCCGCCCCGGGCTTCATGTCCTGCACAAAAGGCAGCAGGCCGCTCTTCGGGTCGCCCGGCGTCACATACGGGTCGATGCCATACACAGCGAGGTTTGGCCGCACACCGGCGAGCGATTCGCCATATTCATCTCGGCTCTCGCGCCCCCAAGTGTAGCTCACGCCTGCACGCGCCATGAGATCGCCTTCATAGGAGCAGTCGATGAAAAGCTGCGCGGTGATAGTGATCGCATTCGCCCTCGTCGATTCCGCGACCGGGCAGCCGAGCGAATCCGGCGGCGCGTGATCGAGCACGATGCTGTGGATGCGCGTGCCCTCGCGCTGCACCGAGGCCACGCGATGCTCATAGATCACGCGGATGCGATACTTCTTTACCAACTCACGGAACACCTCGCGATACTTGGCATCGTCGTAGTTCTTCGAGAGGATGCTCAACGCCGTGCCGCCCACGGCCTTCTCGCGTCCCCAATCAATGTGGCTCAAGCCACCCCCGGTCATGCCACCGAGCCAGCGACTCGGTTCCACCAGGACCACCGTGCGGCCTTGCTTCACGGCAGTAACTGCGGCCATCACCCCGCTGGCCGTGCCGCCATAGACGCAGATGTCAGGTGCATCGCCATCCACTGCAAAAGCGAACTCTGGCAGTGCGGCGGCAGCGAAGGTGGCGACGATGAATTTGCGGCGTGAGGTCATCGGCGAGATTGGATTGGGTGCCTACTTGCCTCTCTTTGGCTTTTCGCCTTCGGGTTCTGCATCGGCGCCCGCTTTGCGCCTTTTTCCGGTGGCGCCGGGAGTATTGGGATTCACGTCAGCCTGGTCGGGCGTAAACGGCGTCGTGTAGTCCTTGCCTGCGGCGCTGCGCTGGCACGACGCGCGGAAGGCCGCGAGCTTCGCCTTCATGGACTGCACAATGTCGGCGTGTTCGGCGGCGAGATTCTTGGTTTCGCCGCGGTCAGCGAGCAGGTCGAAGAGCAGATCTTTGTCCCCTGCGCCTTCCATGTCGGTGAGCAGCTTGTAGCGATTGTCCACGAGCGCCATCTTCGGCGAACCACGCGACGATTTGCTGCCGGTGCCGCCGAGCGTCTCGAAGGGAATGGGCACGGGACGCTCCTTCATCTTGCCCTCAAACAACGGCACCAGGCTCACGCCCTCCCCCGGCTCGGGCTGCCCCGTCATCTTGAAGCCAAGGATGTCCAGCGTGGTGGGAAAATAATCGAGTGTGCTGCACGGGATGGAGGTCACGCTGCCGGGCTTGATGCGCGCGGGCCATTCGAGCAATCCCGGCACGTGGATGCCGCCTTCCCACAGGCTGCGCTTGCGCCCGCGAAACGGCCCGGCTGATCCGCGCTGCGTGCCTTTGTCGCCGGTGTCACCTTCGGGGCCGTTGTCGCTGGTGAACCAAAGCATCGTGTTGTCGGCAATGCCCAGGTCGCGCAGTTCCTTGCGCAGGCGCCCCATCTGCACGTCGAGCGCCGTGATGACGCCGTAAAAGTGTTGTTCGCCCTCGTCGCGGCCGGCATACATCTTGCGAAACTCTGGCCCGGCCACGACCGGTTCGTGCGGCGCGTGAAACCAGATCACCGCGAGGAAAGGTTTCTTCTCCGCAGCCGCTTTGCGGATGAACGGAATGGCGCGATCCATCAGCACGCGCGAATCGTCCCCCTCGAGATTCTCAGTCGCGATCTTCCCGTTGTGGTAGTAGGGATTCGCGGCGGCGTCCGTGAACGGATCCCAAAGGCGGACGCCATACTCGGTGGCGAACCATTCGTCGGTGCCCTTCATGCCGGGCGTCATGTAATTGCGCGCGGCGTCGCGGCCCGCACCCTTGCCGGAGCGGGTGGGATCGAGCGTGCCCAGATGCCACTTGCCGAAATGGCCCGTGGTGTAGCCCTGCGTCTTGAGGGCTTCAGCGAGGCCGATCTCCTCTTTGCGCAAGTGGCCTTGGTTGGCCGACCAGATACCGTAGCGATACGGATGCCGACCCGTGAGACAACTCCCGCGCGTGGGCGAGCACACTGGCGCGCCGGAATAGAAACGCTCGAACCGCAGCCCGGCCCTGGCCATCTCATCGAGGTGCGGCGTCTTGATGATCCGGTTGCCATTGAAGCCCGGGTCGCCCCAGCCCAGGTCATCGGCCATCGCGAGAATGATGTTCGGCTTGGCAGTTGGCACGGCGGCATGGAGGAACGCCGATGAAGCCAGCAGCAGGGCAGCGAGAAGTGGGACCCGTCGGGTGGCGCGGTTCATTTCGGCTTCACTTTGATTTTCTTGCGCGCCGTGCGGTCCATGAGCTTGGGCTCGGGGAAGCCATGCTTGCGGATGCGCGCACCCGCTTCGCGCAAGGCGGCGACGTCGGAGGGATGGATCGAGCCGTCCGGCAAGGGGCCGGTGTTGAGCGTGAGGTTGGCCTTTTGCGCGAAGGCATCGGCGAGCAACTCAAGCACCTGGTCGGCCCCGATGTGTTCGCAGCCATCGAGATAAATCCACGCCGGCGGCGAGGTTTGCATGTTTGTGCAAATGTCGCCGCGCTTGCCGGCGTTCAACGCCCACGCCTTCTCCGCGATCGGTTCCTTCTTCGTATGCATCAATCCCTCGGGCGCCACGAAGTCCTCGGTGCCGGTGCCCTGCTTGAACGAAATCAGGCATTGCGGCTGAAGCGAACGGATCAGCGCGTAGAATTCGTTGATGCGGCTGTAGGATTGCGGTTCCGAATAATACGAGCCGACGCCGTCGAGCCAGATGCCGGCGACCGGGCCGTATTGGGTCAGCAGTTCGCGCACGACGGTGCGGTTGCGATCAAAAGCTTCCTGCGGCTCCGTGCGCGCGACATCGGGCGGGCAATACAGGAACAGCCCCAGCCCTTTCTTCTGACATTGCACCGCCAACTCGGCCACGAGGTCGCGCTTCGCCGGCGAGTTCAAACTGGTGAACTCCGACCCCTTGGTGCGGAACAGGTAGAGGTCGCCCAGATGGCGCGTGGTGAAATTGACGTAACGCATCTCCGCCGCGAGCGCGAGGTCGGTGATGAAATCTGCGTCGAACTTCTCGGCGGTGAAACGCTCCTTGAGTTTCGCGAACTCTTCGGGCGTGCCCTGCTTGAGTTGCTTCCACTCAGCACCCGAATTCTCCTTGGACTTCAACGCCTGCTTCGCAGTCAGCGCCCGCAGACTCGCGAGCGCGTAGTGGACGAACAATCCCCACTTGGCGTTGCGATGCCACTCGACGGCCGCCGCGCGGGGATCCTTGCGATACTGGGACTCGTAGCCCTTCAGATAGGACGGAACCGGCGGAGCCGTGACCTGCGCCCGGGCCAGTTGAGGCGCGACCCAACTGCCGGCCAGCACCGCGCTGGAGGTGGCAATAAATTTTCTGCGATTCATGGTGTCGTGGTCTGTGGCTTTGCAGGATCCTATCAACACCGTTGCGCCAAGGCTACTTCGCGTTCGGATACTTCCCGCCTTGCGTGACGAACTCTTGGCGGGTCAGGAAGCCGTCGCGGTTGGCGTCCCATTTGTCGAAGCGCTCGCCGGCGGCTTTCGCGTCGGATTGATGCGAGGTGTAATAGTCGCGCGTGATTTTGCCCGCCTTCGCGGCGTCGAGCTTGTCGAACTTCGGGCCGCGCTCGTCGGCGGTGGCGGCATCC
>Ga0208960_1000462_pt1 | contig 22834 bp, 27 predicted proteins | sample GreLakmeON33MSRF_FD_187703 | JGI IMG/M metagenome (GOLD analysis project Ga0208960, IMG submission 187703) | Freshwater lentic microbial communities from great Laurentian Lakes, MI, USA - Great Lakes metaG ON33MSRF (SPAdes) | ecosystem: Environmental > Aquatic > Freshwater > Lake | place: Great...
GTGGGTTCAAATGTGACTCAGATGCACTATGCTAGACAAGGAATTATCACGCCGGAGATGGAGTACATCGCAATACGCGAGAATCAGCGTTGTGCAGAATTGAGGTTCCCCCGATAAATAGTCTTCCAAGCTGCGCCTGGCAATAAGTTTACACTCCAACGGTGACATGGTGGACTGGGTGCATATGGCCCGAGGATCAACAGCTTAAGATTCTCGGCAACGACGACCAGCAAGTCCAGTAAACTAATTTCGTTTTATTCTTCTACATCGATGTCAGATACCCTTGTTCTTTTGAAGCCGGAAGTTTAACTCAGCTCCCTGTCCCGCCCGCCAAGTGATCACTTTATAAATTGAGCATTGGCCGCAGCTTCACGCTAATGGGCCCTTCGCGGCGGGCTTGCTGGCCTTGGGCATTGCGTTTGCCTTGCCGCAGAGCTATGTCAGCCAGGCTATCCTGGCCCTACCAGCACCATCACCAGCACCAACGCAAGCTGCCGCGATGATGGTCTCGTCGATCGTGCTGGACCGGGTGATCGAATCCCTGAATCTGTCCAAAGGGCAGCCCATTCAGGTGGCGCGCGAGACTTTAACCAACGAGATCAAGGCCACAGTCGGTAAAGATGGCTTGTTGCGTCTCGACGTTAGCGTTCCTTCGGCAATTCAGGCACAAGCCATAGCCAATGCTGTCATCGATAGCTGACTTATAAGCACGGTGCCCATCCAGGACGATCGTGCCGATCTGGAAAAGCGACTTAGCTATGCCAAGCTTGCGTTTGATTCAACGACTCGTTTTTTGGAGCATTTCACCCCTAAGGACAGCGCCAGCCTCAACAATCCACTCCTACTGGACCAGGGGGCCGCCACCATCGTGGCGGTGGGGGAATTGCAAGCCCGTTATCTGAGCGAAGTGTTGAGCACCTCCCGCTCGCTAAAAGGTCTGTCGCGCGATATCGTCACGCTGCCGCCCACCCTGCCCACCGAGCATGTGTCCACCAAGAAAGGCTTATTTGCCACGCTGAGCGCTCTGGCCGCCGGCTTTGCGCTGTTGCTGTGGGTGTTCATGCGCCAGGCCTGGCGCAATGCCGTGCTTGACCCGCAGGCCGCGCCGAAGCTCGCCCGGTTGCGCGCGGCACTGGGTTGGCATAATTAGGTGGTGAAGGTTTGTGGAATGGGGTCCCAGTTCGCACCCTTCATTCACGCTCAGCTACTTTTAATCACTTTTTAGTCGTAATTGGTCGGTTTGGTTTGACATTCGCATCTTGTGGCTGACCTTCGTCAAGGTGCTGAAGCGAGACGGGGTGTCGCATTGATGCTGGCGGATCACATATTTATATGGACATGTCTTCGCACTCGCTCCACATACCGCATGACGGTATCCGGTTTGATCCAGCCACCCTTGACCATGATCTGCGGAAGACTCGCGCCTTGAGTTAGAAGATCTTGCGCGCCGCCGACGCGCATGGAGTGCCCGCTGATGCTTTGGACGACCTGTTCGCTCAGGTTTGCTCGTCGGGCTAGCATCTTGTAAATGCGAGAGACCCGGCTGTCACACAGGCTTGTCGTAACAGACCCGTTAGGGTGCACGCCACGCAGGATGAAGCTGGATGTGATTTGCGCGGCAGTGAGCCAGTCCTCAACTGATTTGGTGGTTTCTGTCGATATATGGATCCACTTACCACTCCCATGCTGATCCGTTTTACTTCTGCGTAGCAATATGGATGAACCGTCCGCCGATAACCACTCGATGTCCTCGACGCGCAGCGAGATAAGTTCGGAGCGTCTGCGCATGGAATCGTACGCCAGAAGCAGCAGGGCGCGATCTCGAAGCCCACGCAGATCTTTGCCGCAGACTGATAGCAGTTTGTCTAGGATTGCACGGGTCACTGGAAATGCTTGATCGAACCTAGTGCCCAGCTGCCTAGAGATCTTGCGAACTGTGATCTTGACCTCCGGATGCTTTGTGGGGTCCTCTAGGCTAGACAAACGGTGAATCGCACTGATAGATGAGGCTTTTCTGCGAATGGTGGCGGTCTTGATTCCTTGAGAAACAGTTTGCATCAGAAAACTCGCCACCGTCGATGGTGAGGCGGGCATCGCGCAATTTCCTGCTTTTTCGCAGTAGGCGATGAATTCAAGCATGTCTGCCTGGTAAGCGCGTAGTGTGTTGGGGGCGTAGGCGCCTTCAAGGTGGGCCAAGAGTTCAAATAGTGTTGATTTTGGTGTATTCTTGTTCATGATTGTTCTCAACTCATAAAAGACACTATTAGTGTCACATAAGAATCTATAAATGTCAATAACCTCTGAGCAAATTCGCGCTGCTAAGGCCATGATTAGGTGGTCGGGGGAGGAGCTAGCGAATGCCGCAGGCGTGAGCTTGTCATCCATTCGACGTGTAGAGGCCTCTGTTGGAGTACCGCAAGCGCAAAATATGCGAACTGTTCTTGCAATCAAAGAGGCTCTTGAAACTGCAGGCGTTGAGTTCACTGGAACACCCGACGACTGGCCAGGCGTCCGGTTACGGACCAGCCCCAATGCCTCACTTAAGAAAGGCTAAGCCTTGAGCACCAAGAAGTCCGCCGGTAAGTCTTTTCAGGTGGTGTCATCCCCAATCAAACGGTGAATCGCACTGATAGATGAGGCTTCTCTACGAATGGTGGCGGTCTTGATTCCTTGAGAAACAGTTTGCATCAGAAAACTCGCCACCGTCGATGGTGGGGCCGGCAGCGCACAATCCTCCGTCTTTTCGCAGTAGGCGATGAATTCGAGCATGTCTGCGCGGTAGGCGCGCAGGGTGTTCGGAGCGTAGGCGCCCTCGAGGTGTGCAAGCAGTTTCATTAATTTATTTGTGGTTGTATGATACATATATCAAAACTCCAATAAATGATCGTTAAAAGATCATAACAGATATTTAAAATGATTTCAACGGGTCAATTACGAGCTGCACGAGCCTTGCTGAGATGGACGGCGCAAAACTTGGCGGATGCTTCTGGTGTTGGAGTGGCTACTATCAGACGAATGGAGGTTCTTGATGGCGTCCCATCAGGCCAAATTCGATCGCTCTCAGCAATTCAATCATCCTTAGAGGCCGCAGGCATCGAATTCACTGGATCCGCAGAGGATCATCCAGGAGTGCGATTGCTGACAAATACCAAACAACCGAGCAAGATGAAAGATTCCCGCAAGAGTTAACAGATGAGCAATAAGCAAACCTCCGGCAAATCCCTTAAGGTGGCGTCATCCTCCGTCTCGGAGGTATTGGGCATCACGCCCGTACTGCCGGGAGAATCGATGGAGGTTTACCAGCGGGGACTGCTTGCTACGATTCAAGAGCTGGGGGCCACAACACCGCTACAGATTTACCTTGCAGAAAAAATCTACGAGTGCCTGTGGTGGATGCGACGTTACGAAAACCAAAAGCGTGCCACGCTGATCCATTCCATGGCAGGACTTCTCGACCCCAATCATTTTTCCAAAGCCGTTTCAGATACAGAGGCCTGGGCCATGGAGGCCCTATTTTCCAATAGGATAGACGACGAGTTCACCAAGGTGCTGGATGGGCTCAACTTGACGATGGAGTCACTCACCCAGAAGGCGCTAGAGATCTGCCAATTCAAATTGGAGAGTCTTGACGAAATGATTGCCTTGAAGGCTAAGACGCTTGCAGGGTTTCAGGCGTCGTACGAGGCACTGGTCAATCGCTCAGTCTTGCAAGAGCGTTTGAAACTTCAAAACGATTTACTCAGGCGAGATCTTCAGACCATTGATGTCTCCGCATTAGAAAAGCCCGCTGAGGCCTATGACAAGCCCCGAACAAAGAGCGGCCAATAGGGCCAATGCGCTCAAGTCCACGGGGCCACGGTCTGAGGAGGGCAAACGCCATGCCAGCCTCAATGCCACAAGACATCGTCTCAGTTTACCCGTCGATGAAAGAGTTTTTGCCAAAGAGATTGCGGAAATTTCTCTGCTGGTCCGCGAGGATTGCAGCAGTGATATCCAGGCCATTGAACTGGCCAAGCGAATCATCGACTTTGAGCGCAACGAGTCATTTCTCATGAATTTCAGCGATGAGGACGCTAAAAATGAGATCAAGTCCTGGGAACTAAACCCTCACCGGTCCGAATTGATTCAACTGGCGCAGATGCACCGCAATAAACAGTGCGTTTCTGTGACCTTCACCACGCCCAACAAGAAACCTAAAGGCAAAGAGTGCGCCGAGGAGATCAAGTTCATTGAAGCCTTTTTGAAACTCCAAGATAACGTGCTCCTGGGCAAACTACGCAGCGCTCAGCAAAGCCAGACCTCAGGTTTTCGATACCAAAAACGTGCGATCAATCAGCTGATCAAGGGCGTGCAGGCGATCGCCAGAGGTGAAGATTTTTAATTTTTTACAAAACGAAGCCAATTTACAAAGCCAGCTTATCCGGGCCAAACAGGATAGGTGCCAGAAAGTAGTCCCGATATGGATTTTTAGCGGCTGTCATTAGCGTGATCGGTTAGACAGGTGATCTATAGTCGTTCTGGCTCCCGTTGCCCGTCTTTTCGCCATTCATTGCAGATGCCATGACTATGCTGGCAAGTTGGAACCTCCTCGGTGAAAAAGTTTGGCAGGCCCCCATTCAGCTCAGAACCATCATGGTATGCTGCGCAGCTTATCTGGTGATGGTATTCTCTTTTGACCGTTATTGGATTCGCCACTGCAGCGCTCGACAGAATGCTTCGATATAACCTAAACCTACGCTCACTGATTGCAATGGCGCATGACCTCGCCGCAGTCGTTGCCGCATGGTGGTTAGCCTATTTATTCCGGTTTAATTTTGATATTCCTCCCTCTCATTTATCTTTTCTTCTATCAATCCTACCCTGGGTGGTTCTGAGCCAATTTGCATCATTCCAATTATTTGGTCTGTATCGCGGTCACTGGAAATATGCAAGTCTGCCTGACTTGCGGCGCATCCTACTGGCGATTCTGTTAGGAATCGCGGTGATACCACTTGGACTCTTCTTGCTGCAATTACATGCCGTAGTGCCCCGCTCTGTATTGCTACTCGATCCAATTCTGCTGTTACTCATCATGGGCGGCAGTCGTCTTAGCTATCGACTATGGAGAGAGGGGCATCTCTTTAACTTTAAAAAAACAAAAGGGAAGCCGGTGCTGATACTGGGTGCAGGGGATGCTGGGGCCAGCCTGGCGAAAGAGCTATCCAAAAGCAAGGAGTGGCAGATAGTCGGATTTATTGATGATAACCCGCAAAAGCACAACAGGCTATTTCATGGTTTTAAGGTGCTGGGGCGAATTGACCAGTTGCCTGCTATAGCAGAGAAGATGGGTGTCTCCAATGCCATCATCGCCATGCCGAATGTCACCGCTGCTAACCGCCGCCGAGCACACAAAATATGCATAGAGGCTTCTATTAAAGCACTGATTGTTCCCTCCTATGATGATCTTATCAGTGGCAAGGTCACTATCGCCCGAATTAGAGAGATCGAACTGGACGATCTGCTCGGGCGCAATCCAGTGAATCTCGACAACGAAGGTCTGAACAGCTTTCTGACAGGGAAAACTGTCCTAGTAACCGGAGCGGGCGGCTCGATCGGATCAGAACTTTGCCGGCAAATAGTTCGATTTGAACCGGCTTTGTTGGTGCTATTTGAACTGAACGAGCTCGCACTCTATAACATGGAGCAGGAATTCAGATCCTCTTATCCAAACATCTCTGCATCGTTTGTGATTGGCGATATTAAACACCCCGCCCGACTGAATCAGATATTTAAACAGTTCCGGCCGGAAGTGGTCTTCCATGCCGCAGCTTATAAGCATGTTCCGCTGATGGAGCAAGAGAATGCCTGGCAGGCAGTACAGAACAATGTCTTGGGAACTCATTGTCTGGCACAGGTCTCGATTGAATATGGGGTCGAGAAATTCGTATTGATCTCGACCGATAAGGCAGTTAATCCGACCAATGTCATGGGTGCCAGCAAACGTCTGGCGGAGATAATGTGTCAGTCGCAGCAGCAATCTATGCTCTCTACCCAGAACAGTGATCCTGAAGTTAAGAAATCAAGTACACACTTCGTGACGGTGCGTTTTGGTAATGTGCTGGGCAGCACCGGCAGCGTGATTCCGAAATTTCGTGAGCAAATTGCCAATGGTGGTCCAGTGACCGTCACCCACCCAGAGATCACGCGCTATTTCATGTCCATCCCAGAGGCTGCTCAGTTGGTATTGCAGGCGGGTTCTATGAGTGGAAATATGAACAGAAGTGAAATTTTTTTGTTGGATATGGGTGAGCCGGTCAAGATCGCTGATCTCGCTCGTGATCTCATCCGAATGTCAGGTTTCAGTGAAGAAGATATCAAAATCGTCTACAGTGGCTTGCGGGAAGGAGAGAAACTCTACGAAGAATTATGGGCGGATAGCGAGAGCACCCTATCCACCTCACACCCCAAGATACGCATTGTGCAGCCCCGCACGGTTGATACAGAGTGGCTAGCTAAGGTAATTCTATGGTTGAAAGAGCATGCTGTTTTAAGTGATTTGGAAGTCCGTCAGGGCCTGATGAGGTGGGTGCCAGAATATATACCCCCCAGCAAGTCCACCGAAACGGATTGACTGGTTCTTTCGTGCCTGACGCAACATGCGCCCATTACCCCACCCAAACAATACTGATGAGGTTTACTTCATTTCTTCAGACCAGCTCAGGCCTAAGTCTCCCCTACCATGGCACATGCGAATTAGTCAGATTTGTAAAGCTGCATAAGGATTACCGGGTGATGACACGAAGACGTATTAATCTGGCGAACCCCCACCCAGACTAGCTATGACATCATTATTTCACCACTTATAGATGTCCTGTCTATTCATGCCACTAAAGCTGTGTTGTGGGCCAAGATTAGAATCCTTGAGAAGGTCTTGAAGTAACCACTTCCCTCAATCTGGATTCGATGAATCCTTCGTGCCTAAAAATGCTCTAATCGTTATGCTGGTCCGGCCTTTCATTAGGCCTTCCAGCGCTACCTGCACCTGCCGACCAGATTTCTGATCCAACGCTGTAGCCCCCTCCTCCAGAATCAAAATGGATGGATCTTTCAGAAATGCCCGAGCAATGACAATATGAAGACGTAGCTCCTCAGAGAGATCAACACCCCCTTCTCCCACCACGGTCTGCAATCCTTGCGGCAGCTCTCGGATGAATTCTGCTGCATGAGAGGCATGCATTGCACTAATGATCTCCGCTTCTGTTGCATGCCCCGTGTCACCATAAGCGATATTCACCGCCACGGTGTCATTGAATAAGGTCAATTCGCGTGATATCCATGCAATATTGGCATGTAGGCTGGCTAGTGTAAGCGTTTCCAGATCGTGTCCATCCAGCAGAACCCTTCCATGACTAGGCTTAGAAAAACGCAGCACCAGATCCGCTAGCGCGGGATCCGCTAGTCGCATCCTCTCACCTGGGTGAAGTACTTGCGTAATCTCATCCACCACTCTGGAAGCGGGTGACTGCCCGCAAAGACCAACCTGTTCAAAGATTAACTCCCCTCGAGCGCGACCAACGTCAACTGTGCCGATATCTATCTCAGGCACCTCTTCCAGTAGTGCGAGTACCGATGTGGTGGCTTGCAGCCCTTGCTGTCGAGACAGATAGAAAAAGGTCATCCGCCTCACCGGCAGGATCAGCAGCAACATGGCTATACTGAGCGAGACAAAACTACCGATGCCTCCATCTGTAGCGGCTTGTTGGGCGGCGGGATAGATGACAATCGCTAGCATCACGCCGATGGTCAGATGTATCGCTGCTGTTCTGAAGGATTTATCTGCGGCCTGTTTTAAGTTGATACGTTGTACTCGGTCAGATTCGATCTTGAAGCGCTGTCTCTGATACTGTTGCCCTCCATCTAATTTAATGACTTTGTGGTTTCTGATCGACTCCTGGACTATTCTGTTCATGCCGTTGCGCAATGATGACGCATCTAGATCACTTGTCTGATGCGGCTCACTGGTCGATCGCACAATCAGCATAATCACTGGGATCATTGATAATGCGAGTAATGCGGATCTCCAGTCTAGATAGAGCATCCACGCCAGCAACGCGATGATGGTCAGCCCATCCCTTGCCAATAAAGTTACCGTAGTCGTAACGTTATCGACAGCCCGACTCGTGTCAGAAATAACCTTGGCAACAAGATCCTCACTTGGGTGATCCGCGTAATACCGTGTAGGTAGCATCAACAACCTCTCGAACAGGGCTACCCGCAAGTCTGCCACTAGTCTGCCATTTACCCATTGAATCGCATACCGATTGAAGTAGCTTGCACCACCCCGCATTGCAAAAAATGCCATGACCGCCGGCGGTACCAGCGGTAGCAAGTCATGTTCCGGTTTGACAGACGTACCATCCATTATCAGTTTCAATAAGATTGGTAGCGCCGGTTCGGTGACCGCCATCAGCACCATGCTCGGGACCCCTACTGCGATCATTCCCCAACAAGGCGCGAGATAGCCTGCCAAGTGTTTATAAAACCTACGTCCAGTCATGGCCTTTGTGTTCTGCATGGGGGCACAATATCAGAATCAGAGAGCGATGAGATAGGTACGCTATCTGAATTGCCAGATGCAGCACTTAAAATATCTGAGTCCCGCTTTCTGCACCGCTGAGTTGGCAGCCAGAAACTCGCATTGGTAGAAGCTTGTACAGGATTTTAATCTTGCTTATACGCCACCCCTCCCCCATCTATCCTTAACGCCGCCCCAAATGCCTTGAACTTTCGCTAGAAGGTATTGTGGATATATACTTCCTTTTGGTTCTATCCGACGATGTAAGCACTCGCTAATTATCTATTGTCAATCGGTCGAATAGTCATATTAAGGTTGGTAGATCAAAAGTTGTTCGGCATCCAGCAGTATCGAAGAAGCTGCTCTGACGGATCAACCGAACACACTGTCTTAGCCTGACAGACTACTTTAATTAACATTTAAACAATCCTGTTACCAGTTGACTCAATGGCAATTTTCAAACTATAGTGCGTTGATGGAAGCAGAGCTTAAATCGCTGGAAAATAAAATAAATTTATTCGTGCAGATGTGCCGCCGCCTACGGTCGGAGAATATTCAATTACGCCAGCAACTCGCCACCGCCGCCAGTGAAAATAAACATCTATCCTCCAAAATTAGCACTGCCACTAGCCGTTTGGAGGCTCTCCTGACCCAAATTCCAGAAAACGAAGCATGACCACCAGCAAGACCATAAACGTGACTATCACGGGGCGCGAATTCCGTGTTACCTGCCCCGACGACGAACGCGAAGAACTGCTCCAGTCGGTCTCCTATCTTGACAAAAAAATGCGCGAAATAAGGGATAGCGGCAAGGTCATCGGCTCAGAACGCGTGGCCATCATGGCGGCACTTAATATTACCCATGAACTGCTCACAACCAGAATTAGAGGTGGATTTGACATGGGTGAATTCAAGCGTAGAATTGATCGTATGCAGGAATCACTTGATGCAGCGATGCCGGAACAGGACAAGTTGTTTTAGCCAGCGTTCCTCGGTTCCTAAGTCAATCCCACCCGTTTTCTATTTTGTACTGATCAAGCTTGCTGATTAAATACAGAATGGACCAGAGTTGTTCCCTGCGGTGTTCGTTTAGGCCCATATTCTTTGAACCAATCTTTGAGTAATGGTTTCGAGCCAATGCGACACTGTTGCGCGCTTCCCTTGCGGAAGTGCCTGATGTGTCCGGCAAGAGACCACCTTGGACCCTACGGTTCAAGATAATGGCCTGACGGCATCTGCGGGGAGCTTTAATTGCAAGTTATAGACAGCATCCCATCCGCTTTTATGTCGCGGCCCTTACATTACATCACCTGAGTTCAGAAACATGCGCTACTGGCTGATGAAGTCTGAACCTTCCGATGTAAGCATTGATGACCTCGCATCACTACCCGAGAAAACCATTGCATGGTATGGAGTACGCAACTATCAGGCACGCAACTTCATGCGTGACCAGATGAGCGTCGGGGACCCAGTTTTTTTCTATCATTCTAGCTGCTCTGAACCGGGTATCGCAGGTATCGCCGAGGTCTGCAAGCTTGCTTACCCAGATGCCACTCAGTTTGATCCCACCAGCAAATATTTCGATCCCAAGGCTACCTCACAGAACCCACGCTGGTTCAACGTAGAAGTGAAATTCATCAAAAAAACTCGTTTAGTGGGCATTAAGGAACTTCGGAGTTACTCAGGCCTATCTAGCCTACGTATTCTGCAGACAGGCAATCGCCTGTCCATTACCCCGATTGACCCCTCAGAGTGGCAATTCATCATTGGGATCTTATGATAATCGGCCTGCAGTGCTAAATCGGAATCTCAACCGAGACCAAAAGTAATATGGAATGGTGGCCGGCCTACTTGGCCTTGGGTGCAGTGGTCGGTTTCTTCGCTGGTTTGTTAGGTATCGGCGGCGGCTTGATCATGGTGCCGGTACTCACCTTTATATTCAGCGCACAACACTTCCCTGCCGACCGGATTCTGCATCTTGCCCTTGGTAGCACCATGGCCACGATCATTTTTACCTCAGTCTTTAGCCTGCGTACCCATCACATCCATGGTGCTGTAAATTGGCAAGTAGTACAGTATCTGACCCCTGGAATAGTTATCGGCACGCTCGGCGGAGCAACTCTGGCAGGTGCATTACCCAGCCAACTCCTAAGCATCATCTTTGTTCTATTTATTTTTTTTGCTGCCACGCGAATGCTGCTCAAGGCTATTCCGAAACCCAGTCGCCAGCTTCCCGGAAAGTCAGGAATGTTTATGATTGGTAATTTAATCGGGGCGATTTCTAGTCTTGTTGCAATCGGTGGCGGTCTGCTGACCGTCCCATTCCTTTCGGCTTGCAATGTCAGACTACAGCAGGCAATCGGCACAGCCGCCGCCGTGGGTTTTCCTATTGCAGTGGCGGGGACGATCGGCTATATCGCCAACGGCATAATACAACCGCAAACGCTACCCCAATACAGCCTAGGATATGTCTATTTACCAGCAGTGGGATGGGTTGTGCTTGCCAGCGTACTGACCGCACCACTGGGTGCAAAAACTACCCACGTTATTCAGACAGATATGCTCAAGAAGATCTTTGTAGCAATACTTTATCTGTTAGGAATCAAGATGTTGATCTCGCTGTTATAGCAGCATCTTCGTGCAGGATGGTGTGCTTTAAAACTATGTCGTCAATCGTCGCAAGGCTTCCTGATATTTTTCCGTGGTTCTAACGAGCACTTCATTGGGCAACGCTGGTGCAGGCGATTTCTTGTCCCAGTCTTGCAGTTCCAGCCAGTCACGCACAAATTGCTTGTCATAACTAGGTGGATTTTTACCCGGTGCATATTGTTCGGCCGGCCAAAAACGGGATGAGTCAGGCGTGAGTGCCTCATCAATCAGATAAAGTCTACCCGCATCATCCTGACCGAATTCAAACTTAGTGTCGGCGATGATGATACCCTTGGTCGCAGCAAAATCCGCCGCCTCAGTATAAAGAGCAATGGCTGTATCACGGACTGTCACAGCCAACTCCTTGCCCAGTAGCTTCTCCGCCTCAGAAAAAGGAATATTTTCATCATGCGCACCCATGGCGGCTTTGGTTGAGGGTGTAAAAATCGCACCCCCGGGTAACTTTGCAGCCTCCTGAAGCCCGGTGGGGAGCGTAATACCACAGATCGCACCGGTCTTTTTATAATCCTTCCAGCCAGAACCAACCACGTATCCACGCACGATCGCCTCAATCGGCAGCGGCCGTAGCCGCTTCACCACGAATGCGCGCCCGGTGACCTGTCCACGTTCTTGCTCCCCCACAACTGACTCAGGCGCAATGCCGGTCAGATGATTGGGGATGATATGACTGAGCCTCTCGAACCAAAAATTGGACATTGCAGTGAGAATTCTACCCTTGTCTGGTACTGGGGTCGGCAGGATCATATCGAATGCCGACAATCGATCTGTCTGGACAATCAACAGCTTATCTACATCCAACGCGTAAATGTCCCGCACCTTACCTCGATGAAGAAACTTCAGGCTGGTTAGATTAGATTCAAATAATGGCATTTCTGCTGAGTTCAAGTTCATATCAATCCTATTCCAGTTCAGGAAGAGTCATTGCGCTCACTTTTTCAACCTGCACAGCACGGAAGGCCTCAAGTTGTCGAGCCATTGCCGGATCGGAGAGCGCAAGTAGGGCTACTGCAAACAGGCCAGCATTAGCAGCTCCCGCCTCGCCGATGGCGAAAGTGGCTACCGGAATACCTTTTGGCATCTGCACGATTGAAAGTAATGAATCAAGACCTTGCAGATGCTTGGATGGCACTGGCACGCCCAGTATCGGCAGGGTGGTCTTGGCGGCAAGAACGCCAGCGAGGTGTGCTGCACCGCCGGCGCCGGCGATGATACAACGTAGCCCTCTGTCAACGGCCGTCTGCGCATATTCAAATGCAATATCTGGGGTGCGGTGGGCGGAGATGACCCTCGCTTCGTAACTGACATCAAAATCACGCAACTGAATCGCGGCGTGCTGCATCACGCCCCAGTCGCTGTTACTGCCCATGACAATACCGACTAATGGTTTTTTCATTGAGTATCTCTCTTATTTAAGTTCATAAGCTCCTCACCCTTGGAAGCTCTTTAAATTTTGCTGCCATCAGTAAACGCTTAATAATTCTACCCGTTCCGTATGCTTGGTCCATCATGAATAACAATAGAAACTATAACAGTATTAGCTATTCAGTCGAGACAATGCACTCGCATTTATCAACCCCTCATTCTGTATATTTCCAGCCAATACCTCATACGGTTGCGACAACTCCCCCAAATCCGACAACACCAATCTTGCGCCGCTGAAATCCTGCCCATAGGTGTAACCGTTGACTGTAATCAGTGTATTCAGGCCCGCTGCTAGGGCAGCCTTCAACCCATTTTCAGAATCTTCCAACGCAAGACAATGCTGAGCCGATAATCCAAGTTGTTCCAGCACCCACAGATAAATATCTGGTGCAGGCTTTTTCCCGGGAACGATATCACCCGCACCAATGACTTCAAACCAGCTCGGAGAATCTTCCCCTAGCGTGGATTTTAAGAGTGCCGTCACATTCTCTGGAGAGGTAGTGGTCGCAATCGCCATCTTTATGTCTGTTGCGCGTAACTCATGAATCAGACGGGCAACACCCGGGCGCAGCGGAATCCGGCCGCATTCAAGCAATGCGATAAAATGCCTCGTCTTGGTCTGGTGTAAAGCAGCAATCCATCCATCGAGCCCACTCTTGCTTAACTTTTCTGGGGCATATCTCTCGATGTAATGACGAATGCGTTCCTTCCCACCCGTAATCGTTAACAACTCCCCATAGAGCTCTATACCCCAATTCCAATCAAGGCCAGACTCTTCGAATGCCGCATTGAAGGCGAGTCGGTGACCATCTCGCTCTGTATCTGCCAAGGTCCCGTCCACATCAAACAATACCGCATGCAATTGATTATTATCTATTTTCATTTGAATTCAAATTTATCGATGGGTCTACAGCTTGCACGCTGCAAACGGTCTGCAATTGCTAACCATGCCGGATTATCCGGCGGCGCCTCCACCAGTATCCGATCAAACTTTTCCTGATCATAACGACGCAGGGTTGCATACAACTCCCTAGCATAGCCTGTCGCCTCATGCGGCATAGAAAAATAAAGGGTGTTATTGTTTTCTGGGATGATCGCTCCCATTTCGGACCATCCCAGCACCACCGTCCTCAGTCCCTCTACTTCCAGCTCACGAACACGCCGCCACAACGTCTCGGTTTTCCACATCTCGAGCGGCGTTAGCGGAGCATAATGGGACGACAGTGAGCCCGATACACGTACGGTAGAATTATTTACTCGCGGGAAAACTACTTCTCCGTGCAGCACCTCTTCCAGTGCTACAAGTGAAATGCCACCGGGTCGCAGAATCGTAGCAGTATCACCACTGAAACCAACTATCGTACTCTCTAGGCCAACCTTGCAAGGACCTCCATCCAGAATCATATCTATAGCCCCCCCCAGCTCTTCACGAACATGTGCTGCTGTGGTCGGGCTCACCCGCCCGAAGCGATTAGCCGAGGGTGCGGCTAGCGCTTTTTTAGACCCCAACTCATTCAAGAGGGCAATGGCGACAGGATGATCTGGTATCCGTAATCCCACCAGATCTTGTCCTCCTGTCACGTCCCGTGGGACATGGCGGCTCCGTGGCAGTATCAAAGTCAGCGGCCCAGGCCAGAAACGTTCAGCTAACTTCCAAGCCGCATCCGGTATCTCCTGTGACCAATACGGCAGCAGCGCGATATCCGCGAAATGCACAATCAGAGGATGATTAAGTGGCCGCTCCTTGATTTCGAATATGCGCCTTACTGCAGACAGGTTTGAAATATCCGCACCTAGACCGTAGACGGTCTCTGTTGGGAAGGCGACGATCTCCCCTGCCCGCAATCTCGTTGCAGCAGCAGCAATATTTCTGCCAAATACTTCTGACGTCATTGCAAAATCTGCCGCATGCTTAATCGGTGCTTATAATTTACTATTTTCAGATCGAGTATCTTCCCAGCCATAGCCCATTAGACCCTGCAAATAACGTACCACATAATAGCTTGCCCAGTTCATTCCACGGAAGACCCAGAACTGTCTTTTCCAGTTCTCTCCCATCACCCTTAGCGAGCCCTCAACTATGGCCAGTTCTAGGCTTGAGCGTAACTCATCAGCGAATGCTGCATCCTCCACCACGACATTGGCCTCACGCGCTAATAGCAGGCTAAAGAGATCAATGTTGGAGGAGCCAACGGTCGCCCAATTCCGGTCTATCACCGCGACCTTTGCGTGCAGAAAGCTCTTGTGATACTCATAAATTTCGATGCCCGCCTCGAGCAGGCTACCGTACAACGCATGCGTAGCATAGTACTGTAGTCGATGATCGACTCTGCCTTGTAATAGAAGCACCACACGTACCCCGCGTCTGGAGGCATCACTCAGTGCACGACGAAAGTTGATACCCGGCAGAAAATACGCGCTGGCAATAATAATTTCACTCACTGCGCTGGCAATGGCATACAGGTAGGCTTGCTCAATATCATGCCGGTGACGCAAGTTATCACGTATGACGAAAGCCGCTCGTTGACTACCGCAGGGTTTTTCAGAAGGGTGCAAGATCGGAGAGTCTCTAAATCTATGATTAAAGTGCGCCCATGCCACCAACATCCATAAATGTCTGACCGCTGGATAGATGTCTGCCATCAGCGGACCCTGAATCGAGACCGCGTAATCAAAACGCGGTGGCAACGGCTCAGGGTTGTGCAGGTCATCGATGATGTTAATACCTCCGATAAAGGCAATGCTTGCATCCACTACCGCTAACTTACGATGCATTCGTCGTAAGCGATTACGTCGCAGACTAAATGTTGAAATTTTCTGCCGGAATATGAGTACCTGCACACCGGCATTAAGCATCTCCTGAATGACGCTTTGTGGCAGATCCTGTGAACCAAATCCATCCAACAGTAGATGTGTTGCTACACCTCTTTGCGCCGCGTTTTGTAATGCTCTAGCAATGCGTATCCCTGTGAAGTCGTGCTCGAATTTGTAAGTCTCAAGGTGCACCTCCTTTTGTGCCCGATTAATGGCATCCTCTAACGCCGGAAAGTATTCTGCACCGCTACGAAGCAGCGTAATACAGTTACCACCGACAATACCGGGCAAGATCATCTGAGGACTATTCTGGCCGATAGCACTGCATGATCAGAAATTTTAGACCACGGATGACCTTGATGTACTTCCGCATCCTCAATATGGAAACCACGAACATAGATACGATCCAGGCGAAACATCGGTGATGCAGAGGGATAGCTGCATGCAACCCTGCCCTTAGTCAATTCAAAAGCCTCGGTCAGATTAAGTCGGCCAACCAGAACATGGCTTGCTATTTCACGCCAGTCGTTGAAATCCCCAGCAATGACTAGCGGCGACTGTGGCGGAACCAGTTGTTCGATACGGCGCTCCAGCGCCAGTAATTGACGCTGCTGCCAACGCTTGAATAAGCCCATATGGACACAAATGCAGTGCAGATTTTCCTGCCAACTGGGTACATTTATCTCGCAGTGCAACATGCCTCGACTTTCGAAGGAGTGTGCTGAAATATCCTCGTTATCCCATCGCACAATCGGATATCGGCTCAGAATTGCATTGCCATGATGACCCCCATCATAGGCTGCGTTCTTCCCGTAGGCAAAATCAGTCCATATAGAGTCCGCCAGAAATTCGTACTGCGGCCTGCTCGGCCAATCCTTAAAGTTCGCGGCGTGGCCCTTATGCTGACCTATCACTTCCTGTAAAAAAACTATATCTGCGCCGAGCGTTCGTAAACTATCTCGTAACTCGTGCACCATCATGCGTTGATTGAAATGCGAGAATCCCTTGTGAATATTGTAAGTGGCGATATGCAGCTTGTTGGGCATATGATCAGCGGTAGAATAAGATGGATACAGTGACGAGGGAATCCCTAGGAAACCTCCAGCATCCGTTCCAATGCAAGCCTCGCCAGTTTTGCTTCAGCCTGAGGCACCTTGATTCGGTTAACCACTCTTCCTGCTAGCAGATTCTCCAACACCCACGCCAGATGCTGTGGATCGATACGAGCCATGGTAGAGCACATGCATATCGTTGATGCCATGAACTGCACTATCTTCCCCTGCAGCTTGAATTCCTCGGCGATTCGATTGACCAGATTCAACTCAGTCCCAACTAACCAACGGGTCCCCTCTTTTGCTGTGCGGATAGTATTAATAATGAAGTCGGTTGAGCCAACATAATCGGAGTTTTTGCACACCTCAAAACTGCATTCTGGATGTGAAATCACCAGACCATCCGGATGCTGATTACGAAATCTCAGAATGTGCTGCGGTTGAAACATCTGATGTACCGAGCAGTGCCCCTTCCACAGCAAGATTTTGGCCTTTCTGATCTGATCCGGAGTGAGTCCACCCATCGGCTCATCAAAATCCCATACCGGCATCTCGTCTATTGGAATTCCTAGTTGATGACCGCTCCATCGTCCCAGATGTTGGTCAGGGAAAAACAATACTTTCTCACGCCGCGAAAAAGACCATTGCAGAATTTTGACAGCATTACTAGACGTACACACAATACCGCCATGCTCACCGCAGAATGCTTTTAAATCGGCAGCGGAATTGATATAAGTCGCGGGGGTAACAGTTTGGTCTGGATTGAGTACTTCCTGCAATTCACGCCAAGCCCTCTCCACCTTTGAGAGGTTAGCCATATCGGCCATCGAACAACCAGCGGCAAGATCTGGAAGGATGGCGGTCTGCTCTGGTTTAGAAAGGACATCGGCAACCTCTGCCATGAAATGCACGCCGCAAAAAACCAGGTACTCAGCATCGGTCCCAGAGGCTAGACGCGACAGCTGTAATGAGTCACCAGTGAGATCGGCATGCTTATAGACATCCGCACGCTGGTAATGATGTGCAAGGATCACCGCACGCTTTCCTAATGCGGCCTTGGCTGCCACGATACGTTGCTCGCAATCGTCGTCCTGCAGCGCGTCAAACTGATCAAATGCAATAGCTTCTGCTTGCATACTCACCCCATCAGTTGCTCAAGAAAATATACTTAAATTTTAGAACAAGAATACCAGATACAACTTTATTCAAAGAGATTCTATAGCCGATGGCGGGAAGGGAGTTCGCGTATCGCAGTCGCGTTACTCGATGAAAAAACCTTTTCTGCCGCTTCTTGCCAAGGGAGCCACACAAAATTTAAATGCTCACGCACAGCCACCGTGACCGGAATGGATCCCGGCAATAGAAGTCCAAACACATGCTCGGTATTGTGCGTTTCCCCGGGCGGATATCGCCAACGCCACTCCTGATAAATTTCAAATTGACTCTGCATGTTCCAGTCAGCCAGCGGGTAGTGAGCCGCATCCAATCCGGTCTCTTCAGCCACCTCGCGTGCTGCCGTTTGTATCAGTGTTTCACCTTGATCTTGGCTTCCGGTAACCGATTGCCAGTATCCGGGATGATCGGCCCGCTCCAATAATAGAACTTGCAAATCGGTTGTGTGGATCACAACCAGAACAGAAATAGGAATTTTATATGTATCGTTCAAAGGTTCTTAAACGCAGAGGATACAAAAATGAAGACTGTATCTCCATCCCTTCTGCTACCCAAAGTCTGATTAAGTCTCCCATTCATCCCAAGCTTAGCAAAGAACCAGAATGTGTGGATTAAAACTCAAGCCATTAGATCCACTTATGAATCTATAGGTCGATCACGAGCAGACATAGTCAATTTGTAACCTAGACTAGAAGCTGTCACATCCCTTCTGTATTCTTAGGCATTTAAGCATCCACATGCCGCAGCCGGATATGCAATTCCCGTAGCTGCTTCTCATCTACCGCACTCGGTGCATGGGTCAGCAGGCACTGGGCCCGCTGAGTCTTGGGAAAGGCAATCACATCACGGATCGATTCTGCACCGGTCATCATCGTGACAACGCGATCAAGACCAAAGGCGATACCTCCGTGGGGAGGCGCGCCGTATTGCAGCGCTTCAAGTAAGAAACCGAATTTCTCTTGGGCCTCTTCGGCATCGATATTCAGCGCGCGAAAAACTTTTGATTGCACCTCCTGACGATGAATACGAACCGAACCACCCCCGATTTCAGACCCATTCAGCACCATATCGTATGCTTTAGATAACGCTTTTCCAGGCGCACTCTCCAATAAATTTTCATGGCCATCCGCCGGCGCCGTGAAAGGATGGTGCAACGCCTGCCAACGGCTTTCATCTTCGTTCCACTCGAACATCGGAAAATCTACCACCCAGACGGGCTTCCAGCCGGGCTCGCTGAGCCCCCGATCATGTCCAACCTTGGCCCGTAGCGCGCCCAATGCCTCATTGACTACCTTGGCCTTGTCCGCACCAAAGAATATAAGATCACCATTCTTGGCACAGGTACGGTCCAGGATGATCTTTACTACAGTCTCTGGCAAGAATTTCAGGATCGGAGACTGTAGCCCTTCCGAGCCTTTTTCTAGGGCATTAACCTTGACATAGGCCAACCCCTTGGCACCGTAAATAGAGACAAAACTAGTGTAATCATCTATCTCCTTGCGCGATAAACCACCGCCGCCCGGCACGCATAATGCTGCCACGCGTCCACCTGATTTTTGCGCGGCCTCGCGAAACACTTTGAAATCTACCGCCTGCATCACGTCGGTAAGTTCGGTCAATTCCAGTGACACACGTAAGTCCGGTTTGTCGGAGCCATAACGCAACATAGCCTCGGCATGGGTCAAGCGCGGAAATGGGTTCGGTAATTCAATCTTCATTACGCTACCGAATAAGCCACGAATCATTTCCTCCATCAGCGCCATGATTTCGTCTTCACCAAGAAAAGATGTCTCGATATCGATCTGTGTAAATTCAGGTTGGCGGTCAGCGCGCAGGTCTTCATCACGAAAGCATTTAGTGATTTGATAATAACGGTCAAACCCTGCCACCATCAATAATTGCTTGAATAACTGAGGAGACTGCGGGAGCGCAAAAAAATGTTTGGCATTGACGCGCGATGGCACCAGATAATCGCGCGCGCCCTCTGGGGTCGACTTGGTCAACATTGGCGTTTCTATATCAATAAAGCCATGCTGGTCGAGGAATATGCGAACTGCCATTGCTACCTTGTAGCGTAATCGCAAGTTTGCCTGCATCTGCGGTCGACGCAGATCAAGATACCGATGCTCCAACCGGACCGACTCACTCAAGTGCTCATCATCCATCATGAACGGTGGCGTCAGAGAGGCATTGAGAATTTCAATCGACTGGATCAATACCTCGACTTCACCGCTGACAAGATGTGGGTTGACAGTTCCTTCGGGTCGGTGCCGCACCTTACCAACAATTTTTAGTACAAATTCATTACGGATTTTTTCTGCACTCGAAAATGTGACTGCATTATCGGGATCGCATACCACCTGTACCAGACCCTCGCGGTCACGCAAGTCAATAAAAATCACTCCGCCGTGATCTCGGCGACGATGGACCCATCCATAGAGAGTGACGGTCTGACTTAGGTATTGAGTATCAATGAAACCGCAGTAATTCGTGCGCATGATGTATTGTCAGAGATGATTGGTAAATAAGGGGATCGGAATTAAGCTCTTAGCGTAACCGTGCACTCATTCCGAGGTGCTGCTCAGTTATTGTCCTGGATTTTTTCTACCGTTACCGCTGTCGGGCGATACGACACCCATGGAGATGATGTACTTCAGCGCTGCATCCACGCTCATGTCTAGTTCAATTACATCGCTCTTAGGCATCATTAGGAAAAAACCAGAAGTTGGGTTTGGCGTAGTCGGCACATAGACACTTACATACTCGCCCTTTAAATGGTTAGCTACATCACCTCCGGGTTGCCCGGTCATAAATGCGATAGTCCACGACCCTTGTCGTGGGTACTGCACTAGTAATGCCTTGCGAAAAGCCTCTCCCTGGCTGGAAAACAGCGTGTCGCTCACCTGCTTCACACCATAATAGATAGACTTCACAACCGGGATGCGCCAAAGAACCCCTTCCCAAAATATCAATAAACGCTGGCCAATGATATTGGTTGTCAATAAACCGGAGACAAATACCACTAGCAAGGTGAGTAGCGTGCCTATACCGGGGATATGTACCCCAAATAGAGCTTCAGGGTGAACACTGCTAGGTAACAGCAGCAATGATTGATCCATGGTGCCAATTAGAAACTTGAGTACCCATACGGTAATTCCTAGGGGAACCCAGATCAGTAGTCCGGTGATGAAATAGCGCTTCATATCGAGTAATACTGTTTCCTGGCGTTCATTGATTGGCGCTCGCTGGGCTTGCTTCTTTAGTGACGGCAGTCGCGGTGTCAGGCGCAGGGGTGGGGGTGGATGTGGCAGTGGGTGCTGAAATAGCCTCACTATCCGCTCCCGTCGCCTTGTCCAATTTCGGTTTTACGGGACTCTTGAAGTCAGTAGCATACCAACCACTACCTTTTAACTGAAAACCTGCTGCAGAGATAAGTTTAATATAACTATCGCTGCCACATGCGGGGCAGACCGCGATAGGCGCATCGCTTAACTTTTGCAGATGCTCATTTTCAGAACCGCAAGAGCTACAACGATATTCATAAATTGGCATGACAATCTCCAGCGATTCTTTCCAGTTAAGATTAGGATTATACCTTAACCATCTTATCTAACAGCTGGAATATGAGGGCGTTATGCGGACAAGAAATGACTGGAATTGACCAAAATCACGCACCTAAAAAGCAATTGTTGGTTCATCTGTCGCATGCAATAGGATCAATCAGCGACCCTTCCTCTCATGATCTTAGTCTGACCTCGCTTGATCTTACTATCGAGACGTTTCTGCTGTGAGCTATAGGTCGGCTTGGTTGGCTTACGTTTTTTAGGTAACTGAGCAACACTTTCAATAATCTCACGCAACCGCCTCAATGCCTCTTCTAAGTTCCTCACTTGGCTACGATACTCCTGCGCCTTTATAACGATGATACCTTCATCGGTTATACGTTGATCGCCCAGTTTTAGTAATCGTTCTTTATAACTATCTGGCAATGATGAAGCAACAAAGTCGAAACGTAGGTGAATCGCACTGGAAACTTTATTTATATTTTGCCCGCCCGCCCCCTGAGCACGGACTGCAGTGATCTCGATCTCGCTATCGGCAATGGATATATGGTCTGAAATTCGTAACATACAGTTGAATATACGCATGGAAAGCATTTCCTACCATTGCGGAACTGAGTAATTTATGTTAAATCTTTTATAATCAATATGATGCATATCTTTTCACCAAATCTTTACTTGAAAGACTCCTCAGATTTCGCCTCACCCTGAACCACTCCCCTCAAAGTATTTTCCTATAGCTATTGCTTTTTACTCATAGTTGAATATAATTACGAATCATTCTCATTAATTATCACAAAGAGGTGCGTACATGAGCACAATGCTGAGCGCCACACTAGAGCAGTCGAACACAGTCTCGGAGAACATTATCGATCAGCATAAGTTCGGAATGCCCGATCAAAGTAAGTTCATCTATAGCGAGACCCTATTCTCGCAAGGGGACGAGATATTTATCCAGCATCAGGGCGCGCAATACCGGCTACGCCGCACCCGTAACGGCAAACTAATTCTGACAAAATAGTGAACTTAGGACACTCATCATGTATATTTGTATCTGCAAAGGTGTAACTGATAGCGCAATCCGAGAAGCTGTGTGCCATAATGGAGTTGATCGGATGCGCGATTTAAAGGCCTGCTTGGGAGTTAGCGGACAGTGCGGAATATGTGCTTGCCACGCCAAGGAAGTGCTGGAACAAGCACTGATGCAGAAAAATCTGACTCAACACAGTTCCAAAACCCACTCGTTCATACGAGACTCAGCCTGAGGAGGCAGATATGAAAAGCAATCCAAATATCATCCAACTGTTGAACCACCAATTGCAGCTTGAATTGACCGCCGTCAACCAGTACTTTCTCCATGCCAGAATGTACAAAAACTGGGGGTTCAATAGCCTCGGTAAACATGAGTATGACGAATCTATTGAAGAGATGAAACATGCTGATGCACTGATTGAGCGCATCCTATTCCTCGAAGGGCTACCCAATCTGCAGGAACTTGGCAAGCTCCTGATCGGGGAAAAAGCTGAAGAGTGCGTGGCCTGTGATCTCAAGTTAGAAATGATCTCGCGTAAATCTCTTATCCCCGCCAT
>Ga0208960_1000463_pt1 | contig 22817 bp, 23 predicted proteins | sample GreLakmeON33MSRF_FD_187703 | JGI IMG/M metagenome (GOLD analysis project Ga0208960, IMG submission 187703) | Freshwater lentic microbial communities from great Laurentian Lakes, MI, USA - Great Lakes metaG ON33MSRF (SPAdes) | ecosystem: Environmental > Aquatic > Freshwater > Lake | place: Great...
CCGCTGACGCCTATTGGAGTTCTTCTGAGTTCAACGCGGACGGCGCGTGGTTTCAGAATTTCTACAACGGGGGTCAGAGCAGCAACGGCAAGAGCACCACCTACTACGTGCGTCCAGTGCGGGCTTTTTGATCTATTTCTCTATTTTTCTATTTTTCTATTTAATTTTTCTGCCGTCAGGCAGAAAAATTTTTTTTTGAGATCAAGCCCTGCCAAACTTGCGACCAACTTCGGGCCAACAACTACAGTTCGTGGTGGTGTTTATGACTTATGCGTAAGGCTCTAAAATCTGGGAGGAAGACTCAATGAAAGAACTAACTGGAATGGTGGCGATTGTTACGGGTTCTTCAAGCGGAATAGGTGAGACGACCGCACAGAGATTATCGGCGCTTGGAGCCACCGTCGTTGTGAACTCGTCGAGTTCTGTGGAGGCTGGTCAAAAGATTTCGGCGGCGCTTCCTGGTGAGAGTATTTATGTCCAAGCAGATATCAGTGATAAGGCACAGGGAGAGTCATTGATTCAGAAGACTCTTGATGCATTTGGCAAAATCGACTTGTTAGTGAACAATGCTGGTTGGACAACGGTCGTGCCGCATAACGATCTAGAGGCGCTTACGGATGAGATTTTTCTCAAAACATTTGAGGTCAATGTTTTTGGTACATGGTGGCTAACAAAAGCGGCAATGCCGCATCTCAAGAAATCAGATGATGGACATGTCATCAACATCACGTCTGTGGCTGGTGTTAGGCCGGTTGGTTCGTCTGTTGCGTATTCGATGACCAAAGCGGCGCTCAACCAGATGACACGACTGTTGGCAAAATCATGCGGGCCAGTGCGGGTGAACGCTGTCGCGCCGGGGCTGGTGCGAACAGCATGGACGCAAGACTGGGATGCGCAACATGCCGCAATGAAACATGCCACCCCTATTGGTCGTTCGGCAACGCCAGATGATTGTGCAGAGGCAGTGTTGGCGCTTGTTCGAAATAAATATGTCACCGGTGAGGTCTTTGTGGTTGACGGTGGCCTGACGCAGATGACATAGTGAAAAGACGATGATTGTTCATCTCATTGACGGCACGTATGAGTTGTATCGACAGCATTTTGGTCAAGCAGTTCGGCACGGAACGCCAGCGCCGTTAGCCGCAACATCAGGAGTATTGACGTCCACATTGCAATTGCTCGCTAATGGGGCAACTCATGTGGCAGTTGCAGTTGATCACGTGATTGAAAGTTTTCGTAATGACTTGTGGGATGGATATAAAACAAGTGACGGTATGGAACCAGAAATTCTTGGTCAACTAGCGTTTATGGAAGAAGCATTGCGAGCTCTAGGAGTGCCTGTTTGGGCGATGGTGAAATACGAAGCCGACGATGCATTAGCCGCAGGTGCGCGTATTGCAGATGCCAATGAACAAGTGCAACAAGTACAAATACTGACGCCAGACAAGGACCTTGGACAAAGCGTGCGCGGAAATCGCGTAGTGCAGTTTGACCGCCGCAATGATCTCATCATCAATGAAGAATCTGTGCGTCAAAAGTTCGGCGTGGGACCAGAAAGTATTGCTGACTGGCTAGGGCTCGTAGGTGACACAGCAGATGGTTTTCCGGGATTGCAAGGGTGGGGAGCAAAAAGTGCTTCTGCGGTACTTGGGGTGTACAACTCAATCAGCGCAATACCCGATGATGACAAACAATGGCTGGCTGACGGAGTTGTTGTGCGTGGTGCGACGAAGTTGGCTGCAACACTTGCCGCAAATCGCGAACTAGCAATGTTGTTTAAAAAAATTGCAACGGTTGTTGACGACGTGGACGACGATGTTCAACTCGGTGGCGTGAACGATTGGCAATGGCGTGGGCCGACATCTGCACTTCGGGCAGTCGCGACAGAGGTGGGGAACAACCAGATCGTTGAGCGTGCAGAGCGAGCAATGGTGGGACGTGAATAGTGAAGTAACGGCCAGGCGGTCTGCGGCACACACGTAAAACCGCTGAAGGCTGCTGCCTTCCGGCCCTGACCTGATTCACGGGTTCGTGTCGCACAGGACCCGACCGTTACCTCACCACCCACGTCACCATGGGTGATGAGGCTCAAGGATACCTTGCCGATAGCCTGCGTCACTTGCGGCATCGGTGACGATGTCGAGGAAGGGTGCGAGAGCGGCCGAATCGGCACGCTTGGAAAGCGTGTGAAGTGAAAGCTTCCGTGGGTTCGAATCCCACCCCTTCCGCGATGGAACACATAGATGCGATGCGACTAGCCCTTGAGCAAGCACGGGCTGCGCTTGCTCTTGGTGACGTGCCAGTTGGCGCGGTTGTCTTGCACGACGGCAACGTCATCGCGGCTCGCCATAACGAACGCGAACTGCGCCAAGACCCAACTGCACACGCCGAAGTCTTAGCCCTGCGTGATGCCAGTGAAGCCCTTGGTCGTTGGAGACTCGAAGATTGCACTCTTGTAGTCACACTTGAGCCTTGCGTGATGTGTGCAGGGGCGTTGATCTCTGCTCGTATTGGGCGGCTCGTGTACGGCGCGGCCAATTTTGAAGCGGGGGCTACTGCATCTTTGTATAACGTCACCAGCGATCCTCGTCTGGGTCATAATCCTCCCGTCGAACACGGACTCCTGGCCGACGAATCTGGTGAGTTGCTGCGGTCGTTCTTTGCTGGACTCCGTTCGTAACGCCGATAACCTTGCCGACGGAAGAGTGCCAGAGCGGCCGAATGGGACGGTCTCGAAAACCGTTGTGGATGCAAGTTCACCGTGGGTTCAAATCCCACCTCTTCCGCCAATCAGGCAGTGACGTGTTTGTTGATTCAGCGTTGTTTGTCGGCGTACTTTTGGAAACTCAACAACCCGTACCAAAACACTCCCGTGAAGACGATGATTGATACGAAGCCACCAAAAGCAAATAGCGTGGAGTTAGTTATCGCTATCACGACTGCCCTTTGCTAGCAAGAGCGCACCGAGCGCCAGGATCGACGGAACCCAAATGCCAACATAGATTCCGTTAAGCCTGGCCGAAATATCGGCTTCGTCTGCTTGGAAATATAATGTCACGCTGAGCACAAAACTAGCAAAAGCAGCAACGATCGCAGTTCCTTTAAGGACGGTTTCAGGTTTCGGAGTCATGTTGGCTTCTCTTTCAAAATACTGGCATCGGGTTGATGCCTCAATAAGTGTAAGCGCAGCCCAATTGGAAGTGCGACATTGTGCGCAGAGGATTGAGCCTCATTGTCAGCACGTCAGATTATTTGATGGCGGCTCAAGAGTGATGAGGTACGTGTCAATAGGGTCAACGACGCATGCGTTAGACCCGTACCCGGTGTGCTGGTCAGCCGTTGCCTGAAGAAAGATTCCACCTTCGAGTGCTTTTGCCATTGATCTGCTGCTTTCAATCGGAGTCGCGGCATCCCCCGAGGTGCCAATGACCACGATGGGTCCGGCTCCTTTGCCCGTGATGACGACATGCGTTGCTTGCGGAGCAGGCCAGAACATGCACGTATAAGAGTGGATGAAACTAGGCCCTAGGCGCGGAGCAACCGCAAGGAACTGATCATTTGTTGCATCAATCTCGGCAACCGTTAAAGGGCCTGGTTCGTCGAGGCATGAGATTGCGATGAAAGCCTCAAGCTCGTTTCCGTATGTGCCGTCACTATTGCGTTGAAAATATTGGTCATTGAGTGAGAGCAGTCCAGCGCCCTTGCCTTTTTGTGCGTCACTTAGGGCCCGTTCAAGGTTTGGCCACATGGAGTCTGAATACATCGCTTCGGCAATTGCCGTATAGGCCACGGTTTGATTAACGGGTGCGCGATCAGCCGACACGACGAGCGGATTGTCGTCAAGACCAGAGATGAGTTTGTCGAGTGCAGCGCTCGGATTTGCATTGTTATAGAACAAGCACTTTTTGTTGGCGGCGCACTTTTTTAGAAACGTATTTAATGCTTTTTCGAACCCCGCTGCTTGCTGTAGAGCGCCTTGGATGGCGTCAGCGGTTGGGTCGGACGCGCCATCAAGCACTGCTGCGCGAACAGTATCGGGAAACATTGTTGCCCATGTAGCGCCAAGTTCACTCCCATATGAAAACCCGAAGTAACTGATCTTTTTTTCACCAAGAGCCGCACGAATCGTGTCCATGTCATGAGCGGTTGCCTGAGTTGAAATATACGGAAGTATCTTGCCACTCCGAGTTTTGCATTCGTCTACAAACTTTTTTGTGAGTGCCAACACCTGGTCGATGTCAGCCTGGTTGTTGGGGGTGTTATCGGCAGCAAAGTATTCGTCGTATGAATCAATGCAGTCCACTCTTGGAGTCGAAGATCCTGTGCCACGCGGGTCCCATCCGATGATGTCAAAGTTGGCCAAGAGAGTCTGGCTCAAGTAGTACTCAGCGTTTTCTGCAACAGATGAACCACCAAAACCCGGACCACCGGGATTAACAAGCAGTGAGCCAATGCGTTGGCCAGGTTCGTCGGCGGTGCGCCGTAACAGATGTAACGAAAAGGTTCCGATGTCAGGTGCGTCGTAATCGTATGGAACATCGAGTGTGCCGCATTCGAACTTGCCACAAATCTTCCAAGTTATTTGTGGAGAGTTTCCTTGAGCATTAGGAGATGTCGCGATGGGGTTCTTGCTTATGGTTGGGGTTGTAGCGGCCGAGCTTGAACACGCGGCGAGACTGATAATCAACATGCCTGTTACAAGCACGGCTCGGCGTCGAACTGCGGTGGTGAATGAATCGGTGAACATCTCTCACGCAGGCTAGGCGATAGGTGCGTTGCGCGCCCTAGCCTTGAGGATGTGCGAATGGGACCTCACATGATGATGCCAAGTGATGGCCATGACGTGAAAGGTGTCAAAGTTCAGCGAGGCTCGTTGCGCCGAGCTTGGGTGTTTGCAGCACCATATAAAAAGCATATTGCAGCCTTTCTGATGGCAATTCTTCTGTCAGCGTTGTTTGCACTTGCTCCGCCATTGTTGTTTCGCGGAATCCTGGATCATGCAATTCCTGACCAGAATCGTGGCTTGATTACCACGCTTGCCTGCGTGCTTGTTTTAGCGGCGCTGATTGATGCGCTACTCGCAATCGTGCAGCGGTGGTACAGCTCCACAATCGGTGAAGGTCTTATTTATGACTTGCGAGTTGCGTTGTTTGACAAAGTACAAAGAATGCCGATTGCTTTTTTTACGCGCACTCAAACCGGGGCGTTGATTAGCCGACTCAACAATGACGTGATTGGTGCTCAGACAGCAGTGACATCAACTTTGGGCAGCGTGGTGTCAAATGTTGTTGTGTTAATTACCACACTGGGGGCAATGTTGGCGCTTGAGTGGCGCTTGACATTGCTGTCTCTCGTTGTTCTTCCCCTGTTTATTTTGCCTGCAAAGCGGGTCGGACTAAAACTCGGCGTGATCGCTCGACACCAGATGGAACTCAATGCGGAGATGAACACTCAGATGAGTGAACGCTTCAATGTTTCGGGAGCAATGCTGGTTAAGTTATTCGGACGCAAAGAGCGCGAAGTTGCAAACTTCAGCGCGCGAGCTGCTGGCGTGCGAGACACCGGCATCCGCAGCGCAATCTATGGTCGCGTATTTTTTGTTGCGCTGGGTCTTGTTGGCGCTCTCGGCGCCGCAGCAATCTATGGAGTTGGTGCTCATCAAGTTGTTTCGGGTGACATCAGCGCCGGAACACTCGTGGCGATGGCCGCTTTTGTGCAACGTATTTATCAACCACTTACTGGTTTGACGAATGCTCGTATCGAAGTGATCACTGCGTTTGTCAGTTTTGATCGAGTCTTTGAAGTTCTTGATGCGCCAGTATCAATCTTTGACAAGCCAGGTGCATACGATCTTGTCGAACCGCGGGGTGAAATTGTTTTCGACAACGTCACTTTCCGGTATCCGCCTGGTGCATCGGTATCTATTGCGTCGCTCGAAGCAGCCGGTGTGATGCAGGGCGCAGACCCCGATGTTGATGTCTTGCAAAACGTCTCATTCACGGTGCCTGCCGGAAAAACAGTGGCACTGGTTGGTGCTAGTGGATCCGGAAAAACAACAACGGCAATGTTGACTGCACGTTTGTATGACGTCACATCTGGAGCTGTGCGCATAGATGGTCATGATGTTCGAGACCTGACCGGAGATTCACTTCATGACGCCATCGGGGTGGTGTCACAAGATCCGCATCTGTTTCATGAGTCAATTGAATCGAATCTGCGATACGCACAGCCAAATGCGACTGATGCAGAACTAGTGATTGCATGTCAGGCGGCACGAATTCATGAGGCAATTGCATCGCTGCCAGACGGATACAGCACTGTCGTGGGTGAGCGCGGTTATCGATTGTCGGGTGGAGAAAAACAACGACTGGCCATTGCTCGCTTGCTGCTTCGAAATCCTGCGGTGATGATTCTGGACGAGGCAACAAGCCATCTTGACAATGAAAACGAAGCGTTGGTGCAAGAAGCACTTGAGTCTGCTCTGTTTGATAGAACTGCTCTCGTGATCGCGCATCGCTTATCGACAATTCGAGATGCTGATCTAATTGTCGTGCTCGACCAAGGACGTGTTGTCGAACAAGGTACGCATGCAGAATTAATTGACAAAGATGGCTTCTATGCATCGCAGGTGCGAGCAGGGGGCAGTTTTGGTTTGGAGAGTGATGTCTTCTGAAATGATTGATGGACGTCCAGTTTTTACGGTCTCGGCGTTTGGCAATATCATCAAAGGTCTTGTAAGCGAAGCATTTTTTGGTGGTGTGTGGGTAGAGGGAGAAATCCAAGGGGCAAAGCCCGCTAAGCCCCATATGTATTTTTCGCTTGCCGAAAAAGTTGACGATGTTGATGTAAAAATCGATGTTGCAATTTTTGCAGGTGCATTACGCGGTGTGAATGCAAAATTGCGCGAACACGGAATAGAAATCAAAAATGGCATGAAAGTTCGAGTATTCGGAGTTCTTGATTTTTATGCGCCACGCGGAAGTTTGACCTTTAAGGTCTCCGACATTGATACGCGGTTTTCATTAGGTGAACTTGCGTTGCAGCGTGAGGCGTTGTTACGCAAGTTGATTGAAAATGGCATGACAGAGTTGAACAAGGCTCTTGAGGTTCCAATCGTGCCATTGCGCTTGGGTGTGATTAGTAGCGAGACCGCAGCAGGCTGGGCGGATGCACGAAAGCACTTTGAAGAGTCTGGATTTGGTTTTCAGATCTCGTTTGTCGACTGTCGCGTACAAGGTGACCAAGCAGTGTCGATGGTGGTTCGAGCGCTCGAAATACTTGGAGCACGAACAGACATTGATGTGATTTTGCTGATGCGTGGCGGTGGCAGCAAAGGAGACTTGGCTGCTTTTGATGACGAAGCGATTGCATTGGCGATTGCTCGTTGTCCGCTCCCTGTGTTCACCGGAATCGGTCACGAAGTTGATCGCAGTATTGCTGATGAAGTTGCACATACAGCGTGCAAGACCCCCACTGCATGTGCAGACGAAATCATTGGCTATGTCGCTGAGTTCTTAGAAGCAATTGCTGACGCGGCGCACGATCTGCAGCGACAGACACAGCAAGTGCTTGAGCGCTCGCGCACGCGACTTACCGTGAACCTTGATCGTTTGTGTCGAGTGCCGGTATTGCAGTTAGAGCGTCACGCCCAACGTCTTGACGGCATCACGGAGAGAGTGCGACTGCTTGACCCGGTAAATACAATGGCAAAAGGCTGGAGCATTACACGTGCAGCCAACGGAGACATTGTTCGTGACGCAGCGTCATTATCAGTAGGACAAGAAATGACAACAACTTTTGCATCAGGATCTGCCACTAGCACTATCAAGGAGACACACATATGAACCCACCATCAAAACCCACAACTGGTGAGCCAAAGGGATACGCCGAAGCGCTCGCAGAACTTGAAAAAATTCTTTCGGTTCTTGACGGTAACTCTGTTGATGTAGATGCATTGGCCACGCAGGTGCAACGTGCATCGTTTCTGATCACATGGTGTCGCGGGCGTATCGATGCTGCTCAATTACAAGTGGACAAGGTCGTTGCCGGTCTCGGCGACGACGAGTAGATTCACCGATTGTCGCTGTACATTTCATGACAACCCCACCAGTGTCACTTGGCAAGATTGCCAAACAGGTAGAACTTTTACTGACTTCTACTCTGGATCAAGAAATTGAACGATGGACACAACTTGATCCAGAACTGGCTGAACCCATCGCTGAAATTCGTCGACTTGTATTAGTAGGCGGCAAGAGGCTGAGGCCCGCATTTTGCTATTGGGGATATGTGGGTTTAGGTGGCAGTGATCAAGACAAAGTTGTGCAGATTGGTGCAGCAATTGAGTTACTACACGCGATGGCATTGTTTCATGACGACATCATGGATGGTGCTGCAACTCGACGCGGTGACACAACAACGCATCTGCGATTTGAAGATCGGCATGTACGCGCCAACTGGGCTGGCGAGGCGCGTCGATTTGGTGAAGGTGCAGCAATATTGATTGGTGATATGGCTTTTGTGTTATCAGATCGATTAGTAAGTGATGTGTCAACGCCTGTTCGCAATATGTGGGACGACATGCGAATGGAACTCAATGTTGGGCAGTATCTCGATATGTTGGGCTCTGCTCGACGCGAACGTAGCCGTGAAGTTGCCGACCGTATCTGTCGTTACAAAAGTGGTAAATACACAATTGAGCGACCCTTGCATATTGGGGCACTGCTTGCTCATCCAGATAATGCAGACACAGTTCTGCAACAGCTTTCTGCATATGGATTACCACTTGGTGATGCGTTTCAGATGCGTGACGATGTTCTGGGTGCTTTTGGAGATGAGTCAGTCACCGGAAAATCAGTCGGTGGAGATCTACGCGAAGGCAAACCAACTCCGCTACTTGCGTGTGCTACTCAGAGAGCAACAACGGCACAACTCGCTATCTTGCGCACAGTCGGTCAAGAAGATCTCGCAGATAGTGATATCGCAGCGATTCAACAAGTAATTATTGAGACGGGTGCTCTTAACGAACTTGAAGATCTCATTACTTCTTCACGCGACGAAGCAATATCTGCATTGGCGCATACAACGCTAGGCAGTGAAGCAGTTAATGAATTGAACGAACTTGCGCATTACGTAGCAGATAGGGATGTGTGAACTGCCGTATCTGCTATCGAGCAGCGTAACTTTCGAGGGCTTCTTGAGCACTGAGTCCGGTTATGACACCTGGTTCTTCGTTGATGGCTTCGATCCATGGTGGTCGCACAACACAACACACGGCAATCGGATCAATGTTGTTGGGGCCAGTGACGCTTAGTCGTGCAAAGGTGCTGGCGTAATTTGCTGGTCGTGCATCGCGAGAAAGTTCAATCAACGCCCATGGGTCTGGGGTGTGGCCACTGCGGTCGCCCACTGTGGCAATTTCAGTAACGGCACTGATGTGCGTGGCTCCGCCAGCGAGTCCTGGCCCGTCTGTCAGAACTGCGCCGTGGACGAGTTCTGGTCTTGCCCCAGCGGCCAGTAACGCAATATATGCACCGATACCGCGCCCCAAAAGACATGCGCCACCGAGATGCCGCAATGCAACATCAACGTCTGCAAGCAAAATCTCGCATGAGTATCCGCCACCTGCAGGAACACTTGATTGTCCGTGTCCTGTGAAGTCAAGTGCATAGATCGGTCCGGGCCAACGAGTGGCAACCTCTGGAACAGTGCTCGGGGAATGTTCTCCTAAGCCATGCAGTAATAACAATGGTGTGCCAGAACCGACACGCAATGTGTGAAGGGCAAGCGAAACTTTGTTATGTACAAGTTGTTGCGTGGTACCCGCAGTGGTGCTCATGACAAAAACTCTAAAATCATCGTGCTGACTTCGTTTGGCTTTTCGATGTGCACAAAGTGTCCGACATCATGGATTGCTTCGAGTCGCCCGTTGCGCGGAATCCACGGAACTAAATCTCGTGGTCGTGTTCCCCATCCCATTGGTTCGTCAATCGTTCCGATGAGTCCAAGAAATGGCATGCCAAGCGCAATCATGCGCAAGAGGGTCCACTCGGGGCGCCATGGACCAAAACCACCAAAGCGCATTGTGGGATCAAGTTTCCATCTCCATCCGTCATCATCTTGGCGTGCACCAATCGTGACGAGATATTCGAGCCATTCAATAGGGAGTCGTGGATTCATTTTGCCGCGACGCATTGCAAGATCGTGCAGTGAGCCTGGTTTGCGATATGCGAGCGCAGCTTCGTGACGAAAATCTAACCACCCTGTGATTTCACCCGCCATCATTCGTGTTTGGTCGTGATCTGGTGCATCAGGCATGCGCCTTTTTGAGGGCATGCCATCGATGTTGACCAACTTGGAGATGCGATACGGAGATGCGTCAGCAAGTTGCAACATCAGCGCACCACCTTTGGAGTGGGCGACAACAGGTGCGGCCTTGTTGGTGATTGAGCTCATCACGGTTAATGCATCTCGGATGTCTGCGTCCCATCCGTAGAGAGCGGTGTGGTCGCTATCACCATGTCCACGATGATCCCAACTGATGACTCGATACCCCGCGGCCGCCATGATCGGCGCAAAGACGTCGTAGGTGCCAGCAAAGTCAGACCCACCATGAACCAAAAACAATGGGGGATCAGATTCGTTGCCCCATTCATAGGTGGCGATGCTGACTCCATCGGCGTCTGTTCGATACGAGCGAGCGGGGCGTTGGGCGCCGGGGAAAGAAGGAAGGTTCGTCATGGGCTGTATCACTCTACGCCCACCAAAATGTCTCGTAGTGTGGTTTGTGATGTTCTTGCGCACACGGCTCCATAAATATTTGCTGTGGGGAGTATTGGGTTTTGGTGCTTTGGCAATAGTTTCGAGTTTTTTTGACGGTGGCTCATCGTCGTCAACAACAACATCATCGTCATCAGTACGAACAATCCCAGGATCAAGCACGACGTATGTGCCAAGGGAGTACACCGTGCTTCCAGGAGACTCGCTCTATTCCATCGCCGAAAGATTTAATCTCAGCGCTCCTGGCCTGGTGACGCTCAATAAGATAAAAAATCCTGATCGCGTGCCAGCCGGCACAGTTCTCAAGTTGCCCCCCAGTGCGGGCTTTGTCCCCATCGGCGCGACCACAACGATGCCCCCTTGATAGTTACACTTTAGAAGATGAGTGCAAAGTTTTGGCCAACAGCAGAACATTGGTCTGTCGAGATACCACTCCATACGCCACATCCACGGTTGGCCTGGCTTGACAGCACTGGAGTTATTTCTTTAACTCCGTGTCCGTTTGAAGTGCCGGCGTCGGAGTGGGAGACACTCGAGTATTTAGATTGGAAAAGTGGAGGCGATACCAACTTTGCACCACTTGCATCTGCCGATGGACAACTTGATTGTCGGGGCTTTTGGGACAAGGGTAAAACTGATAAAGATGCGCTGTTCACAACCAACGCAGATAAAGCGCCAACGCTCAAAAAATACGTGCAAGATATTGGTGCCAACTTTGGTCGAGTTCGCATTATTAAATTAGAACCACAAGATCACGACACTGCAATACGTAACTTGCACCGTGACGATAATAATCGTTTTAACCCCGAGAACGAAGGCTGGGTAGTTCGCTCATGGTTAGAACTGACGGATTGTCCTGACAGTTATATGTTGCTGATGGATACCGGACCAGATGGCTTACCCGATCCCGCAACTGAACAACGCATTGCGCTGCACAGAGGCGCACGTTTTGTGGTGGACACACAACGTTTGTGGCATGTAGTGGTGCATAATTCAGATTTCCCTAGATACGCACTCATAACAAGTCTTGAGAGTGGTCCTGCTCTTGACAGTTTTATTGCATCTCAACACGCGTAATAAGAACTGCGTTAGTTCTGTGAGCGACGATGTGCTGCTGCAAGTTCTGCAACCTCACGCATGATTCGAGCGATGTCAAAATCCTTTGGTGTATAGACAGCCGCAACACCTGCCTCTTTCATGCGCGCACGATCGTCTTCGGGAATGATTCCACCGATGATGAGGGGAGCATCGACACCTGCCTCGCGCAGTAACCGAATCACGGTTGGCACGAGAGACAAATGCGAACCAGAGAGGATCGACAAGCCAATGACATCTGGATCTTCATCGCGAGCACTTGCAGCGATTTGTTCTGGCGTCAGGCGAATACCGCTGTAGACAACTTCCATTCCAGAGTCACGCGCAGCGACAGCGATTTGTTCTGCACCATTGGAATGTCCATCTAGTCCGGGCTTGGCAACCAAGAACTTTGGTGGTCCACCTGGAATCGTTTTGACGAATGCCGCAACATCAGCCAACGCTGTTGTGCGTCTGCCGACGGCAGCGCCCACGCCAGTGGGGGCTCTGAATTCGCCAAACACTTGGCGCAAAGCCTCTGACCATTCACCCGTCGTACCGCCAACTTGAGCGAGTGCGATAGATGGCTCCATGATGTTGTCCCCACTCTGGGCTGCAGCCGTGAGTGCAGACAATGCTGCTGTGACTGCCACATTGTCGCGGTTGGCACGCCACGCTACGACATCGGCAATTGTCTCTTTTTCAACTTCGGGGTCAACTTTTAAGATGTTGTCCGCGCCACCAAGCGGCGATTTTTCGGTTTCAGTAAACGAGTTGACTCCAACAACAATCTGATCACCGCTCTCTATTGCGCGAGTTCGCTCAGCCATTGAACTGACGAGTCGTCCCTTGAGTTCGTCAACAGCGTTGAATGCGCCACCGAGTGACAACACATCTTGGAGTTCGGTCCATGCGGCTTCGTATAATTCTGAGGTACGGGCCTCAATGACATGTGATCCGTCAAAAATGTCTTCGTGTTCGAGGAGATCTGTTTCAAAAGCCAGTACTTGCTGCATGCGCAACGACCACTGTTGATCCCAGGGGCGAGGCAAGCCGAGCGCTTCGTTCCATGCTGGCAACTGCACACTTCGAGCGCGCGCATTTTTTGACAATGTCACTGCCAGCATTTCAAGAACAATTCGTTGTACGTTATTTTCTGGTTGTGATTCAGTGAGACCCAGCGAGTTCACTTGAACGCCATATCGAAAACGGCGTGCCTTTGGGTCTTGTACGTTGTAGCGTTCGCGCGCAATTCGGTCCCAGAGTTGGGTGAAAGCACGCATCTTGCAGACTTCGTCCACAAAGCGAATTCCGGCGTTGACAAAAAATGACATCGAGCCAAAGACTTGGTCGAATTGGTCGTCATTCACTTGTCCACTTTCGCGCACAGCATCAAGAACGTCGATTGCAGTAGCAAGCGAGAAAGCAATCTCTTGCACGGGTGTAGCACCAGCCTCTTGCAGGTGATACGAACACACATTCATCGGGTTCCACTTAGGAGCATTGTTGGCACACCATGCCACCATGTCAACGATGAGACGCTTTGATGGTGCTGGCGGAAAAATATATGTACCGCGAGATAGGTATTCCTTGACGATGTCATTTTGTGTCGTGCCACGCAATTGGGGGGGTGTGACATTTTGTTCTTGTGCGTTGGCAATGTAGAGAGCGAGCAACCATGCAGCGGTGGCATTAATTGTCATTGATGTATTCATTTGTGCAGGTGGAATACCGTTGAGCAACGTGCGCATGTGTCCAAGATGCACGACCGGAACTCCGACCTTGCCGACTTCGCCGTTGGCTAGTTCGTGATCAGGGTCGTATCCAGTTTGCGTCGGAAGATCAAAAGCAATCGAAAGACCGGTCTGCCCTTTGGCCAAGTTGGTGCGGTACAACTCATTTGAAGCGTGCGCCGTGGAGTGTCCGGAGTATGTCCGAATCAACCATGGGTCATCATGTTTGGGCTTGTCAGTGGATGCCACCCCGTAAGTATGGCAATGCTCAGGTGGTTTTCACTCCATATGAGATGGGGTAACGCCGGCTGGGGTAAGAGCCAGTTCGAGACGTTTGAGATAGTCGCGACGAGGCAGTTCAGAGGCTCCAAGGCTTTGGAGATGTTCGGTCCACCACTGTGTGTCAAGAAGAGTCATCCCGGCCATTTGCATTGCGCCGACGAGAGCCATTAGCGCCACTTTGGAAGCATCTCGGCGTCGATGAAACATCGACTCGCCCGCAAAGAATCCGTCAACACGGATTCCGTATAAGCCACCGACGAGTTGGTCGTCTTGCCATACTTCGACACTGTGCGCCCAGCCCAGATCATGTAGCCGACAGTACGCCTCAATGAACTCCTCTGTGATCCAGTTGCCCTCTTCATGGCTATTGGAGCAAGCGATCATGACATCGCGAAATGCCTGATTAAAAGTGATACGTAATTTGCGAGCGCTCTGACGCATTGAGCGAGTCACTCGCAACTTGTTGAGTTCAAGAATTCCGCGCTCAACTGGCGACCACCATCCCAAGACAGATTGCCGATGATCGAGATACATCGGAAACATGCCGTGCTTGTAGGCATCAATGATTGTCGCTGGGGAAAGATCGCCACCAATACAGACAACGTCGTCGTTCGGGTCCCACTCGTGGGCTTCTGGAAAGTTCCAGTGATTGTCGCCAACATCTTGGGGAGGTGTTGGTTGCATAGGAGCAGTTTGGCGTGTGTGGGTTTGCTCAGTACGTGTAGAAGCCTGCACCCGTCTTGCGTCCGAGCTTTCCGGCGGCTACGAGACGACGCAATGTTGGCACTGCTGCATAGTTGGGATCTGCAAATTCAGCGTAGAGAGCGTCAAGAATTGAGACAGACGTGTCAAGCCCAACGAGATCGAGCAGAGCAAATGGTCCCATCGGGAAGTTGCAGCCGCCTTTCATGGCTGTGTCGATGTCTTCCATAGACGCAGTTCCGGTTTCCCAAATGCGTACGGCGTTATTGAGATACGGAAACAACAGCGCATTGACAATAAAGCCAGCACGGTCTTTTACCTGAACGCCACTTTTGCCACACGCTGCAACGAATGCATTTGCTGCTGCCATGGTTTCATCTGATGCAGTAATCGGACGCACGACTTCGACAAGTGGCATTGCTGTTGCTGGATTAAAAAAGTGAATACCGCATACCTGTGCAGGGCGCTGTGTGGCCATTGCCATATCAACGACCGACAAGGTGCTGGTGTTCGTTGCAATAATCGCTGAAGGCTTCACGATGGTGTCAAGTTCGGCGAAGAGTTGTTTTTTCACGGCCAGATCTTCGACGACTGATTCGATAATGAGATCGCAATTAGCAAGATCAGAAAGCTTGGCTGTTGCGCTAAGACGCGACAAAATATTTGCTTTGTCTTCGGCTGTAATTTTTTCGCGCTGTACCTGCTTATCGAGTCCCTTAGTGATGCTGGCAATCATCGCGTCGGCAGCAGATGCACTGCGGGAGCGAACGATGACTGTGAAGCCTGCTTTGGCTGCAACTTCGGCAAGACCAGAGCCCATGATTCCGGAGCCCAGGATGGCGACTGTGGAGATTGTATTTGCTGTGTGTTGTTCTGACATTTGATTGAGGGTAACAATTCAGACACCTTTGTCCTCTACCGTGTGAGGCATGGACTCACTTGCCCCCGAAAGACTGGTTCCCCTTGAAGCCGTTCACAACTTCCGAGACATTGGTGGCTACCTTGGCCAATCCGGTCTCAGCGTCAAGAGAGGCGTGCTGTACCGGGCCGATGGGCTGTATCGGCTGACGGCGAGCGATATCGAGGTAATCCGAGCACTGGGCATTCAAACCGTGATCGACCTGCGCTCTGCGGAGGAACTAGACAATGTCGGCACTTTTCCGCAGGACGCCATTGAGGTGAATTTTCATCATGTTCCCATCATCGACTCCACATGGCAGCACAGTGATGTTCCGGACTTTGACGAAGATACCGATTTCTTGATGTGGGCCTACACGCAGATGTTGTCAGAAGGCGCTGCCCAGTTTCAGCGAGCATTCTCCATTATTTCTGATTGGCCACAAATGCCATTGGTGTATCACTGCGCTGCCGGCAAAGATCGCACAGGTCTATTGACGATGTTGTTGCTTGGAGTTCTTGGCGTTGACGATGACGTGATTGTGCGCGATTATGCATTGTCTGAACCAGCGATGTTGCGAATGATGGAGTGGGCACGCACTGAATATCCAGATCTTGAAACACGTATGTCGGCTTCGCCAAAGTATTTTCTGTCAGCGAATCCACGCGCTATGACGAACCTAATCCAGAAGTTGCGTGAAGAGCATGGAGACTTCTACGGAATTGCTGCTTCACTCGGAATCACTGAAACAGCAATTGAATCGCTGAAATCAATGATGTTGATTGCGAACTAGCGCAACAAACTATTTTTCTGCAATTGTCACAGATGTAATTTTTACTGCACGACTCGGAGCACCACCGAGTTGACCACTGCCAGCGTTGAGGCCGAGAATCGCTTTGGCGACATCGAGACCTTTGCTGATTTTGCCAAACACAACGTATGTGCCTTGGCTATCGAGCGCAGATGCGTTTGGTCCGGTGACGATGAAGAATTGTCCGCCAGCGCTGTTTGGCGCGCCAGTGCGTGCCATCACGATGTCGCCTTCGGTGTATTTGTAACCGTTGCCTTCGTCTTCAATGGTGTAGCCAGGGTCATCAGTATTTGATTCGCCGCCACCCTGAATAATGTCGATGCTGAGGTCTGTTCTAAAGATAAAGGAATTGTCGTAGTACTTGTATCGCGACAAGGTGACAAAGTTATTAACAGTCTTTGGGGTTTTGGTCGTGTCAAGAGCAATCTCGATTGTGCCTTCTGAGGTGTCAAAAGTTGCCATGTAAGACTTTTTGGCATCGATGCACATTGGTGGTGCCTTTGTAAAGTTTGTCGTGCGAACTGCCGTGCCGTCTGTCGCTGGGCATTTTGTGTCGCCCTCAATTTGCTCGCCTGGCGTGGTGGACAATGTGGGAGTCAGGGAGGCAATCGTGGTGTCTGATACTGCAATCGTGGTGTCACTTGAGGCCACCGTGGTGTCAGTAGTGCTTGTGGAATCAGTCGTAATGAAGAATTTCGAGACTGCCCACAAAGCAAGAATGGCAAGTGGGATGCCGATGCCAAAGCGGATCACCCGTTGCTTAATGACGGCATTTCTTTGTGCTTTTTGGCGCCCTTCACGAGCGAGATTGCGGTTGACCTTCTTGCGTTCGCGTTTATCTGTTCCCATGAACTCTGCAGGCTATCGCCTCGCCGATAACCTGATTAATTGGTGGCAATAATCGTTCAAAAATATGGCGGCACTTCCGTAGCCGACCCCGACCGCATTAAGGCGGTGGCCGCCCATGTGGCGACCTCGGTCGCCGAGGGCAATCAGGTCGTGGTTGTGGTCTCAGCAATGGGGAAAACGACAGATAACTTGCTGGCGCTTGCTCAACAGGTATCCAGCATTCATCCTGTGCGCGAACTTGACATGTTGCTCACCACTGGCGAACGCATTTCAATGGCGCTGATGTGTATGGCGCTCGCTGACGTCGGAGTAGACGCCGTTAGTTTCACTGGTTCACAAGTTGGCATTATTACCGATACGGCTCACACCAAGGCAAAGATCATTGAAGTCAAAGCAGATCGCGTGCGTGAAGCGGTGGCACTGGGCAAAGTTGCTGTTGTCGCAGGTTTCCAGGGTGTCTCTATCGAACGCGAGATCACCACATTGGGTCGGGGCGGCAGCGATACAACCGCAGTCGCCTTAGCCGTGGCCATGAACGCAGATGTATGTGAGATCTATACCGATGTCACTGGTGTGTTTTCGGCTGATCCACGCATTGTGCCAATGGCCCGCAAACTTGCACATCTACAATTCGAAGAAATGCTTGAGATCGCCGGAGCAGGCAGCGCGGTTCTTGCACTTCGAGCAGTTGAGTTTGCGCGCCGACACGGCGTACCAATTCACGTGCGTTCGAGTTTTACGTGGGAGCAAGGAACATGGATATCAGACATTTTGTCAGAAGGAGAATCCACAATGGAAGAGCCAGTCATTTCGGGTGTTGTACACGATGCAGCCGAATCAAAAATCACAATACGCAGTGTGCCAGACAGACCAGGCGTGTCTGCAGCGCTCTTTGAACCGCTTGCTGCGGCCAATATCAACGTGGACATGATTGTGCAAAATACGTCTAAAGAAGGTTCGACCGATGTGTCTTTCACTGTCCCAAAGTCTGAGCTTCAGCGAGCCGAAAAAATCGTGCGGCAAGTCGCCAAAGAAATTGGCGCTCAAGATGTTACAAGCGAATCAGATATTGCCAAAGTCTCGCTAGTCGGTGCTGGCATGAAAACTAGTCCCGGAATTGCAGCGCAAATGTTTCGCGTGTGTGCCGAGAACGATGTCAACATTCACATGATCTCAACGAGCACGATTCGAGTGTCCGTGGTGGTGGCAGCCTCTGACATGGAACGCATTGTCAGGGCGCTACACACTGCCTTTGGTCTTGACGGTGACACTGCGTATTCCGCACCTTTGCCAATACGCAAGTAATAATGGATGTATGAGCAGTCGTCGTCCGCATCTCACTCCCTGGAAAGCTGCCGGAAAAAGAACAGAGCGCGGAACAACTGCAGATCAAGTCGTGCGCGATACGGGTTGGGTATTTAATAACGAAACTGGCAACACGCTCACGCTCGAGCAGTTCGTCGAAACTGGTAACGCAGAAGTAGACAAGTATTTGCGACGCTTTGGCTTGATGGCCACTGCAGGTAGTAAAAGCATTGTTGAGATCGGTTCTGGCATTGGTCGAATGACGGCTGCCTTGACGAATGTGTTTGAGACCGTGGTGGCAACTGATATTGATGCCGCATTTCTTGAACGTTGTCGCGAAACAGTGGCAAAGTTTGGCAACACATCAACATTGCGCACTTCGCACATTGCCGATGGGCGCACTATCGCACTGCCATCTCAAAGTGTCGACGTTGTGTTTTCTTACATCACATTGCAACACTGCAAACACGATGATGCCTTGGCTCTCACGGCCGAGGCGTACAGAATCGTCAAGCCAGGTGGGCGACTGATTCTGAATTACCGCACATGGGTGTTGTCGGATGCGCTTCTTATTCCGATAAGTGCAATCATGCGAGTGTTGTGGCACACGCCTGTCATCGGTGAGCCGCTGTCTCGGTGGCGATGGTCAACGCGCCTGGGGTGGCAGGCCAATCGCCTGAGCCCACGACAGGTGTATGCCCATCTTGAGTCACTCGGTGTGCAACTCGAGACGCCGAAGGCTTTTTCGGGGGGTATTCGGGCGCGACGACCAGTCAGTATTGGGGCAACGCAAGTTCTGCAAGATGAGTTTCCGATGGGCAATAAAAGTCATTGGTGGCTAGTTGCTCATCGCAGTTAGCCTGACATACCTATGCGCGTCGGAGTAGTTGGAGCAACAGGACAAGTCGGTACCGTCATGCGCGCGCTCCTAGAGCAGCGCCATTTTCCGATTACGGAATTACGTTTTTTTGCATCTGCTCGATCAGCCGGAAAATCATTGCAATGGGGCGACCGATCAATTGTGGTGGAAGACGCAGACCTTGCCGATCCAACTGGTTTAGACATCGCGCTGTTCTCCGCCGGGGCAACATCATCTCGTGTTCTTGCGCCTCGGTTTGCTGCTGCTGGTGTCATTGTGATCGATAATTCAAGTGCTTGGCGCATGGATCCCGATGTTCCGCTTGTGGTGAGTGAAGTAAATCCGCACGAAGTACACAATCTAAAAAAAGGCATTATCGCTAATCCCAATTGCACCACGATGGCAGCGATGCCTGTGCTTAAACCACTTCACCAAGAAGCAGAACTTGTTCGCATGGTGGCCAGCACATACCAAGCAGTGAGTGGTGCTGGAGTTTCTGGTGTTGAGGAACTGTCTTCGCAAGTGTTAGCCGTTGCCGCCGAGGCAGCAGCACTCGCATTTGATGGCTCTGCTGTCAAGATGCCAACACCAATTAAATTTGTCCGACCAATCGCATTCAACGTGCTGCCATTTGCTGGTTCACTCGTGGATGATGGTGAAGGCGAAACAGACGAAGAAAAAAAACTTCGTAACGAAACTCGCAAGATCTTAAATATCCCAGATTTGTTGGTGTCCGGAACATGCGTACGAGTACCTGTTTTCACTGGGCACTCACTGTCTCTTAATCTTGAGTTCTCGCGATCAATCACTGCAGCACGCGCAACCGAACTATTGGTCGCGGCGCCTGGTGTGCAAGTTGTTGATATTCCGACGCCGTTACTTGCGGCTGGTGCTGATCCGAGTTTTGTTGGTCGGATTCGTCAAGATTCGTCGGTGTCTGGCAATCGTGGGCTTGCTCTGTTTGTCTCAAACGACAACTTGCGCAAAGGTGCAGCGCTAAATGCTGTGCAAATTGCTGAACTACTGATTCGTTAGAACATCCGCATTCGTCGGTAGTCCCTCTTGGTAGACGTCGCCGTCTAACACCATGGTTACTGCACGACGCAGACGAAGAGCATCAAGGGGTTTAATGATCCAGCCGTCTGCTCCGCTACGGCGCGCAAGATGAACATCGGCAACGCGATCAAGCAACATCAGAACCGGAACCATTGGTGCGTTGCCACTGCTGTGGTCGAGACGAAGGTTCATGGCTACAGCCATGGCGCCCATTGAGCCCGATTGCAGATCAAGAATTGCAAGATCGGGTGTGTGAGTTTTGACGGCGGCACTTACATCACGACCGTCACTTACGACAGTGAAAGATGTTGATGGCGTTCCGAGGACGGCAACAATTTCATTCAGAATCCATTGGGCATCGGTAGCAAGAAGAATGTGCACGCCACAACTCTACTGTTGTGCAGCGCTAGGGCGCTAGTAGCGAAGCCGCTAGATCGGTGATTCCGTCTAGGTCAATAATGTCGGCGGACCGTTCGGCAACGCGAATACATGATGCTGATGTGAGACCAAGCATAAATTGCGCGAGTTGGGCATCGGCCTGCTCGGCTTCGGAATGGAGTTGAGCCAGATTGCGCCATAAGTCACCATCGGGATCTTGCACATGCGTGAGCGCAACCTCGGCTGCAGTATCACCAAACCGTGGGGGCATCCGATTGGCAATGACAAGATCGATTGCAATGTTGTTGCGTTGCAAACCGTCAGCAAAGTACGAGGCTTCCTCAAGGGTGTCGGCGCGAGCCGACGCCACCAAAACAAATGAAGTGACTGGACCACGAAGCAGCGTTGCGCTCTGTCTTGCGCGTTGGCGAAAGCCGTCTTCCATGCCAGCGAAAGCTTGCAGAAACGCGATGGCGTCGTCAAGAGCCGCCGCGCCGACAATTTTTCCGGCGGTGCGAACTACTGGTTGTAGCGCGGTTGTCATGAGTTTCATTCCGGTGAGCGTGGGTGAGATGAGCAATCGGAAAAGTCGATGCTCTAAGAAACGTGCGAGGCGCTCGGGCGATTCGACAAATGCAAGTGCAGATCGCGTTGGTGGTGTATCAACAATTACAAGATCGAAGCGATCATCATCCTGTAGCGCGAGCAGACGTTCAGCGGCAATATAGTCACGGGTTCCGCTGAGTGATCGCGACACATTGCGATAGAAAGTGTTGTTTAGTATCTCGGTCACTTGTTCGGCGTCACTTGCAAACTGTGTCACCAGAGAATCAAATGTTTCTCCGACATCGAGCATGGTTGCCCACATTTGACCATCACCGATTTGTTTTACCAGAACTGGCTCATTGCCGATCTCGTCGCGCAGACCAATTGCATCAGCAAGTCGTCGAGCAGGATCAATTGTGATGACGATGGCGCGACGGCCGATCCGTGCGGCCGAAAGAGCGAGTGCTGCTGCAACTGAAGTTTTTCCGACGCCACCCGTTCCGCAGCAGACCACCACTGATTGAGTACGCAAGATTTGTTCAAGGTTCATGGCAGCATCGCAATCGCAGATTCGAGCGTCGGCGTGAGTTCGAGACAAATCGACGTACTGTTTGAGAGTCGGGGTAATCGAAGTTGTTGCAGCGGTAATTTTTGCGTGAGTAGTGCACATGCCAGTTCGTGTCGTTGTTGTCTGTTACGTCGATATAACAGTGCCTCATTGAGTTCGGAGTTGCCGTTGCCGTTTTTGGGTAATGATTCATCGTCAATGCCGTTTAGTACTACTGGTCCAAGCGCGACGCCAATCTGGTCTTCAATCTCAAATGCTGTGTCAATGAGTTCTGATACGGGCGTCAACTCTGGTGTCGACACCATCATCACTCGACAACGCGCAGGGTCTGCAAGCATGTTGAGAATCTCGATTGCTTGTGTATGAATTGGTCCACCGCGTACCGCTTGACGCAGTGACAATGGTGCGCGCAGTAATCCGATGGCTTGCCCAGCAGGTGGACCATCAACAACGATGAGGTCCCAGCCACCTGTTTGTTCGAGTTGTTTGATCTTGCCCAGAATCAAAAGATCATCTATTCCCGGAGCAGTGGAGGCCACCAAATCCACGATCCCCGCTGCGAGCAGGCGCCGTGAGACTCGTCCAAGACCAAGAGAATCGAAATAATCTGCCAGTGCGGCCCCGGGCGTGATAGCCAACCTCTCGACGCGTTGATCAAGGCCCACAACAGGGTTTTTGCCTTCAATTTCAACCAAAAGGGTGTGAAGTCCGACACCTGTCGCTGCCTGCGCGAGTGCCGCGGCCACGGTCGATTTCCCAACGCCGCCTTTGCCCGCCACAATGAGTACACGCGATGCGCTGAGAAAGTGTCGTGTATCCATCAATCGGAGGCCTTAGTGCGCAGAATAGTAAGCATCACCATGATGCTGGGCTTGGCAGTTCCAGTGTTGTCGCCAATCGTTAGCGTACTTGTTTCGTCGAATGTGGCGCACGCCGCCGAAGTTGTTGACGCCGTTACTGCACCGCATGTTGCTAATGGT
>Ga0208960_1000465_pt1 | contig 22801 bp, 22 predicted proteins | sample GreLakmeON33MSRF_FD_187703 | JGI IMG/M metagenome (GOLD analysis project Ga0208960, IMG submission 187703) | Freshwater lentic microbial communities from great Laurentian Lakes, MI, USA - Great Lakes metaG ON33MSRF (SPAdes) | ecosystem: Environmental > Aquatic > Freshwater > Lake | place: Great...
TCGAACTGATTTAAATCAAAAACTCAATGATTTAAATTTCAAATTTGGAGAAGTTCTGCTATTAAATCAAGTTCACGGAAAAGATGTTGTTGTCGTTGATGACATTAAAAAAATTCATGGCATTCAAAATTTACCAAAAGCGGATGGAATCGTTACTAATTTAAAAAATATTGCCCTTGGAATTATCACCGCTGATTGTGCACCAATAATTTTTTATGATGAAGAAAATCATGTGATCGGAGCTTGCCATGCTGGTTGGCGCGGTGCAAAATTAGGAATTATTCAAGAAACCGCAAAGAAAATGTACGATTTAGGAGCTAAAGATATTCGCGCGATAATCGGACCAATGATTCAACCATACTCTTATCAAGTTTCAGTAGATTTTTACAATGAATTTTTATCAGAAGATCCAAACAATTTAAGATTTTTTAAGGAAACTTCTGAATCAATTCGCTGGAATTTCAATTTACCTAGTTATATTGAAAGCAAGCTTTCGAAGAGTGGTATTAGTGATATTGAAAATTTGATGATAGACACTTACACCAATCATCAAAAATATAGTAGCTATAGAAGATTTTGTCACGGTAGCGAAGAGAGTCGCGGAAGAAATGTTTCGGTTATTTGCCTAAACTAAATTTGTTCTTTTTTTATAATTTCTTTTACGAGTTTTAAATAGGCAACTGAGCCGGTGCATTTAGAATCATAAATTATTCCCGGTAAGCCGTAAGATGGCGCCTCGGAAAGCTTTACATTTCTTGGAATATAACTTTCATAAACCTTGTCTCCTAGAAAATTACGCACATCTTCTTCAACTTGTTCGGTAAGCTTGTTACGCTTATCATGCATTGTTAAAATTATTCCGCTAATTGCTAAATTTTGATTTAAATTATCTTTAATTAAACCAACGGTGTTTAATAAATGACTCAAGCCTTCAAGTGAAAAAAACTCACATTGCATTGGAATCAATATTGAGTCAGAAGCGCACAGGGCGTTTAGGGTTAAAAGTCCTAAAGATGGCGGGCAATCAATAATTATAATATCAAAATCTACAACAATTTTTTCTAAAGAATTTTTTAACAAAAATTCTCTGTGTTCGATATTCACTAATTCAACTTCCGAAGCTGATAAATCAACCGTTGAGGTAATGATTTTTAAATTGGGTATTTTTGTTTTAATAATCGCATCTGAAGCATCAATTTGACCGATAATAACTTCATAAATCGTATTATGTCGCTCACTGATATCGACCCCAAGACCCGTGCTGGCATTGCCTTGTGGATCCAAATCAATTAATAAAACTTTTTTTCCTATTGCGGACATTGCGGTGGCGATATTAATCGCCGTCGTTGTTTTTCCGACCCCACCTTTTTGATTTACAATCGAAAATATTTTGGCTTTTTTAATATTATCTTGCTGATCCATATAATTTATAAATTTGGGTTTTGGATTGTTAGCTTCAAACTAAGTTCGTTAAATAATTTGTCAATTCGTTTCACATGAAACAATCAAAAAAACACTTTATATTTTTCTTAAAAAATTTACATATATTGTTGACCCAACCGCATCTATTTTTTTATCAAGACACTCTATTAAATAGCATCCACCTTTAGCAATCGGATAGCGAAAATCGCCCGCAAATATATCAAAGGCTATTTTGGTGTGATAGCTGAATTTATTATCTCCGAACAAGTCAAAATTGAATTTTATTTCTGTAAAATTTTTCTGTAAAAAAATCATCAATTCTTTTGCATTATTAAGATTGTTGATGATTTCTGGAGCTGAGAATTTATTTCTAATTTTAGCATCCAGATTTTCAAAATTATTATTTTCTAAAACTATTTCAGAAATTAATTCATTGTAATCTTTTGCTAAAACTTTTATATCTGAAATTCTCTTGTTAATAATCGCTTCTTTTAAATTATCCTTATCATCAACATCAATATTTTTTAAAAATATTTCTAAAAAATCTGGCAATGAAATTGAAATATTTAAATCATTAATTTTGATTTTATCTAACGCGATGAGGGTGTCTTTAATAACTTCAAAGCAAGCTTTAATATCCTTTGAACCAATTATTTCGCATCCAACTTGAGTTTGTTGACGCTCACGATAAATTTCATCGCTATTAACACAAATTACATCACCATAATAACATAATTTTATTGGCATTTTTAATTCATTATCGCGAGAGGAAATGTATTTCGATATTTGCGTCGTGATATCATCTCTAAAAAAAAGATTTTTACCCGAAATATTGTCAACGACTTTAAAAGTATTTTTTAATTTTCTTTCATCATAATACTCTTCAAACTCTACTAAAGATGTTTTTATTAGCTCATAATCGCTTGCCATAAAGCTTTCTAAGGTCAATTTGGTATATTCGTAATTTTTTTTCGCCTCGCTAGTGTCAAGGTCGTAAAATCCCAAAGGCAATAATCTTTTCTTACTCTTCATAATTATTTTTTATAAATTTTTGCAAATTCAACATATCAAGCCAAGTCAATCTTTTTTTTGCAGATTGACGCATTAAAAAAGAAGGATGGAAAATAGTAAATATCTTAGTTTTGTTTTCTAAAAATTGTGGAGAAAAATCAATAAATTGACCACGAATCTTACTTATTGTTTCAGAAGTATCAATTATTGCATTCATTGCGGTGGCGCCGACTAAAATTATTATTTTTGGATTAAAAATTTGTAAATGCCTTTCCACAAAAGGTCGACAAATTGCTAATTCTTCTTGAGTTGGACGACGATTGCCTGGTGGTCGCCAAAAAATTACATTGGTTACACAATAATCTTTTTCGCGAGTTAAATTTATGGAGTTAAACATCGCCGTTATCATCTCGCCCGAATCACCGCAAAAAGGAATTCCTCGCAGGTCTTCATGATTTCCGGGAGCCTCGCCAATAACCATAATTTTGGAGTCAGAATTGCCATCAACGAAAACCGTATTGGTTGCCATTTTTTTTAGATTACACCCATCAAAATTTTCAATAATTTCTTTAAGCTCGCTAACGGTTTGAGCTTTATTTGCCAATAATCGAGCATTTTCAACAATTTGATTTAACGGCAAAAATTTTTCATCCGTATTTAATGATTTATTTTCCATAAAATTGATTTGATTTTTCTTTGCCAATTCCGCTAAAGCATGAGATGTGGAAGTGATATTTTTGATATTTGAAATAATTGGCGAATCTTGGATTGGTAGCTTCTCTAAGTCTTTTTTCTTCACTGGCTCTATAATTTTTTGTACCAACGCAGGTGTATTTTGTATATTTGAAGTCACAACTGAATCTGGCATTTGGGGAGATATTCCACTTTTGCTTTTAGCAATTTTCAAAAAATTCACCTCATTATTTATTTTAAATTTATCCGTTGGTTCATTTGCGAATGTTTCATTCAATTCATTTTGCTCGTAAAACTCTAAAACATCAAAAAAATTATATTTAGATTTCATCGCAATTAAATAATTTTTTTAATAAATTTTTGAAAATCATCGGTTTTTTCAAAGTTTTTATAAACAGAAGCAAAGCGCACGAAAGCAACCTTATCAAGCTTTTCAAGAGAACTCATGACTATTTCTCCAATTTTAGAAGATAAAATTTCGGTTTCATTTTCAACCTCAAGTTGACGAACAATATTATTCACGAGCCTCTCAACTTGTAATTCGGAAACAGGGCGTTTTCTCACCGCCATTTCAATTGATTTTTTTAATTTTTCTGGATCAAAAATTTTCTTGTCACCATTTTTTTTAATAACAGTGATCTCGCGGAGTTGAATTCTTTCAAATGTTGTAAATCTTGAGTCGCAAGCGGGGCAGTATCTTCGTCTTTTTATCGCTTCCCCATCATCAGAAATTCTACTATCTTTTACTTGAGTTTCGAGATTTCCACAAAATGGGCAACGCATATGAAATGCTGAGTTTAAATTTTTGATTCAAAGCTTTGTGGCATAAACGCCATTCTTGATTAGTTTGAATTAATTAACTAATCAATCAATATTAATAATTTTTCTTCACTTTGCATTTCGGCAAAACCACCTTTTACGGCAATAGTTTTAAAGATATTTTGAGAGTTATCGTAAAGATGAATATCTCCTTCGCGAAGATTGGAAATTATCGCTTCATGTCCGCGCATAATTCCCAAATCTCCGGAAGTCGAAGGGACAACTGCAATGTTGCAGAGCCCCTTAAAAATCGATCCTTCTATTGATACTATTTCAATTTTTAAATCCGACATAAAATAAATTTCCAATCCAATTTAAAATTAATTAGCTATTTTCTTTGAGTATTTTATCACCCTTAGTAATAGCTTCTTCGATGTTTCCAACCATATAGAATGCAGATTCTGGAAGATAATCTAATTCTCCAGCGCATATCGCTTTAAATCCACTAATTGTATCTTTTAATGAAACCAATTTTCCTGGCGCGCCAGTAAATACTTCGGCAACATGGAAAGGTTGCGATAAAAATCTTTGAATTTTTCTTGCACGAGCAACCGTTAATTTATCTTCTTCAGAAAGTTCATCCATACCAAGAATGGCAATAATATCTTGCAAAGATTTATAGGCTTGCAAAATTTTCTGAACTTCTCGGGCTACTTGATAATGCTCATCTCCAACGATTCTTGGATCAAGAATTCTTGAAGTTGAATCAAGTGGATCGACCGCTGGATAAATTCCGATTTCGGCAATTTGACGAGATAAAACCGTCGTCGCATCAAGATGCGCGAATGAAGTTGCGGGAGCAGGGTCAGTTAAATCATCAGCAGGTACATAAATCGCTTGAACTGAAGTAATTGAACCATTTTTAGTTGAAGTAATTCTTTCTTGCATTGCACCCATTTCTGTAGCAAGTGTTGGCTGATAACCAACCGCAGAAGGAATCCTTCCAAGAAGAGCTGACACTTCTGAACCAGCTTGAGTAAAGCGGAAAATATTGTCGATAAAAAATAGCACATCGCGACCTTCTTTGTCACGGAAATATTCAGCTTGAGTAAGGCCAGTTAAAGCAACGCGAGCACGGGCTCCAGGTGGCTCGTTCATTTGTCCATAAACCAAGGCAACTTTAGAATTTTTGAAATTTTTGGTATCGATAACACCTGAATCAATCATTTCATGATAAAGATCATTACCTTCGCGAGTTCTTTCACCGACTCCGGCAAACACCGAATATCCGCTATGGGCTTTGGCAACGTTGTTGATTAATTCCATAATCAAAACTGTTTTACCAACACCAGCACCACCGAATAATCCAATTTTTCCACCTTTAGAATATGGAGCGAGAAGATCAATAACTTTGATTCCAGTTTCAAGAATTTCGGTTTCAGTTGCTTGATCAACAAGCAAAGGTGCCGAAGCGTGAATTGGATAAAGTTCATTGCAAACGATTTCACCTTTCTCATCGATTGGCTCACCAATAACATTCATAATTCTACCAAGAGTTGCTTCTCCGACGGGAACTGAAATTGGACGACCTGAATCAACAACTTTTACACCACGACTAAGGCCATCGGTTGAATCCATAGCAATGGTTCTAACGGTTTTTTCACCAATATGAAGCGCAACTTCTAAAATGAGTTTTTTTCCATCATTTTGACATTCGAGAGCGTTGTAAATGGCGGGCATTTCACCATTTTCAAATTCAACATCTACCACCGCAGAAATAATCTGCGTAACTTTTCCTGTATTTTTCATGTTTAATTAAAATTTATTTCACTACAATTTTTAAATTATAAAACACTCGCAAGCCTATCAAATAAAAGCTTAAGAGGTTATTATTTTTATTTTCAATTAATTGTTTTGAGAATTTTGATCGTTAAAATATTGAATTATTTAACGAACACATAATATCATTTTGCTTCGACAATTTAACCTTCCTAACTCAAAGTGCAAGCAAAAAACTAAAAATTTTCAACTGGTTCTTCGCGTTAAAAAAATAGCCCTCAAGGGCTTATGCGCTTGCAAAACTTTCGGTGCCAAAGCTCTCCCCTTGAGGGCTCTTCGCGTTAAAAAAATAGCCTAAACGGCTATTTTTAGCGAAGAGGGGCGATAAAATCGCAACGGTAGTTGCGATTTTAAGAGCCGTGAGGGGTAAAAAACTTATAGCGTCAACGGGGTTGGGGTTGATTCAAAAATTACAACAAAAAAATCTAAAAAAGACGATTTCTTGATTTTAACTTTAATTCACAAATTTATAAATTTTTTAAAGAAAAATTGAGTTATTTTTTAGTTTAAAAACAAAATCAAGAAATTGCCATTTTTGTAAAATATTTACTTTAGCCTGAAACCATTGATTATATAAGCTTTTTTGACCCCCCACGTCTCCGCGGATTTAACTTCCGTTAAATCTTCGAAAGCCCGTAATGTGCTAAAAATAGCCGTTTAGGCTATTTTTTTAACGCAAATAACCCTCAAGGGGGGAGCTATAGCCCGTTATCTTTGCGAGTATTTTTACCTCGATACTATTTTCAATCTTAAATCTAGGTTATTTGCGTTAAAAAAAATTCCAAAACTAAAAACTCATCGCGAATACGGCAATTCATTCGCCGTGGAGCGATTCAATATTAAGCTAAATTTGCGTTAGCAAATTTAATCAATGAAAATAGTATATTTATTTTAGAACGTTGACATGCCCCATCTTGCGACCTTCTTTAGCTTCGCCCTTATCATATAAATGAATTTTTGCTCGCGGATTATTTTGATATTTTTCAATATCTTTAACATCGTCACCAATTAAATTAATCATTTGTCCTTGCGAATGAAATCTGGTTTCACCGAGAGCCTTTCCCGTAATAGCGCGAATCAATTGTTCAAATTGCGAAGTAATCGAAGCATTCATCGAAAAATGCCCAGAATTGTGTGGACGCGGAGCTAATTCATTAACTAAAATTTTGTTATCAACAATAAAAAATTCAACCGCCATAATTCCAATCAAGTCAAGTTTTTCGACTATTTTAGTGGCAGTTTTTTGGGTTTTAATTTTTTGCGGAAGAGATAATTTTGATGGATAAAAACTGCGCTCCAAAATACCATTTTTATGAGAGTTTGTAAGGGGTTCGTAAGCTTTAATTTCACCAGTTTTAGAGCGAGCAACAATTACCGAAACTTCGGAATCAAATTTACAAAATTTTTCAAGAATTAAAGGATAATTTTTAACATCTTCGTAAACTTTTTTTGCCGTCTCAATATCTTCTAAAACAAACTGCCCCTTGCCATCATAACCCATTATAGCAGTTTTTAAAATTGCTTTTTTAAAGATTGATAATCCTTTTTCTAAATCATCAAAATTATTTATAACCTTATAATCCGCGGTTTTGATAAGATTTTCATTAAGAAAATTTTTTTCTAAAATACGATTTTGTGTAATTTTTAAAGTTTCAACACTTGGATATAATTGTGAATTTTGCGCTACAAAATCAGCAGTTTCCAAAGGAATATTTTCAAATTCAAATGTGGCAAAATCAATTGAATCGCAAAATTTCTTTAACGAAACTTTGTCGAGATAATCGCCCACAATTGTTTGATTAGTAACAAAGCTTGCGGGCGAATCTTTTCGATCGGTAAAAACTACGGTTCGTAAGCCCATCATTTGTGCATAAAAGCAAATCATTCTGCCGAGCTGACCGCCACCGATAATTCCAAGTGTTTTCATTTTTTTTAATTATTATAATACATTTCAAATTCAACGGGATGAGGCATTTGCTCATAACGATCAACTTCTTTAAGTTTTAATTCAATATAGGCGTCAATTTGTTCATTGGTGAAAACATCACCTTGTAACAAAAATTCACGATCCTTATCAAGCGCCGACAAAGCTTCGCGCAGTGAACGAGCAACCGTTGGAATTTTGCGCAATTCTTTTTCGCTTGAGTGATATAAATCTTGATTTTTTGGCTCTCCCGGATGAATTTTATTTTTAATTCCATCAAGACCAGCCATCATCAAAGCCGCACAAGTTAAATATGGATTTGAGGCCGGATCTGGGAAACGAGTTTCAATACGACGAGCCTTTTCGTTGGTAACATGAGGAATACGAATTGAAGCCGAACGATTTTTTGCCGAATAAGCTAATAAAACTGGCGCCTCATATCCTGGAACTAATCTTTTATAACTATTGGTTGTAGCATTTGAAAATCCGTTGATGGCGCGAGCATGTTTAATAATTCCACCAATATAGTAAAGAGCAAGTTCCGATAAACCGGCATGATCATTTCCAACAAATAAATTCTCACCATTTTTCCAAATCGATTGGTGAACATGCATGCCTGAACCATTATCAGCATAAATTGGCTTCGGCATAAAAGTTGCAGTTTTGCCGAAAGCTTGGCAAACATTATGAACTACATATTTAAATTTTTGAATATTATCACCAGTTCCAACTAAAGTTGAATATTTAAAACCAATTTCAAATTGTGAAGTTGCAACTTCATGATGATGAAGCAAAGGAATTAAGCCAACTTGACGCATTGACTCAACAATTTCGGCGCGTAAATCTTGACCGCTATCAATTGGAGTTGGGGCAAAATAGGCACCTTTAATTGGTGCACGACGACCCAAATTTTTGCCTTCTTCATTTTTTGAAGTGTTGTGCGGAGCTTCTTCCGAATCAATTTTATAAAAATTACCATGACTCGAAGAATCAAAGCGCACATCGTCAAAAACAAAAAATTCTGGCTCTGGACCAAAATAAGCAACATCGCCGTAACCACTCTTTTGTAAAAATTCTTCGGCTTTTTTGGCGGTAAACCTTGGATCACGAGCGTAACCTTTACCAGTTTCTGGCTCAATAACATCACAAAATAAAACTAGAGTTGGGTGAGCATAAAATGGATCGATAAAAGCCGTATCTAATTGTGGCATAAGAATCATGTCAGATTCATTAATTTCTTTCCAAGCATTCACCGACGAACCATCAAAGGAAACGCCTTTGGTTAAAGCCTCTTCATCAACAGCATCTGCGCAGTGCGTAATATGAAGCCACTGACCCGCATAATCAGAAAAACGGAAATCAATAAATTTTATTTCATTAGTTTTGATGGTTTCAAAAATAACATTAACGGCAGAATTTTTTGACATATAAATTTTTTTTAGATTTTATATTTTCTTTTTTGAAAAAAGATATGTAGACGGGGAGCAATTTTTAACCTATCTAAAAAATAATGTATAGAGTTTTTTTTGATTTTTTTAAAAAAAATAGAAAAAATTAGTAAAAAAGTGTAAATTTATGAAAATTTTTTGTTAATTTGGAAATTTTTTAGTTTATTTTTGCAAATATTTTAATTTTTTGTAAAAAAAAATTTTTATTTGCTTGGGGATTTTTAAATTTAAAACGACATACCATCTTCAAATTTAAATTCAGGTATTATCGTTTAAAATGAAAGTGGTGAGCCCGAAACGATTCGAACGTTCGACCCACAGCTTAGAAGGCTGTTGCTCTATCCAACTGAGCTACGGGCTCTGAAAAGTATTAAATTAATTTATGAATTTAATTTAAGAAAAACTAGTATAGATTAAAAATGTTTGTTTTTTCAAGTTAAATTTTTAAAAAATGAAATTTAATTTTATACCTTGCTAATTCTGGCGCCAAATATTGCCGTTCCAAGCCTAATGTGAGTAGTGTTTAAAGCAATCGCCTCTTCATAATCCGCACTCATGCCCATCGATAATTTTGCTAAATTATTTTCATAAGCAAGCTTGGCAAGTAAAGCAAAATAGGGGGAAGCACTTTCACCTGTAGGCGGAACCGCCATTAATCCAACGACATTTAATTCTAAATCCTTTTTACAAAAATTTACGAAATTTGATAAATTTTCAATTGCGACTCCAGATTTTTGTGGCTCTTCGCCAATATTAACCTGAATAAAAATCTCGCGATTTTTTTGTTGTTTTTTTTGTTCTTTGGAAATTTCACGCGCTAATTTTTCATTATCAACGGACTCGATGCAATCAAATAATTCAACCGCCTCTTTGGCTTTATTACTTTGTAAATTACCAACAAAATGAAGTTTTATTTGTGGATAATCTTTGCGCAAATCAACCCATTTTTGCTTGGCTTCTTGAATATAATTTTCACCAAAAATTTTGCATCCTAAATTAATTGCTTCAATAATTTTTTCACTTGCAATAGTTTTTGAAACCGCAACAATATTAACATCTTCAGGCTTTCTGTTATAGGTTTCACAGGCCTTAACAATGTTTTGCTTAATTAAGTATAAATTTTTTTCTATCATGGATTATCAAAAATTATTTGAGATAAAAAAAGTTAAATTAAGAAAGCGCAAACCATGCAAATCAAAAAGCTTTAACTCTTTATATTTTTTCACCGATCGTAAAAAAATTAGCGATTTAAATCAAGTGCTTAAAAATTTACCCAAAGAAACATGCATTATTTTTCGTGAATATGATTTACCAAGATTAGAAAGAGAGGAGTTAGCCCTCAAATATATTAAAATTGCTAAAGAATTTGGTTATAATTTTTTTGTCGGAAAGGATTTTAATTTAGCCGTGAAAATCAAAAGTGATGGCGTTCATTTTTCCGATAATGACCTTACAAAATCTTTATTAAAAATTCGCTATTCTTGCTTTAAAAATAAATTAAATTTTAGCTTTGCATTACACAATCCAAAAAACCTATTCTTCCTTAGAAAATTAAGACCTGATATTGTTTTTTTATCGCCAGTTTTCACAACCTCAAGCCATAAAAATAAAAAACCTTTGGGGCTTTTTAATTATTTAAAAATTGCTAAAATTTTTAACAAAAAAATTGCTAAAAATAATTTTTTTCCCCTTGGCGGAATTGATTTGCAAAATTTACGCAGGCTCAATAAAATAAATATCACAGGATTTGGCGCAATTGACTTTTTTAAAAATTTATGAAAATTACTCCCGTTATTTTATCAGGTGGCTCGGGTACTCGTTTATGGCCAATTTCACGCAAATCAAATCCAAAACAATTTTCAGATTTTTTTGGAGAAAAGTCCTTATTTCAAAAAACAGTTTTGCGCTTCAAAAATAATCCAAATTTTGAAAATCCGATTATTGTTTGCAATGATGAACATCGCTTTATTGTCGCTTCACAACTTCAAGAAATTGCAGTGATTCCTCAAAAAATTATCTTGGAACCACTAGCTCGAAATACTGCCAGTGCAATTGCGGTGGCTTCTTACGCCACCTTAGAATCTTCTTCAAAAATTATTTTAGTTTTGCCTTCCGACCATTTAATTTTAGATGAAAAAAATTTTATTGAACATATAATTTTAGCAAAAAAATACGCTCAAGAAAATTATTTAATAACCTTTGGAATCACTCCAACACACGCAGAAACAGGCTATGGCTATATTGAAAAATCACAGTCAATCGATGATACAAAAACAATTTTTAAAGTTGAAAAATTTATTGAAAAACCCAACCAAGAAAAAGCTGAAAAACTAATTGCTCAAAATAATTTTTATTGGAATAGCGGAATATTTTTATTTGAGGCGAAAAATTATTTAAAAAACTTAGAAAAATTTGAAAAAAATATCTTTATTCATTCAAAAAATGCTTTTGATTTATCAACGCAAGACCTTGATTTTACTCGACTCAATCGCGAAGAATTTGCAAAATGCCCCGATATTTCGATTGATTACGCCGTAATGGAGAAATCTGAAAATATCGCGATTGTGCCTTTAAATATTGATTGGAAAGATGTTGGTTCGTGGAATGCAATTGATGCTTTGAGTGCGCAAGATGATAATCAAAACAGCTTTAACGGCAACATAATTTCTTTAAAAACAAAAAATTGCTATATTAATTCTTCTCAACAGCTCGTAGCTACAATTGGGGTTGAAAATTTGATTATTGTCAATACCAAAGATGCAATTTTAATTGCCAATAAAAATAATTCGCAGGATGTGAAAGAATTGTTTGATAATATTAAAAAATTTAATTCCAAATATTGCGATGAGAGTCCAATAACTTTAAGACCTTGGGGTAGTTTTGAAATAATCGATTCTGGCAAAAACTTTAAGGTTAAAAAAATCATCGTAAATCCATTTTGCTCTTTATCTTTACAAAAACATCAACATCGCTCTGAGCATTGGGTTGTAGTGAAGGGAAGGGCAAGCGTTACTTGCGAAGATCGCGAATTTATATTAAACGAAAATGAATCGACCTTCATTCCGCTTGGAAAAAAACATCGACTCGAAAATAAATATGCGGAAAGCTTAGAAATTATCGAAATTCAAACCGGCGATTATTTAGGCGAAGACGATATTTTTAGATTCAATGATAAATATGGTAGAGAAAATGGAAGTTTTTAAAATTATTTTTTTTCACGAATTAAAAATACTCTTTAAATCAAGGGGCAGAGCTATTGCTAATATTTTATATTTTGTTATTTTTTTGGCAATTTTTCAAATTTTAACGCAAAATTTTGATAAAAATTTACAATCACAACTTTTTGTAATTGGCACCATAATTGCCATACTTACTTCGGTTATCACCATCAATAATGATTTTTTAGAAAAGGATTTTCGCGATGGTTCTCTCGAGCAAATCATAATTCATTGTTCAAATTTAGAAATTTTTGTGATCGCCAAATGCCTTGCCAGCTGGGTTTCTTCAAGCTTTTTAATTGCGTTATTAGCAACAATAATTTTAAAAATTAGCGCCTTCGAAATTTTAAATTTTTGGCAATTTTTTTTGGTATTAATTTTAAATAGCTTGTCTTTGAGTTTTTTATTAGCTTTTTGCGGAAGCTTGTCAATGCTTGGTGGATTTACTTCGATGATTTCAATAATTGCCATTCCCTTGGCATTGCCAATTTTAATAATTACTTCGGCAACGATTAATCAAAATTATGAATTAAATATCAAAATTTTATTCGCCTTAACGATTTTAATCATCGCCATTTCAAGCTTTGCTTGTGCAAAAATAATTAAAATCGCCAATAATTAATTTTACAATTGCGGTACAAATTCAATTATTATTTGACCAATTCCAACCACTTCACCTTCGTTAAATTTAATTTTGCCAATTTTAATATCATGGTCGGTACGAATAATGTTTTCCATTTTCATGGCCTCAATAATAACAAGCTCTTGACCCGCCTTAATTTCATCTCCTTCTTGCACTTTAAAGCGAATAATTTTACCCGTAATTGGTGAAGTAAGATTCTTCGGCTTAGCATTTTTTATAATTTTTGGCATGAATTTATTTAACTCAGCAATTCTTGGAGAATGAACGCTAACGAAGGCGTCAAGACCAGAATATTGCAACAAATAATTTCCTGTATTATTATTTTCACGAACTTTAACACCAACCGCGCGATCATTTACGAAGCCACGAAATAATTTTTCGCCATTATTCCAACTATTTTTTAATTCTATTTCTTTACCATCGCATTCAATTTTTAAATAACCTTCACTACGATCCAAAATATTGACGAGATAAGATTTCTCATCAATAAAAACTACCCAACGCTCAGAAACTTGCTTTTGACGATTACGCAATTGTCCCGTCATATGGGCGTTGCGTTCATAATTTTTTAAGAAAATTTGCATGGCACAAGAAATCAAAACTTCTTCAGCGATCGAATCGAGATGACTTCCCGAAAAGCCAACAGGAAACTCTTCTTTGATAAAAGAAGTTGATATATTTCCCGCAACAAATCGCTCATTTTTCATGATGGTTTCAAGAAAACTTATATTGTGCGAAACGCCATTAATCGCGAACCCACCCAAGGCATTGCGCATATGCTCAATTGCCTCTTTACGAGTTTCTCCAAATGAACATAATTTAGCAATCATAGCATCATAAAACATGCTAACTTCGCCACCTTCGTAAACCCCAGAATCAACACGAATATTTTTACTTTCTTCAGGCTCAATATAAAGACTAATTCTTCCCGAAGAAGGTAAAAAGCCACGCGAAGGGTCTTCAGCATAAATTCGTGATTCAATCGCCCAACCATTTAATTTTATATCTTCTTGCTTAAAGGGTAATTTTTCGCCGAGCGCAATTTTTATCATCAAAGAAACTATATCTAAGCCCGTTACTAATTCGGTTACGGGATGCTCAACTTGAAGCCTTGTATTCATTTCAAGAAAATAGAAATTTCTATTTTTATCCATGATATATTCAATCGTTCCTGCCGAAAAATATTTAACTTTTTGCGCTAATGCCTTTGATTGTTCATACATTTTTTGACGAGTTTTATCATCTAAAAATGGGCTTGGCGCCTCTTCAATAACTTTTTGATTATTGCGCTGAATCGAACATTCACGCTCTCCAAGACAAACTATATTGCCATGCTTATCGGCCAAAACTTGGATTTCAATATGTCGCGGATTTTCAATAAATTTTTCAATAAAAACACGGTCATCAGAAAAACTATTGCGCGCTTCATTTGAGGCCGATAGAAAACATTCTGACATTTCTTCTTTTTTCCAAACAATTCTCATGCCTTTACCACCGCCACCAGCAGAAGCCTTAACCATCACGGGAAAGCCAATTTTTTCGGCAATCATTGTGGCTTCAACATCATCCTTAACAACACCCATATGCCCTGGAACCGTGCTAACATTGGCTTCAATTGCAATTTTTTTCGATTCAATTTTATCACCCATCATTTCAATTGAATAAGTCGATGGCCCCACAAAAATTACGCCCGCTTTTTCTAAAGCGTTGGCAAAATTACGATTTTCTGATAAGAAGCCATAGCCGGGATGCACCATTGTTGCGCCAGTTTTTTTAACCGCCCCAAGAATTTTATCAACATTTAGATAACTTTGCGAAGAAGGTGAGGCACCAATATTAACGGCTTCGTCCGCCATTTGAACGAATAAAGAATTGGCATCAGCGTCGGAATAAACTGCAACAGTTTTAATGCCCATCTTGCGACAAGTTTTGATAATTCGACAAGCGATTTCACCACGATTTGCTATGAGTAATTTATGCATTTGAAAAAATTATTTAATAGTTTAAAATTTCATATATAAAAATTAATTCAAACTTCGTAAAAAAACAAGAAAATAAATGAAAACCACTTTAAAAACCTTCTTAGAATTGATCAGAATCAAACAATCAATTGGCTCTGCGCTATTAATCTTGCCATGTTTTTTTGCAATCGCGTTAATTTACAAAACCAACCCCGACATCGCTATTTCAAAAATAATTTTTACCATAATTTTATTTATAGTCGGAGCTTTTTTGACGCGCAGTGCGGGGTGCATTATCAATGACTTACTCGATAAAAATTTTGATAAAAAAGTAGAGCGCACTAAAAATCGTCCACTTGCTTGTAAAAAAATTTCCACCAAAAAAGCATTGTTTTTTTTGGCGATTTTATTATTTTTGGGGTTAATTATTTTGGTACAATTTAATTATCAAACTATTATTGGTGGCATTGTTGCTCTAGGCTTAATAATGACTTACCCATTAATGAAAAGAATCACTTATTTTCCACAAATCTTTCTAGGAATTACTTTCAATTTTGGCATAATTTTATCGGGTTTGGCACTCAATTCTTCAATAAGTTTTGGATTAATAATTCTTTATTTGGCATGCATTTCCTGGACTTTTCTTTACGATACAATCTATGGCTTTCAAGACATTGAAGATGATTTACGCATCGGCATAAAATCAAGTTCCATAATTTTTTCTAAGAAAAATTCCGCTAATCCTAAAAAATCTTTATATAAAATTGCACTCATCACCACATTATTTTTTATAATGCTTGGAGTTTATGAAGAGCTGAGTTTGTCTTATTTTTTATTAATGATTTTAAGCGGAATGCTTTTATTATATAAAATTTTAAAATGTGATTTAAAAAAACCCGCCGAATGTTTAAAATTTTTTAAAGAAAATTTATGGTTTGGTATTTTATTTTTAACAGCAATTTTATTTAGTTAATGAAGGTTGGAATTCTTGGTGGAAGCTTTAATCCCGCGCATTTAGGACATATTCATTTAAGTGAAATTGCCATTAAAAAACTCGCCTTAAATCAATTATGGTGGATTCCGACTGCGCAAAATCCACTAAAAGCAAAAAATAATTTTCTAACTTTTGAAGAGCGCGTTAAAAATTGTCAAATTTTAACAAAAAAAAATCCCAAAATTTATGTTAAAAAAATTAATAATTTATACAGTATTGATCTAATAAATTATTTACAAAAAAAACACAAAAATTACGAATTTATTTGGGTGATGGGAGCCGATAATCTTGAGGATCTTCATCGTTGGCACGACTTTAAAAGTCTTATTCAAAAAATTGAATTTGCGATTTTTTCTCGTGATAATTATTTAAAAAAAACTAATAATTTTAGGGCTCTAAAAATTTATAAAAAATACAAAAATACTTCTAAAAAATTACCAAAATTTTCAATTTTTCACAGTCGAAAATTAAATATTTCTTCAACACAAATTCGAAAATAATAACAATGCATAATTATATCGTTGATACTCATTGCCACTTAGACCTAATTGAAGAAAAAGGCATTAATATGGAAGAGGTTTTAAAAAATTGTGAAGAAAAAAATGTGAAAATCTTGCAAACGATTTGCACTAAAATTAGCGCCATTGAAAAAATCTTAAAATACACGGTAAATAATCAAAATATTTACGCTTCAGTCGGTTTGCACCCTTGCAATGTAAGCGTTGAAGAATTCAGAACTGCTTCACAAATTTTAGAAATCTGTGAAAAAAATCATAAAATTATTGGAATTGGCGAAACTGGACTCGATTATTATCACGATTTAAGTCAGATTGAATTACAAAAAAAATCTTTTTTAGAACATATCGAGGCGAGCACCAAAAGCGACTTACCCTTGATAATTCACTCGCGCAACGCCGACAACGACATGATGGAAATTTTAAAAAATACTCAAAAAAATCAACAATTTCCCGCACTTTTACATTGCTTTTCAAGCTCACCAGAACTAGCTCGATGCGCTTTAGATTTAGGAATTTATATTTCGATTGCCGGAATAGTTACTTTTAAAAATGCCGAAGAATTGCAAAGAATTGTCAAAGAAATTCCGCTTGAATTTTTACTAATTGAAACCGACTCGCCTTATTTAGCGCCAATGCCTCATCGTGGAAAAACAAATCAACCAGCTTTTACTTTTTATGTGGCGGAATTTATCGCTAAATTGAAAAATTTAGAGGTAGAAAATGTTATCGAACAAACCACCAAAAATTTTCATAAAATTTTTAAAAAAGCCAAAATTATTGTTTAAAATTTAAAAAAACTACTTTTCTAAGCCAGCAATCAATTTTTGAATTTTTTCAATTTCATCAAATTTCATCATGATTTTGCCAACACCCTTAAAGCCATTATAAGAAATTTTACAATCCATTCCGCAAAGCTCAGAGATTTGATTTTCTAGGGCAACCAAATGTTCGCTATTAATAAACTTAATTCGCGATTCGGTTCTAATCAAAACTGGCGTTCTTTTGGCTTTTTCAATTCTTTCGTCACGCACAATTTCTTCCGCGTCACGCACATTCAAACCTTTGGCGATAATTCTTTTTGCCAACTCTTCAGGATTGATCGAATTAATTATAGCGCGGGCATGTCCCATGGAAATTTGCTTACTATCCAAATATTCACGAACTTTTTCAGGTAAGGTTAGTAGGCGCAATAAATTAGCAATATGTGCACGACTTTTGCCAACTTTTTTGGCAACAATTTCTTGAGTATATGTAAATTCTTTGATCAATCTTTGATAGCCACGAGCTTCTTCGGTAGGGGACAAATCAGAGCGCTGGACATTTTCAATAATGGCAATTTCGAGAGCATCATTGTCAGAAAATTTTCTAACAATTGCTGGAATTTCGGTAAGATTAGCAATTTTTGAAGCACGAAAACGGCGCTCTCCGGCGATAATTTCATAAAAATCATCTTCGGTTTTGCGTAAAATTATAGGCTGAATTACGCCATGCTCCAAGATTGAATCGGCTAAATCTTGCAATTCAGTTTCTTCAAAATGTTGACGAGGCTGATAAACTCCGGCACGAATTTTTTTAAGACTAATTTTTTCAACAGAATCTTGATTTTCAAAACCAAGCAAGGATGATTTTACCTTACTCTCTCCCAGTAAAGCTGAGAGTCCGCGTCCAAGTTTTTTATCGGTAAATTTTACTAATGTGGCTTTTTGTTCCATGTGAAACCTATAATTTAAATTTAAAATTTAATTGGGCTAATAATATTTTTTAATTTTGATTAGTAAGTTAAAAAGTGCAAGAATTTTTATGAAACTTTTTTATTTATGATTTGAGAGGTGTTGAAGATTTGAAAAGTCAGAGCTATAAAAAAACTATAAATTTCTATTAATCAGTATGCAATAATTTTTTGATGATTTTATAAGAAAAAATATGAGGTTTTTTGAGTTTAAAAATTAAATCAAGAAGTTGAGTTTTGGGAAATTTTTTTCAAAAAAACCTAAAATCTTATCGCGGATGTCGCGATTCATTCGCGACGAAGCGATTCGATATATGCTAAATTTGCTTTAGCAAATTTAATGTGTAACACCAAAATACCGCTTCCAATCTTAAATCAAGGTTATTTGCGTTAAAAAAAATAGCCTAAACGGCTATTTTTAGCAAATAACGGGATCAGGAGCGATAGCGACGCCATCCCAGTCGCGAGTCTTTTTTGAAAAAAAAGATAAAGCGTTGAGTAAAATTCTCCTCGCATCATTTAAGAGTGGGAGATGGTATTTTCATTTTTAAATCCTTGGCAACCTCAGGTGGCATATAATTTTCATCATGCTTCACCAATAATTCACTTGAATAAAATTTATTTTCCGTAATATTTATTTTACCTTTGGCGACTACTCCTTGTTCATCTCTAAATAGATCGGGTAAAATTCCGCGATAATTAATTGTGAGTTCGTTTTGATAATCAGTGATGATAAATTCGGTACTTAAAGCGTCGATTTTTTTAATTGAATCTTTTTTTATCATGCCTCCCACTCTTACGCTTGAAATGCTTGAGCGGATTTTATCAATTTCGGATGGAGAGAAAAAAAAGACAATATTATTTTGGAAATTTTTCAAAATAAAAATCAGCGAAATAATTGAAATAAAAAAAATTCCCGCCACAAAAATTAATCTTTTTTGCTTATTATTAAGACTTTTTTTGAACATTATTTAAGGTTTTTTTTAAAGTAAAAAAATTAATAAAAATTTTGGAAATATAAGCAAAAGATATTAGCCCCGAAATCAAATAAGCGAGCGTCACATAAAAAGAATAATCGTTCAAATTTTCCATAAACTTATTTAAATTGAAATAATTTTAATATTATGATTTTATAAGAGTTTAATTTTTTAACAAGACCATAAATTTTCAAGAAAATTGCATTTAAAAAAATATTTAATTGCATTTAAAACTAAGTTTTTTAATATGATTAAAACATTTGCCTAGATAGCTCAGTCGGTAGAGCAAAGGACTGAAAATCCTTGTGTCGGCGGTTCGATTCCGTCTCTAGGCACCACTTTTCTAACCGCTCCCTCTATAAAAAACTAAATTTCAAAAGCTTTTTTGAATATTATATTTGAAGAATTCTCGCAATTTTTAAAACAATTATTTCTTCAAAAAATTAATCGGCCCTTCGGCGCGACCATTAATGAATTGATCAACAAAGGGGTTATTGGAATTATCGAGATTTTTAATTGAATCACACCAGATTATTTTGCCTTCGTAAAGCATGGCGACTTTGTCAGCAATTTTGCGTGCCGAATGCATATCGTGAGTGATGGTGATGGTTGTAGCGCCGAGCTCTTTGGAGTTGGCAATGATTAAATTATTGATGACATCCGCCATGATTGGATCAAGACCCGTGGTTGGCTCATCAAAGAAAATTATTTCGGGGTTTGTGGCAATTGCCCTTGCCAGTGAAACGCGTTTTTGCATTCCGCCCGAAAGCTCCGAAGGCAATAAATCCGCGGTCTTTTTGCTCAAGCCGACTGCATTAAGTTTAGCAATGGCAATTTTTTTGGCATCAATTTTTGGCATTTTTTGGTGATTAACTAAACGAAAAGCTACATTTTCCCAGACCGAAAGCGAATCAAAAAGCGCTCCGCCTTGAAATAGAAATCCAAATTTTTCCATTAATTTATCGCGCTGTTTTTCTTTGATATTTGAAACTTCTTCGCCATCGATTCTAATGCTTCCCGATGATGGCGCAATTAGGGTTGCAATAATTTTGATTAATACCGATTTACCACTTCCCGAGCCACCCAAGACAACCAAAGATTCTCCCTTATTAACTTGCAAATTTATTCCACACAAGACTTCTTTGTCATCAAAATTTTTGACGAGATTTTGAATCGATATTTTTTCGCTCATTAATTATTTTTTAGCCTCTTCTAATTTTTTATCGATAAGTTTTTTTAGAGTTACATAATCAACATATCCTTCAGAAATTTCACCATTAACAAAAAAACTTGGCGTTGATTTTATGAAAAGTGATTTAGCAACTTCCATGCGATGTTTTAGAATTTTTTCTTGCAAATCCTTATCATTTACACAAGCTTTGAAAGTATCTGAGCTCATGCCGTCAAGCTTAAAAATGGATTCAAGTTTTTCAATAAATTTTTGGTCAAAGGCCCAGCTATCTTGAGTTTTGAATAAAATTTTGGTGGCGCTGTAATATTTTTCACTTGGATTATCGCTATTTTTAGCAACACATTCGCTAATCATGGCGCCGGCAAGGGCGGGGTGGTTCAATGGAAAGTTTCTATAAATAAAAGCAACTTTGCCATTATCGACATATTCAGTTTTGATTTTCTCAAAAGATTCACGCACGAAAGAGGCGCAATGAGGGCAAGAAAGAGATGCATATTCTATAAAAACAACTGGTGCGTTTTTATCGCCGAGAACATAATCTTCAGGTAAAATTTTTAATAATTCACTATTTTTACGCGCTTCTTCTTGGTTTTTAGCATCGTCGATTACCGCTTTATTTACGGGATCTTGCGAGTTTAGTTGGGGCTTTAATTCATCAGCACTTTGACTAGCATATTTAAATGAAGTTTTAGTTTTGTAATTATTTGCTACTAGCGCGCCGAAGGCTATCAGGACAACAATTGAAACCAAAACAATAATTTTTTTCTTTGAGTTATTTTTCATAAGTTTGATTGGTAAAATTTATTTGAAAAAATAAATTGAATATATTTTTAAAAAATATATTATCGCTTAAAAATTAAATCAATAGAATTTATGTTACCTATTTCAGTTTTTATCATAACCAAAAATGAAGAAGATCGCATCGAAAACATTATCAAGGCGGTTAAAAATTTTGCTGATGAAATTTTAATTATTGATTCTGGAAGTAGCGACAAAACCGTTGAAAAAAGCCAAGCGCTAGGTGCTAAAACTTATTTCAATCAATGGAGTGGCTATGGTCAGCAAAAAATTTTTGGTGAACAACAATGTCGCAATAATTGGATATTAAATATTGACGCCGACGAAGAAGTTTCAAATGAATTATCTCAAGAAATTATTAAAATTTTTAATCAAAAAATTGCCGAAAATGTAGCGGGATTTAAAATTAAAATTGTTAATAAATTTCGTTTTGAAGAGCGTCCCAAAAAATTAGCATATTTTTATAATCAATTTCGCCTTTATCGCAAAGATGTTGCCGGCTTCAAAAATAGCGCCGTTCATGATTCAGTCGAATTAAAATCCAACGAAAAATATCAAATTTTACAATTAAAAAATATTATTTTTCATCAATCTTTTCGTAGTTTTTCACATTGGCTTGATAAAATTAATTCTTACTCTTCAATGCAAGCTCAAGATGCTTTTGCAAAAGGAAAATGTCCAACTTATTTAAAAGTTTTTTTAGCGCCAACCGTTGGCTTTCTAAAGGCCTTCATTGTTCGTCGCTATTTTATTTATGGATTTGATGGAATAATTTATAGCTATATTTTTGCTCTTTCGCGCTTTGCCAAAGCAATCAAAACGCGTGAACTTTTTCGCGCTAATTTACTAAAAAAATAAATGAAAAATTTGGTAATTTTAATATTTTTTTTATTATTTTCATGTTCAAATTTTCCACGAGAAGGCCCAACAATTTATGTAAGTAATTTAAGTTCAAATATTGTAAAAAATATCTCGATTAAATTTCCTCAAAAAACTTTAAATCTTACCCAATTAAATCCCGGATCAACCCAAGGATCATCATTTATTATCAATGGTTCGCAAGATTTTTTTGGAACAATAAAAGTCGGATGGAAAAATCTTTATGATGAAAATATAATTCGCAATTTTAGCATCAAAAAAAATGATTTGCCGAGTTTTTTTAATCCCAAAGATTTTGGTTATGTACAAATTTATATCAAAGATTATGACATTCAAATTATTACTTACGACACCAAAGATTCTGGCAATAAAACTGCTCAAATGGATATCATTTTGAAAGATTTAAGAGTTTATTATAATGTTGAAAAAAAATCTTCCGTAAGGGGCTCTCTGCTTTCGGTTGACTAAATTCCCAGATGATGCCCTTAAAATTTTTGATTTTGACTTTAATCCACAAAATTTATAAATTTTTTAAGAAAAAATAGGTGTTTTTTTATGATAATTTCGTAATTTTTTGATGTTTTTTTAGTTCAAAAGTTAAATCAAGAAATTGCCATCTTTAGATTTTTTTTGCTTTAACTTTTCTTCGCGAACTTAAAACCCACTGACGCTCTAGTTTTCTGACCCCCCACGGCTAAAAGTTTTAACTACCGTTAAAACATTTTAGCCCGTAATTTGCTAAAAATAGCCGTTTAGGCTATTTTTTTAACGCAAATAACCCTCAAGGGGGGAGCTA
>Ga0208960_1000469_pt1 | contig 22738 bp, 19 predicted proteins | sample GreLakmeON33MSRF_FD_187703 | JGI IMG/M metagenome (GOLD analysis project Ga0208960, IMG submission 187703) | Freshwater lentic microbial communities from great Laurentian Lakes, MI, USA - Great Lakes metaG ON33MSRF (SPAdes) | ecosystem: Environmental > Aquatic > Freshwater > Lake | place: Great...
TGCGGAGAGGGTGGGATTCGAACCCACGTTACCTTTCGGTAAACACACTTTCCAAGCGTGCTCGTTCGGCCACTCTGACACCTCTCCGTTATTTTATTCACCGATAGAAATTAAAATAGTCTGTATTTCTATAAATAATTACGTATGAATTTCGATTTTACTAAAATAAAGAACATACTTTTTTACACCAAAGACTCTTCCTAAAAAGGAAAGCAAAGATACAAATAGATTCAAATCATAAGCTTATTTAGAAAATCAAAAATATTCAAGTAATGTATTATACAAAACGTATCTTAGCAATAACAAAAAACTAAAAATGAGTCAAGGACCACATCGGAAAATATCTTTTTCACTTCGTTTTAAATACGGTTACTACCAATTTTTCGATCATTTTTTTGGACGCGATCGTTTTTTTCGCTGGACTAGAAAAAGCAGAAGTCGTTTTTATAAAAAGTTAGAAGTTCATTTAAAAAAAGGCGGTCCAGGAAAAGAAATAGAGGTTCCTCGTGTAGCAAACCTATCCGCTAAAGATTTTGTAAATGAATATGTAAAAAAAGGACTTCCTGTTATAATTACTGGAGCTGCAAAAGAATGGATTGCATGTAAAGACTGGTCACTTGATTACTTTAAGAATTTACACGGGGAAGACAAAGTTGTTTTCATGGACCAAACTAATATTTCAGATAGCGGTTATGAAGACACAACGCTCGGACAGGTAATTGATGACATAAGAGGAGGAAAAGGGAAGTACTATCGCTTTTATCCTTTATTAGAAAAACATCCGGAACACCTCTTAGACTTCGACATCAATTACTTGAGGTCACGACGACTGAAGCGAAGTTTCGGTGAAGCATTTCATGTATTTATTAGTGGCAAGGGTGGCTATACTCCTATTCATAATGCAAGTTCACCCAATATTTTTGTACAGTGTTATGGCGAGAAAAAATGGGTAATGTACCCAAAAGATTATTTCTGTGTGATCGATCCAGCCCCTGCTCGCAATATGTACAGAAGTGCTCCTTTAAGAAATGGTATTGATTTTAATTCATTCGAAAAAAACTACAAAGATTATCCATTATATCAATGGATTGATAGCTATACTGTTCACCTGAAACCAGGCGATGTATTTTACAATCCTCCCTTTATGTGGCATACGATTCAAAACCCAACTGATAGCATTGGAGTTGGATACCGCTATATTAAAATGAGCCACGCATTTCGAATGGCTCCACTTTATTATTTTTTAGAATTATTTGCTTTTAATCCTCCTTTTTGGGTAACCTATAGAAATTACGCAGACCTCAACCTCATACACATGGCGGAGACTGGCATGCTAAAAGAATATTTAAAAAAGAAGGGGAAAGATAAAATCACTTCAACAGTTGAATAGTAGATTAAAATTCTTTCAAATTCAATTTACGCAACAGATGAAAGTTGGAATATTTTTAGAAATAATAAAAAATAAATCTACTTCTTTTTTGAAGATTTTTTCTTCGATTTAGATTTAGTTCTTGTACGGGCTTGTTTTTTCTTAGTCACTAATTTCTCAGCGTCACCTACAGAAACTTTTACTTTATTATTAAGTAATTTAACCACATCGGTCTTTAAAAAAAGAGCAATTTTCAACATGGTCAATAAAGTAATGTTTTTCCCTGCTTCAATGCGGTGAACGTTACCTTTGTCGAGGCCAATGTCTTCACCTAATTGCTCCAAAGTTAGGCCTTGCTTCAAACGGTACTTTCTGATATTTCCACCGACAGCGGAAAGAAAATCTTTAGTAGGATTTTTAATTTTTGCCATAATTCATTTTTTAAAATACTTTTTTATCTAATGTTGTGCTTTAGTACAAAGTTAAAATAATTTTCAGGTTAATAAAATTTGTTACTAAAAAAAATTAGACAGGAGAGAGTTCCCCGCGTAGACTTAACGCTAACTTGCTACAAATTTTAGATGTCGCCGATTCATTTCCAATCAAAAACATCAGCTTTGCAAGTGCGGCCTCTGTGGTTAGGTCAGCTCCACCAACAACTCCTGCACGCACCAATTGAGAACTGGTTTGGTAGCGACCTTGCTCCACTTTACCTGCATTACATTGAGTGACATTCAAAATAACAACTCCTTTTTTAATTGCCTTGTTCAAAGATTTTTCAAACCATTCTTCAGAAGTGGCATTTCCGGCGCCAAAAGTTTCCAACACAACAGCACGAAGGTTTTTAATACTTAAAACAGACTCTACAAATGCTTGCGTTATGCCTGGAAATAGTTTTAAAATAGCAACATTCAAGTCGAGTTTTGTATGCACCTTAAATTTACCAGAAGGATTTCCCATTATAGCACTTTTATTATACTTCAAATGGACACCCGCACTTACAAGCGATGGATAATTGGGCGAACTAAATGCACGAAAATGTTCTGCATTAACCTTAATGGTTCTATTGCCTCTAAATAATGTAAATTCAAAATAGATACAAACTTCAGGAACCATAGCTTTCCCATCACACTTGGCTGCTGCTATTTCTATTGCTGTAATCAGATTTTCTTTCCCATCTGTTCGCACGGTTCCAATTGGCAATTGCGCTCCAGTAAGTATCACAGGTTTCCCCAAATTTTCAAACATAAAACTCAAAACAGATGCCGTGTAAGCCATTGTATCAGTTCCATGTAGTATTACAAAACCGTCGTAATGCAAATAATTTTTCTCTATTAATTTTGCCAACTTCACCCAAACAGTTGGCTGGACATTAGAAGAATCTATTGGCTCATCAAATGAATAAGTGTCAATTTTAATATTAAATTTTCTCAACTCAGGAACTTCATCGAGCAAGCACTCAAATTTAAACGGTTTCAATTGTCCAGAATTGGGATCATTAATCATTCCGATTGTCCCTCCAGTATAAATTAACAATATGCAAGGTTTTTTCTTCATAATATTAGATGCCAAAAATAGTTTTTGAATTTTCCGTAGTGACTTTCGCAACAGTTTCAATGCTTAACCCTTTTATTTCGGCCATCTTTGTTGCAATGTGCACAAGATAAGCCGACTCGTTGCGCTTACCACGAAATGGAACCGGCGCTAAATACGGGGCATCTGTCTCCAATACAAAATGTTCAAGTCCAAAATGCGCTACCACTTTATCAACACCTGAATTTTTAAAAGTTAAGACACCTCCAATACCCATTAAAAATCCACCAAGGTCTATCACTTTTTGCGCTTCATCAATACCATCTGAAAAACAATGGAAAATGCCCCTAAGGGTTTTGCCTTCAGCAGTAGCTTTTTTACTTTTTACAATTTCATAACACTCCTTAAATGCGCTTCTACTGTGAATGACAATGGGAAGTTTTAATTTAATTGCTAAATCAATTTGATGTGCAAATATTTTTTGTTGCAAAGCCAATTGAGATTGGTCCCAAAACAAATCAATACCAATTTCACCAACGGCAACAAATTTTCTTTTAGAATGAAATTCTTCAATTATACCAATTTCGTAATCAACGGTAGAAGCATTTACCGAACACGGATGCAATCCCATCATAGGAAAACAGGAATCAGGAAATTGATCGGCCAACTCGAGTAAATTTTGATGCGTACTTGAATCAATTGCAGGCAAAAATATTCTATTTACACCAGCTTTTAAGGTAGCATCCATCAGCTCTAAACGATCAGCGGAAAACTGATCTAAGTATAAATGAGCATGGGAATCGGTCAAAATCACAGGCAAAGATAATTAGCCCATGCTTAACAAATAACAAGGTTTAGTATTTTCTCAATTATTAATTAATACAGTATATATACTACCTTAACAATAAGGTAACAGGTAATGTAAAATACGAAAAAATTTATTTAATGGCTATATATTTAATACATTTGTGAAACATTTATTACCTTGATCAACTTAAAAGTAAAGAAGTTATCTTAACCTGGAATGGAACAGATACCTACAATACTTTAGTTAATACTAGCAAAGGTACTTGGACACTAACTCAATAAACTAACATCTAAATTATTATAAAAATGAAAAAAATAGTAAAAATTTCAATTATTGCATTAATCGCAGGTTGTACTGCATTTTCTTTTTCAGGATGTGGAAAATACGAAGATGGTCCTTCAATCAGCTTGTTGACCAAAAAAGCTCGAGTAGCTGGCACCTGGGGAGTAGAAAAGTACATGGTGAATGGCGTGGACCAAACGGCAGCATGGAGACAACTTTACAGCAGTGAGAACCTTATTTTCGACATGGCAGGAACATACTCTGCAACCTACAATACGAATACAATTTTAGGGCCTTTTACAAAAGCGGGAACTTGGGCATTTATCAACGACAAGGCTAACTTACAACTAATTAGTAGCAGCGCAAACTCAGTTGCTGATGTATGGGAAATAATTCGCTTGACAAACAGTGAACTTTGGGTAAGAGAGACCGGAAGCATCACTACAGCTGACGAATTTCACTATATGTCAAAATAAGTTGAATAAATTTTAATTAAAAGCGACAGCAATGTCGCTTTTTTTGTTTTCGTACATTTGTAATATTGAAAACAATTAAAAAAATACTAGTAATTCGTTTTAGCTCAATCGGTGATATCGTTTTAACGACCCCGATTATACGATGCGTTAAGCAACAACTTAACGCTGAAATTCATTTCTTAACAAAAGAAGTTTTTGCAGGATTAGTTTTATCCAATCCCAATATTTCAAAGGTTATCACTATTAAATCAAAAGTTGCTGAAGTAAAAAAACAATTACTCTCCGAAAACTACGATTTTATTATTGACCTACACCATAACCTACGAACAGCACAAGTTAAAATAACATTAAAAAAACCATCAGCTTCGTTTCCAAAACTAAACATCAAAAAATGGTTAGCCGTTAATACACCAATAAATTTATTACCCAAAACGCATATTGTAGATCGTTATTTTGAAACAGTAAAGTCATTAGGCATTACAAATGATAAGAAAGAATTAGATTATTTTATTCCACTAGCAGACCAAATTCCTACATCTTCGCTACCAATTTCTCATCAGAAAAATTTCATTGCTTTTACTACCGGCACACTTAAAGCAACCAAGCAATTACCATTAAACAAAATGATTGCGATCATTCAACATTGCAACCTCCCTGTTATTATGCTGGGGAGTCAAAATGATTTTGAATTAGCTGCAAAAGTAGAAAAAGCATGTGGGGAAATGGTTTTTAATGCATGCGGAAAATACAACCTAAATGAATCAGCTTCTATCATTCAACAAGCTGCATTTGTAATTGCACACGATACAGGTTTAATGCACATTGCGGCGGCATTTAAAAAGAAAATATTTTCTGTTTGGGGAAATACCATTCCCGAATTTGGAATGGCACCTTATTTACCGGGAATTGGTTCTAAAATAATTGAAATTAAAAATCTCGATTGTCGCCCTTGCTCAAAGCTAGGATTTGACGAATGTCCAAAAGGTCACTTTCGTTGTATGAATGATATTGATGTAACTATTTTTCCAAAAGCTTAATTTGCTCGTTCACAAATCTTATATTCGTATATCTTAATTTTATAAAATGAAAACATTCTGTACGAGCCTACTTATCATTGCAAGTTTAAATTGCATTGCTCAAACTACAACCACTTTCCATATCCCCTGCGCTGGATTATCTACAGCGGTAAATTCAAATGAAGATTGGAATCCCAACTTTTCGATTGTAGAAGCACCTGATGGAGCATCTAAAAATAATAATAAACAACTAAAAGATAGTCTCGCCGCCATTTACCGTAAAGGAAATCACTCCAACAATAATTATAGTCAAAGGAATGCTTCAACAATTTCAGCACCTACTTTAGGATTAAATTTTGCTGGCAATGGCTACAACAATAGTACTCCTTGCGACAATGCAGTTGCCATTGCAAATAACGGTCATTTAATTTCTGTGCAAAACAGTACTATTTTCAGACGCAATACAAGTACAGCGACAAACTTAGGAACCACTTCTCTATCGTCCTGGTGTGCTGCAATTGGTGCGAATGGTAGCAAATACGATCCAAAAGTTATTTACGATCCCGAAGCCAATCGTTTCATTCTAATTTGTCTTGCTGGTTACCTCTCTACAAATACAAATATCGTTATTGGATTTTCAAGAACAGATACAGCAAACGGATTATATAATCTGTATAAAATTCCAGGAAACCCATTTAACGACACGCTTTGGAGCGACTATCCAATGATGGCTGTAAATAAAAATGAACTTTTTGTTTCCGTTAATTTGTTACACGACAATCAATCGTGGCAAACTGGATTTGTCCAAACATTGATTTGGCAATTGAATAAATGGGATGGGTATGCAGGCGATACTTTAAGAACACAATTACATAGTAACATCAATTATGGAAATCGTCCGATCAGAAATCTTTGTCCGGTTTCAGGTGGTTCAAATACCTACCAAGGTTCCGATATGTATTTTTTATCTGACAGAAATCTAGCGGCATCAAACGATTCTATTTTCTTAGTTCATATTACCGATACAGCCAATGCGCCTACACAACAAACACAAGTTACGGTACTTACAAGTGGAACAAGTTATTTCATGCCGCCTAATGCTAAAGAACCTGGAAGTCCCTTGTATAGTTTAGCTACAAATGATTCAAGAATATTAGGCGCAATAATCCAAAATGACAATATCCAATTTGTAAATAATTCTATGGACACTTCAAATGGAAACGCTGCTATTTACTATGGTAAAATAGCAAATGTATCAACAGCACCAAGCTTAACAACAATGATTATAGGCAATCCACTCTTAGAATACGGGTATCCTAATATTGCATACGTTGGACAAGGAGCATCAAACGACAACACTACAATAATTTCATTCTTACATTCCGACAGCACAACTTTCCCTGGCGTTTCGGCAATTGTTTGTGATGGCAACGGAACATACTCTTCTCGTTGTGTCGTAAAAGCGGGTTTAGGATATTACAATGTAATTGGTGGCGCAGAAAGATGGGGTGACTATTCAGGAATCCAAAGAAAATACGATGTTGGAGGAACGTGTTGGGTAAATGGTATGTATGGTCTTGCCGGCCACACCCACGCTACATGGATTGCTCAACTAGGTTTAAGTTCTGATGTATCAGTTCAACCGAATATGGAAAACGAAGCTTCTACAGTAGCATTCCCAAATCCATTTGCAGAAACAATTAATGTAATATTTACAAATGATAAAGTAAGAGCAGTGAAATTTGTTTTATACGATATTAATGGACGAGAGGTAAAAATTCTTTTGGAAGACAAGGTAATGGAAGGAAAAGTGAGGTTTAGTTTTTCTTGTGGCCCAATCTCTTCCGGTACTTATTTGTTGCGAGCAGAATCGAAAGATGGAAGCATTTTGTTTTCGGAAAGAATTGTTCAACAGTAATCAACCGTTGAACTTAATGGTCTGATATTTTTTGGTGTACACCTGAACAGGGTACCATGCTGCCAACAAACCGATTGCTGTGACGGAAGCAATGATTAGTAAAATATCTTTCATGGCAACTCTAATAGGATAAGCTTCTATAACAAAACCTGGCGTAAGCTGAATAAAACCAAACCTTTGTTGCAAAAAACATAAACCCAAACCTAATAACGAACCAATTAAAGTGCCCGTAACAGAAATCAATAAGCCCTCTGTAAAAAATATTCGTCTAAGTATTGTTGTATCTGCACCCATGCTCCACAATACGCCTATGTCTTTTTTCTTTTCAATTATTAATAAAGTAAGTGACCCAATTGTATTAAATGTTGCTATCAATAGAATAAAAAGTAAAATCATAAAGGTCCATACCTTTTCAGATTTAAGTGTATTGAACAAAAGTTCATTTTGCGAATAGCGATTTTGCACAAGATATTTTGTTCCGAGAATTTTCTGAACCTGCTCCACTACTTCATCCGGATCAGTTCCTGTTTTTACTCCTATTTCGGCCGAAGTTGATTCTTTCGTGTAATCCATCAACTCCCGCACTTTGTCGATTGGAAGAATCACATATTTTCCATCAAAATCGCTACTTACTGAATACAACCCTGAAACATAAACGAGGTCTTTGTTGAAAGGGTTTTCGTCGAGATTATCAAAATCAATTGACAAACTCCGATCTCGTTTAGGAACATAAATGCTGAGCGGCGATAATTCTCCAAGATTTAATCGTGCACCAATTTCCGAACCAACTACTGCGCCTGTTCGTCCATTCGGATGCAGATCATAGTTTCCCTGACGAACTGTAGTATCAAAACGTGTGTCTTTCACATAATCATCAGAAACACCACGCATGGTCACTTTCAATTGTCGATCTTCATTTTCAACCAATACATTTTCATCTACAATTTCGTTATACCAAACAACGTTGGTAAGTTTTTTGATTGCGATAACATCTGCGGAGTCAAGAATAAATGTTTTTCCTTTTACTGCTGTTATTCTAATCTCTGGATGAAATGAATTATAAAGTGTTTCCACCAAATCAGTTAAGCCATTCATGGCCGAAAGAATAATTATCAAGGCCGCAGTCACAACTGCAACACAAGCCACAGAAATACCGGTCACAATATTAATCGCGTTGTGCGATTTTCGTGAGAACAGGTAACGGCGTGATATAAAAAGTGTGAAGTTCAATGAATGGAAAATTTACGATGTGCGATTTACGATGTACAATTTATACTTTTTTTTGCGTGAGGGATAGAAGTGGAAAGCCCGGACGAAGGAGGACTTGCGGCGGATAGCCCGACCCGCAGGGACACGCCCAAACTTTCAATTTCAACTTCTAATTTAATGACTTGTCAGACTGAGTATTTTTTATCAACCTGAAAATAAATTTTTAATTAAATGATGATTTGATAAAAAATGTATCGAAGTCTATTTCCACGCTTTCACAATTAATCCTGTTCCTGTTTTGTGAACATTACTCACATCAAGCCAGTTGAGAAAATATGCGAAAGGATAAGTAATCAAAAAATACAATGGAAGAATGATGAAAAACACTTTTGAAACACCAAGCAATTGAATCGGCCATTTCATAGATAGTCTCCAGGAAATTTTACCCGGTGCTCCATAAGCATAAAGCGCTTCCACTTTTGAAAACCCTGATCGTGTTAATTTATCTGTTATATCCTGCATATTATAACCATCACGCACGTGTTCACCAATGAAAGAACCGTCGCCATCGTCATGAACATCAGAACCACCTTGATCGGATGGAGTGGAAATCAAAAGCATTCCTCCTTTTTTCAAAGACGCACATATATTTACAAAAACGGCTTCATCTTCTAGAATGTGTTCCATAACATCTACTGAAAGCGCGAGGTCAAAATAATTCTCTTTTTTGTACTGCGTGAGATCTCCCACTTCAAAATGAACATTTGTTCTTCCAGCTTCTTTGAAAAATTTATTGCAATCTGCAACTTGCTCATCTTTTACATCAACAGCAAGAATTTCCCATTTCGGATTCATACCCGTTAAGTAATAAGTGTGTTGTCCATACCCTGAACCTGCATCAAAAATTTTGATGTTGTTGTCTTTCCCTTTTGCCCACAATTTTAATTCACGATGAATATGCCAGGCGCGAAGCATTATCAAATCAAGAAGTTTGTAAAATAATTTTCGTCTAAAAGGAGATTTATTAAAAACATTTCCAAGACTACGTTTAATCGGATCGTATTCCATAATTGAATCGCGAAATTATTTTTTTAGAAGAGTTTCAATATGTTGCGCATAATCGATAGAATCATCGAGAAAAAAAACTAGCTCTGGAATAACTCGCACTTGTTGACGAATTCGCTTTCCTAAAATGCCACGGAGTTCAGGCGTTTTCTCTCTTATTTTAATAAGTAGTTTGTCTTTGTCTTTCACCGGAAACAAACTCACATACAACTTTGCGATGCCCAGGTCGGCACTCATACGACAAACGGTAACGCTAATCATGACGCTCCCGAAAAGACCACGAGACTCAGCGAGAAAAATTTCGGCCATTTCTTTTTGAATTAGGCGGGCCGATTTTAATTGACGGGTAGATTCCATTGGGCGCAAAGTTAAGAAAATAGAAGTGTGATTTGATTACAGACTGCTCAATCGACCTTGTCCTATTTAATAAGGTTTACAATACCTGCCAACTCATAAGGAAATCCATTGATATTAGTAAATTTCAAAGCCCAAACATAGGTGTCGATTTGGGCAATATTAGGGTGGTTTTTGACCCTTCCGTCCCATCCAATTGTGAGCGAATGGGATTCAAAAATTAAATTACCCCAACGATCAAAAATCAAAAATTCAAATCCATCTTCATTGATTCCCTCGCCAACTGGCATAAAAAAATCATTTTTCCCGTCACCGTTAGGACTAAAACTATTTGGAATAAAAAATGTTTCTTCAGGATTTAGACAAACTTCCTGTATGATTGAATCGTTACACCCGAAAGAATTAGAAACGGCAAGTGAAACTTGGTAACATATTGGACTCGTGAAGATACAGCTAGGGTTTTGCAAGGTGGAGACTGTGTTAAATAAATCGCCAAAATTCCAACTCCATGCAGTTGCGTTGGAAGATGTGCTAGTGAAAAACAATTCCGGATGCAACATTGTTGTCGGCTGTGGAGAAACGGTAAAAGCAGCAACCGCTGTAGGCAATACAATTACGCAAGAAGTTATATTTATAACAGCTACACATCCATCAATTGTAAGTATACTGAGCTGTACGGTAAAATTACCTGAATTGGGATAACAATAAGATGGGTTCTGCTGAGTTGATGTATTGCCATCGCCAAAATCCCAGAACCATGAAACGATTGCAGCAGCTGAAGTTGAAGTATCAATAAACTGTACACATAAAGGTGCGCAGCCCACTGTATTATTAACTGTGAAGCCAGCTGATGGAACTGGATTTATAATAATATTGACTGGCGTATTTGTTATGCAGCCATTTATATCTACAACACTTGCGATGTAATTGCCAGATGATGTTGGAAAAACGGTATGGGAGGCACCAATTAAATTCCCCGGATTCCAAGTTACTGCGTAAGAAGGGGAACCACCACCTGGAATTGCAGCTAACAGAACTGGACTACCTGCACAAACTGCAACAGGATTAGCAGTTGCACTAAGTATAAGTGGAGGAGGCTCTGTGATAATTATAGTCACTAACGAGGTGCATCCACTTGCATCCGTAACGGTGCAACTGTAATTACCAGCAGTAAGTGCAACAGCAGAATCTGCACTACTAACATTTGGAAACCAAGTGTAAGTGTAAGCAGGATTACCACCAGATTGTGTAATAAAAATTGCGCCAGTTGCCTGACCATAACAACTTACATTTTGCTGAGATGAAATGGCAGCAACAACACCATTTAAATTAATAACAGACACTATTCCATTTGCAACACAACCATTTTGATCGGTTACAATTACAGAATAACTACCTGTAGCAATATTATTTACAGTGGAAGTTAAATAAGATCCCGGCGACCATGCATAGGTATAATTTGCTGTTCCACCTAAAGGAATAGCGGTAACCGAACCATCAGGAAAACCACAATTTGCGGGAGTGGAAGAAACAGAAACGGTAAGCAAGGTGGGTTCGGTTATTAAAACATTTTCAATAAACACACAACCATTTTGATCTGTTATGGTACAAGAATAATTTCCTGCAATAAGATTAGAAGCCGTTGATGTGTTTCCCCCCGTTGGTGTCCACGCATAGTTATAGCTTGGTATTCCACCTGAAGGAGACACGGTTGAAGTACCTGTGTTTCCTCCATTGCATAAAACATTTGTAGTACTAGATGATGCTGAAAGAATTGATGGCTGTGTGATGACAACAGTGGATATAATAAAACAACCGTTTAAATCTGTTATGGTGCAGGAATAAGTTCCATTTGATAAATTAGTTGCTGTTGCTGCATTTCCTCCAGTGGGTGCCCAAGCATAAGAATAACCTGGCGTTCCACCTGCAACAACTACAGTTGCAGTTCCATTTGAGCCACCAAAACAGGAGACAGGTGTAGTTGACATTGTAGAAGTAAGGGCAGGTGGCTCGGTAATTGTTACCGTTTGAATTGCAATACAACCATTGGCATCTGTTACAGTACATGTATAAGTTCCTGCTGCAAGAGCTATTGCAGTAAATCCAGTTCCACCACTTGGAGCCCACAAATAAGTATAAGGAGATGTTCCTCCTACAACAACTACAGCGGCCGTTGCGTTGGCTCCACCAAAACAGGAAACAGCCGTTTGCGCTGCCAAAGAAACTGTTGGTGCAAATAAATTAGCAATAATAACTGGTTGAATTATAATACAACCATTTGCATCTGTAATGGTACAAGAATAATTTCCGGCTGTAAGATTTGTAGCGGTGGCGGTATTTCCTCCTGAGGGTGACCATAAATAAGAATACCCAGGTGAACCACCAGAAACGGTAATTGTTGCAGCGCCATTTGGATTGCCACAAGTAGCAGCTACGATGAGTGTGTTAGCAACAATAGGTGAAGGTTGTGTGATGGAAAATGACTGTATTGTAACACAACCGCTGAGGTCTGTAATTGTACAGGAATAAGTTCCAGCAGTAAGGTTATTAGCGGTAGCTAAATTTCCACCAGATGGACTCCAAGAGAAAGTATAACCTGGATTGCCACCAGAAGGATTTACAGAAGCAGATCCAGTACTACCTCCATTACACAAAATATTTACTTGACTAGGCGATGGCACAATGGCAGTTGGCTGAGTGATAACAACTGTTTGTGTTACAATACAACCATTTGCATCTGTGATGGTACAAGTATAAATCCCCGCTGATAAACCAACTGCTGTTGCAAAATTTCCACCTGTGGGTGCCCATGAATAAGTAAATGATGGAGTTCCTCCTAAAGTTGTAATTGTTGCCGTTCCAGAATTGCCACCATTGCATAATAAATTTGTTTGTGTTGGTGTGGCTACAAGTTGTGCTGGCTGTGTAACTAGAAATGTTTGTGTGCCTGTACAATTTGCTGCGTCTGTAACAGTACATGTATAAGTTCCTGGACATAAACTTGAAGCTGTTGCATTTGTGCCACCTGAGGGCGACCATAAATAAGTGAAGGGTGATGTTCCTATTGTAACGACAGTTGTAGCACTGCCATTACAGCCTCCATTACAAGACACATTAGCAACCGAGCCACTCAAAGTCAATGTCCCTATGCTAGAAACAATAACACTTAAAATTTGCGTGCATGCATTTGCATCTGTAATTGTGCACGTATAAGTACCCGCACATAATCCTGTTGCAGATGCAGCCGTACCACCAGAAGGTGCCCATAAATAAGTATAAGTTGGCGTTCCTCCCGAAGGGGAAACAGTTGCTGTACCGGTACAATTACACATGGCGCTTGTTGAAGTTATTGTTGCGGAAAGTGGAATAAAAGGAATGCAATTATTATTCATTGAACTGATCCAAGCTGCATTGGCTAAATTATTAGGAGTTCCAGGTGTTTCATTTCCCGCAACTCCTGTACGAATCCAATTCGATTGCAATGCAGGATTTGTATTGACAGCATTGTTATTCCATGCAACAGATCCCGTTGATGAGCCAGAGAAGTAAATAATTTGAGATAATACATTATTCCCCCAACTTACAGAATGATAAAGAGTTCCTAACGGATTGATAGTTTGAAATGAATCGTCAGTATTGGCCATACCGATATTTGTCCAATTACCACAGGCGATGAATCCATTTGTTGGATATAATGAAAGCGCTGTGCTGGGCTGAGATGTATTCCGCTCAAAAAAAGTGCAATTGCTAATAGGAATGACTAAAACACAGTTCCCATCTGTCAACGAAATGTCATTAGACGGTAGCATTGGGTTTATATCAGCATCGTTATAAATAACAATAATTTGCCCAACGGGAACACAGGACCATAACGAATTATTTGTGAAGCGAATGCAGCCCTGAGCTATTCCTGTCCCGGAACCTGTTGCGTGATTACCATTATTATCATCAATGTACCAACCTCTTAGATCCACACATGGTGTACCTTGACAATTTGGAGTTCCTGTAACGACCAACTCAACATACTCTTTTGAACCGCTTGCGCCCTGAGAAACCTCATTGATTACAATTTGACCTGAGCTTATTCCTACGAAAGTAAATGAAAATAAAAAGGAAAAAAGGAATCTCCTACTTTGTGTAAAAACCATTAAAACATTCAAATGGTACCTCATACAACAAATTTTGTATTGAAGTGGTTGCGGCTGCCAGTAGTTTGGCTTGCTTTTAGGGTACTCACTTCTCCAATAAATAAAGATACAAAGATACGACTACAGCACAATTATTACACTATTAATTATATATAAAAAAGCTGCACTATTATCACATAACAACAACAGCATTAGGAAAGCAATATTTTGCTATTACCTTTATTCTATGAATTACCTATATATTAAAGCGCTTCACATCATTTTTACAGTAACCTGGTTTGCTGCCTTGTTTTACATGCCACGATTATTAATTTATCATGTTGAAGCTAGTTTAAAGCAGGAGCCTGATAAGTCCATTTTATCAGAGCAATTTAAAATAATGCAACGCCGCTTGTGGAATGCAATTGCATGGCCTTCCATGGCGATGACTTGGGGTTTTGGACTTTGGATGTTGCTGCTTAATCTGCAATTACTTTCTCAACCATGGTTTATATTGAAACTGGTTTTTGTCTTTTTACTCTCACTGTACCATTTACAAACGAACAATATATTTCAACAACATCAGAAAAATGAATTGAAATGGAGTTCATTTAAATTACGATTGTGGAATGAAGTTGCTACTGTATTTTTATTCGCAATAATTTTTCTAGTAGTTCCGAAACAAAGCGCTGGTTGGGTATGGGCTATGCTCGGACTAGTGCTGTTTATCATCACCATCTTTTCAGCTGTTGCTATTTATAAAGCGAATCGCGAAAAGAAAATTAAAGCTGATACAAATAATTCAAATACTGAAAAAGAATTAATTTAAATAATGCTAACCTACACTTAACGCTTCGTTAACACTATTAAATTAAGTTTGTTGGTATAAATCCAAAATGGAAAATCAACAAATAAAAATTCTGATTGTAGATGACGAGCCAGATATTCGAGAATTTATTTCGTACAATCTAATTCGTAAGGGATATACCGTTTTGACAGCAGGGGACGGAAAAGAAGGTCTGTCAATGGCCTTTGAATTTCTACCGGACTTAATTATTCTCGATATTATGATGCCGTTTCTAAATGGCTATGAAACATGTATTCGATTAAGAAAAAACCCAGTATTCGATAATACAAAAATCGTTTTTCTATCGGCGCTCAACGAATCAACAGCAAAAGATTTTGGTTTGCAATTAGCTGCTAATGATTTTATTGGTAAACCAATTAAAATGGAATTGCTAATAAAAAAAATTGAAATATGGGTGACGAAGCCATTTTAAAAACTACATCTTTAAAATCCAAGCTCCAGGAACATCCGAATTCAATCGAGCAATGTATTGAATGGCTTCGTCTTTCGAATTGAAACACGCAATACCTACACGAGTCAAACGATTTCGTACTTTATCGATAACCTGCGGTTGATATCCTTTCTCCTTTAATAATTTTATAAATCGATCTGCATTTTCCTGCACTGCAAAACATCCACCAATAATATAGTAACCCTTCTTGTCAGAATTGCTATTATTCGTCCACATTTCAGATTTAACTGCTGTGGTATCTGGGATTATTTTATTTACATCAACAATAATTTCAGGGGAATCTGAGGTAAAAGAAATTTTTGCTATTCCATTCGAATCTGCTACAATCGCAGAAGGAACATTCAAACTTTCTTTGCTTTCATTTACATACCACTTTACTAAATTAAATTTAGAAATCTCTTTCTTTCCAAACATCCCAAAACCTGCAAGGGCATCTGTTTTTTGGGAAGTAAACCAAAATGCAGCAGCAAGGATTGGAAGAATTACAGCACAAGCAAGTGCCACACGACGAATACGTTTTCGAATAGGTTTTACCTCCGAAGTACCAACGTCATTAGTTCTATCCTTGCGCTCAATTGGTTTGCGCTTTTCGGCATCCTCTTCACGAATAATAGGCATCGATTGAAAAGTGGAAAGACCAAAAGAACCAATTAAAAAATTAACTTCATCAGAAGTTTCAAAACAAATATTTTTTGATGGATCTAACGAAAGAATCCCGAGATTATTCAACTCTACTGTTTTACCAAGCTTTAATTTTAAATTAATTTCATCCGCAAATTTTGTAATGTCAACCATAACATCATCAAAGTTGCAAGACAAAGCACTTGAAATTGCTTGAGCAAGAAGTCCATCATTTTGCTGCAAATGCTTATTAAACAAAATTTGCTTTGACGGAGGGCTAAAAGAATGTTGTCCAGGATGAATTCGTGCTGGTGTGTATGTAGATACAAAGCCCCCAAATCCAGGCACAATTACACAATCGTGCTTGTAGAGCAATTCACTTATGTAATAGGCAACGTTTAGCTCTGGTTTCATGGTTATTTAACAAAAATAATAAAAAGAGTTTAGTAAAGCGACTTGTTTTTATCATTGAATAATAACAAATTCAGGTAGAGCTATTTAAAATGCCAAAAATGGGGTTAAGAAGCAAGAAAGGTCTTACCAATTGAATAACAATCCGCTAATTAAGAGTTTTAACAGCTTTCTGAGAAAACTTCCAAGTTAAATACAACAATCCCCCACTGGCTAAAAAGCTTACAACTACTACTAATATGCTTGGCTTCCAATTAGCAAAAGAAGCATCGCGCTGAGCCAAATATGTTATGAAAATAGAAGTAGCGTTAAAGAAAAAATGCATTGCAATTGACAAACGTAAAGATCCGGTCCAATAAAAAGCATAACCTAACATTAATCCTGCAAGAAATATCAAAGGCAAAGCGGAAGGACTAGCATGCATAAAGGCAAAAATCAAAGCGGTTGAAACAATAGGAATGTGACTATTTCTTGATCGTTCCATGAGTATCTGTTGAATTCCTGCTCTAAAAAATAATTCTTCGCAAACGGCAGGCACCAAAGCATTTACTAAAATACAAAGCAGTAAATCGGGCATATTGGACATCTGCAAAAACCACTCGTTTTGCTTTTGGCTAGTTTCTTCAAAAGCTTTCCAATTTGGGTCAGTAATTAATGTACTAATCCATTGAGCAACCTGATCAAAGCCTGGAATTAAAACAAGCATTGCCAATGCCCCTAAAAATAAAACGGATGCGGCAACCGGCTTGTTAAGTCGAAAAAAAGCAAATCGTTCATGAGGAAAAGTATTGGCATAAACGATTGCAGGAATAGCAAAAATAAGTATCGATTGAATTAAAGCAGACAACCAGGAATACTCATTTGCATAACCAGATTCAGAACCAGCAATTAGCCAAGCTAGTTGTGGCATTCCTGCTAGTAATAATATAATTCCAACAAAGGAGTAATAAAGTCCTAAAAGCAAAAACACACGCATCCCAGGACCAAAACTCATAAATTGTTTTGCAGTGGGCTTATCATTATCTTCCAATGGCTATTCTAGTTTTATTAACTTTGCAAAGGTAAGAAAAGCGGCGTAGGACGTCCATCAAGAAGTATGACAAAAATCGGAAACATTTTATTACCTGATTTCCCCTTGCTGCTGGCTCCTATGGAAGATGTGAGCGACCCCCCATTTCGCTATGTATGCAAGAAGCAGGGAGCAGACATAATGTACACAGAATTTATTTCATCAGAAGGTTTAATTCGTGATGCATGGAAGAGCAAAAAAAAACTCGATATTTTCGATTATGAGCGTCCAATTGGAATTCAAATATTTGGGGGCGATGAGGAGGCCATGGCGCTTTCGGCAAAAATTGTAGCTACCGCTCAACCCGATTTATTGGATATCAATTTTGGCTGCCCCGTAAAAAAAGTAGTGTGCAAAGGCGCAGGCGCGGGCGTTTTGAAAGACGTCGACCTAATGATTCGCTTAACGAAAGCCGTTGTGAAATCTACTTCTTTGCCCGTCACAGTAAAAACGCGATTGGGTTGGGACGAAAAATCAATTAACATAATGGAAGTGGCCGAACGATTACAAGACGTTGGCGTTCAAGCTTTGACCATACACGGGCGTACGCGAGCACAATTATATAAAGGTTTTGCCGATTGGGAAAAAATTGGAGAGGTGAAAAATAATCCAAGAATTAAAATACCAATTTTCGGCAATGGAGATATGGACACACCAGAAAAAGTGTTAGAGATGAAAAATAAATATGGCGTTGATGGGATTATGATTGGAAGAGCAAGTATTGGCTACCCATGGGTTTTTAATGAGATTAAACATTTCATAAAAACGGGTGAGCATCTTGCACCGCCAACACTTGAAGAACGAGTGAAAGTCTGCAGGACACATTTAACAAAATCAATCGAATGGAAAGGCGAGCACGTTGGAATTGTGGAGATGCGGCGCCATTACGGCAATTATTTTAAAGGGCTACCAAATTTTAAGGATACAAGAACAAAGTTGGTAACCACTGATTCAATAGCTGAAATTCACGCTATTTTAGATGACGTGAAATTAGTGCAATTCAGCTACTGAAAATAGCTAACTAAGCAATAAAAAGTTTTTTCAATTCAGTTGCTTCTTCAGGTTTCATTTTTCCTGCAAGTATCAATGCTAATTGCCTACGACGAAGAGCGCCGTCATAACGTGTCTTTTCTATTTCTGTTTCCGCAATAACAGCTTGAACTGGAAGTGGAGCACCATTTTGGTCAACAGCAACAAAAGTGAATATCGCTTCATTGCTTTTACTTCGAACTCCAGAAACAGCATCCTCCACCCAAACATCAATAAAAACTTCCATACTAGTATTGAATGCGCGAGAAACTTTTGCTTCCAATGTAACAATACTTGCGTAAGGAATTGCAGAATGAAAAGCAACTTGATTTACTGTTGCAGTTACTACCACTCGGCGACAATGTCGATGAGCTGCTATTCCTCCAATAATATCCATCCACTCCATTAGCCGACCTCCAAATAGATTGTTTAAATTATTTGTATCGTTGGGTAACACATGGTGTGTGGCAATAGAAAGAGATTCGCTGGACGATTTTGGTTTCATGTTGCAAAGGTAGCTGAATAACAAAAATAAATCAATTTCTCAAAATACCGAGAAAATAAACCTCCATTTTACATATTTTATAAATCACAACAAACTAAAAACTAACTTTGTTTCAATGAAAAATCTTTTCGGTGTTTTAAAATACGTTAAAGGATATTGGCGCTATGCCCTTTGGAATATTCTGTTCAATATTTTATCTGTTGTGTTTGGACTTTTTTCATTGACAATTGTAAAACCTTTTTTAGATTTAATTACTGAAAAAGATGCAAGTACCTATTCAACAATCCTGAGCAAAGGTGAGCCTGCATTAGGTGCATCAATTGAAAATTTAACCGCCTACCTTAATTACCAGCTAAGTGGACTAATTATTCACGAAGGTAAAATGAGAGCCCTTGTGACAATTTGCTTTGCCGGCGTATTTATATTTTTTTTCAAAGCATTATTCAGGTATTTAGGAATGTTTTTTTTAGCCCCGATTCGAAATGGTGTTGTGAAAGATTTGCGGGATACAATTTACAAGAAGACTCTCAACCTTCCCCTTTCCTATTATTCAGATGAGCGAAAAGGTGATATCATGTCGCGCATAACAAGTGATGTGCAAGAGGTCGAATGGTCTGTTATGAGTTCATTAGAAATGATTTTTAGAGATCCTATAAACATAATTATTCTACTCAGTGTTTTAATTTATGTTAGTCCAGCGTTAACACTCGTCGCTTTTATACTACTACCCATTGCAGCATTATTGATTTACCTAATTGGCAAAAGTCTTAAACGTTCTTCTTCAAGAGCAAAAGAACAATTAGGAAGTTTATTTTCCATTATGGAAGAAACATTGGGGGGGCTACGAATTATAAAAGGATTTAATGCGGAGCGCAGCATGAAAAATAAATTCGGCACAACCAATTCAAATTACACCAAACAAATGATACATACTTATCGTAAGGTAGATCTTGCCTCTCCAGTAAGTGAATTCATTAGCTCTGCAATTATGATGACGTTAATTTATTTTGGAGGTCAACTTGTTATCGGCAAAGGAGCAAGCATGGATGGCAGCACTTTTGTTTTTTACATACTTACATTTTCGCAAGTAATTACACCTGCAAAAACATTGACAGCGGCTTATTCCAACATCCAAAAAGGATTGGCATCGATGGAACGCATCAATAAAATTTTACTTGCAGATGTTGCGCTCGCAGATATAGAAACACCAAAAAATATTGACACTTTCAAAAATGAAATCGAATATCGAGGTGTTTCTTTTGCGTATTTACGTGGTGATCGTGGTTACGCGTTGAAAAATATTAATTTAAAAATAATAAAAGGGAAAAGTATTGCACTCGTCGGCCAATCGGGGTCTGGAAAAACAACATTGGCAGATTTGCTTCCTCGTTTTTACGAACCTAGCCAAGGTGAGATTTTAATCGATGGAATAGATACGCGTCACTGTAAGGCGTATGATCTAAGAAATTTAATGGGAATCGTTTCACAGGAATCTATTTTATTTAATGATACCGTTCACAACAACATTGCGCTAGGCATTGAAAACGTTACGCGTGAAAAAGTTATTGAAGCTGCAAAAGTTGCCAATGCACACGATTTTATTATGGAGATGCCGGAAGGATATGATACGAATATTGGAGATAGAGGGAACAAAATGTCGGGGGGGCAACGACAACGAATTTCAATTGCAAGAGCTGTTTTGAAAAATCCACCTATTTTAATTTTAGATGAAGCAACGTCGGCCTTAGATACGGGAAGTGAAAGATTAGTTCAAGAAGCGCTTAATAACCTAATGCTAAACAGAACCTCCGTAATTATAGCCCACCGACTAAGTACGATTCAACACGTAGATGAAATTATCGTTCTTGAAAAGGGCCAAATTATAGAACGAGGAAACCATGCTGAATTACTTCATAAAAACGGAACCTACCGAAGACTTTACGATTTGCAGATTTTTGTTTAAGTAATAAATCATTTTTTCAAATGATTTTCTATTTATTCTCCCTGTTTTTGTATCTTTGAAAAGCATAATCTTTTAAAAATAAATAATAGAACCTGACCTAAATTAAATAACCATGAAAAAACTATTACTTTCTACACTAATTATTGCTAGCTGTGTTTTACCATTATCGGCACAAGTTTATATCCCAAATGCGGGTTTTGAATCTTGGGCAAGTTCTATAGGAGAAGATACACAGCCATTGGGTTGGGTATCCTACAATATTTTTACAGCACCTTTAATTGATCCGGGTAATACCAATCCCACCGCTTTATCTCAGGCGGGACCACCAGACAATTTCCAAGGTAATTATTCTGCAAAAATGACAACCGTTGACCTTGTTACCAACCCTTCGAGCGCAACAATTCCAAACAGAGGTGGTTATATGATGGCTGGCAGTGTTTCATTTGTTGCTCCTTATCTTTACGCTGGTTACCAATTCTCAAGTCGCCCAACCTCTTTTTCTTACGCCTATAAATATTCTCCGGTTGGAGTCGACACAGCAATAATTTTGGTTGCCGTAACTCATTGGAACGGTACAAGTAGGGATACCATAGCAGCTGCAGTTGATTTTATGGTATTTACAAGTGGCGCTTATGGAATTCGAAACATGAATATGAATTACAATCCACTTTACAACAATGTATTTCCGGATACAGCAATTATCTATTTCAGCCCAAGTAGCTTATACAGCCCACAAGCTGGCAGCACCTTGTTTATTGATGCAATTTCATTTTCAGGATACAATGGCATTAATGAAGGGCTAATGAGTAATAGCGTTTCTGTCTATCCGAACCCATCTTCCAACATTACAAATTTCGATGTGGTGTCAGAAAATGCACACAAAGTAATTGCCTATGACTTAACTGGTCGGGAAGTTAACTGGACAATTATTAACAACAAAAGTGCTAAACTCTCAACATACAATATGACACCAGGCGTTTACACCTATACAATTGTAACAGCTGAAAATGAAGTACTGAGTTACGGTAAGTTCGCGGTTGCTAACTAACAAACTTTTTTCAGAATCCCCCACCTATTTGAACCAGGTGGGGGATTTTATTTTATTTACAGTTTAAATCACTAACAATTCAACTGAGAGTTCAACCTTATATGTATATTTGATTGTACGAAATAGAAATGAAAACATTTTTAATTGTCCCGATTACTTTAATTTTTTTATTTTGTGGCTGCGACGGTTGCAACAAAACGACAGATGAAAACGAAATTGAAATATCCGAAGTTGAAAAAGTAAATCAACTTATCTCAGCTTATATCTCAAGCAATTTAGCAGATGCAGATACATCAAAAAATTTTACTAGAGGTTTAGACACATTACCTAGAATTTCATTTCTAAAACAGGTTTATACAAAAAATAATTACACGGCATTTTGGACCGATAAAGGAAAATTAAATCCAGCCGGACAATCTTTATTTTCTGTAATCAAAGACGCCCATAGCTTTGGACTAATCCCAGAAGATTACCATTTCACTGCACTGGACACCTTGGTTGAAGCAATTAGTGATCCCACACAAAAAGCATTTAGTATAACTAACTTAGGAAATGTCGATTTAATGTTGACAGATGCATTTTTTACAATCGCAGTACACGTATCGGTTGGAAGAAT
>Ga0208960_1000470_pt1 | contig 22731 bp, 17 predicted proteins | sample GreLakmeON33MSRF_FD_187703 | JGI IMG/M metagenome (GOLD analysis project Ga0208960, IMG submission 187703) | Freshwater lentic microbial communities from great Laurentian Lakes, MI, USA - Great Lakes metaG ON33MSRF (SPAdes) | ecosystem: Environmental > Aquatic > Freshwater > Lake | place: Great...
CTTCAAATAAAACGGTTCGAAGTAAGCAACATCTTCAAATTCCTTTGCCAAGAATTTTTTCTCAGCAGAAAGCAGCATATTTTTAGCCGAACAATTTCCAACTTCTGTGAAAACAGCATTTGGTATTTTAGATAATAATTCTTTTGCTTTTGGCATTCCGTCTCCAGAAAAAATTAGTCGAGCATCGGAAAACAAAGAATATGTTGAAAGTGCTGTTCGGAAACTATTTTCATCCAAAATTACAGGAGAAACTTCGTTCAATGCTTTACCTGTATGATCGAAAATCTGACAATAAACTTCCATCCTTCGAGCATCAATCATCGGAATTATTAAATCTCCTTCTTTCACTTCAGTCAACATTCCCATTGCCATGGACTCCAACGTATCGATTGCAATTAGTGGAATTCCCAATGCGTAACAAAATCCTTTTGCTGCTGAAACTCCTATGCGCAAACCTGTGTAGGAGCCGGGACCTTTAGCCACCGCTACTGCGGATAATTCATTAAATTTAATATTGCCTTCTTTTACAACCTCTTCACAAAATATGGTAAGCATTTCAGCATGACGATTGGCCTCATTTACTTCGCGCGTAGCAATAATTTTACCACTGCACGACAAGGCAACGGAACATACTTTAGTAGAAGTTTCTATTAATAAAATATTCATTTTACTTAGCGATGTGCTTTAATGCTTTTTAAGTATAGAATTATAAATAATACTGTTTGAACCGCAAAGACGCAAAGAGTGCCCTTGCATTATTTTAAATTTATAATTCAATAATTTATTCTTCAATTACTGAAAGCTGTTCCTTTGTAACCTTTTCGACTTTTGCACCATTAAATAAAAGTGTACTAATCGAATTATAGGGAGCTGCAATAACCTCGTCACCTTCCTTGAGTCCGGAAACAATTTCAATATACATGTTATCCTCAGCCCCAGTTTTCACTCCAACAAGTTTAGCTATGCCATCACGATAAACAAAAACACACATTATTGCTTTTTTCACTTCTTTATTTTCTTTATTTTTAGAATCACCCACCACTATATTATCTTCATCGCCCATACGATTTTTAGCATCCTCGTCATCCTTCCCGTTTTTTGCTGCAGTATCTAACCTTGTGCTTACCGATTGAATTGGCACAGAAATTATATTGTAAACAGAATTAGTTTGGATCTCAACAGTTGCCGACATTCCAGGAAGAAACACATAACGGTCAGGATGTTTGGCATCAATTAAATCAACGTAAGAGCTCCGAATGATTCTGATTTTTACTGGAAAATTTGTTACTTGATCGCTTGAAACCCCCAAAGTATTTGCGGAGTTTGCTACTTCCGTCACAACACCTTTAAATTTTCTGTTATTATGCGCATCTACTTCAATTAAAGCGGTGTCACCTACTAATACACGAAGAATATCATTTTCATTTACGTCAACCTGCACTTCCATTTCGTTCAAATTTGCAAGACGCATAATTTCCGTTCCTTCCATTTGTGCCATTCCAATAATTCGTTCTCCTTTTCTTTTATTTAATTTAGAAACGGTTGCATCAACAGGAGCATATATTGTTGTTTTTGCAAGGTTATCGTTGGCCTCTTTCAAAGATGCTTGAGTACTACTCACATTAAAATCTGCGCTCTTTACACTTTCGCGTGCAGCGTTCATGTCAGCAACAGCACTTTCGTAATTTGCTTTCGCCTGTTCAAATTCTGCATCGGAAATTGAACTTGACTCATGAAGTTTTTTATTTCTATTGAAACTTGCTTCTGTACTTATTAATTGTGCTCTTGATTGTTCCATGCGTGCAGCGCTGTTCGCCATTTGTGCTTTTACTCCATTCAGCGTAGAAGACATGCGTTGTACAGCAGATTGGTAAATAACTGGATCAATTCTTAAAAGTAAATCTCCCTTTTTTACAGTATCACCTTCCTTCACAAGGAGCTCAACAATTTCACCCGAAACATCAGATGAAATTTTAACTTCCAATTCAGGTTGCACCTTTCCGCTTGCAGAAACAATTTCTGTGAGGTCCCGTTTTGTTGCAATTTCAGTTGCAATGCGAAGCGTTGGTCCACCTCCGCTTTTTTTCCAGATGGCAACAGCAATTAAGATGGCTACCAATGTAGCTCCGATGATAATAAATTTTTTCATTTTAATTATTCTTTAAAATGTAAGCGGTTTTCCTTGATAATAATCGAGCACCTTCATACGAAAAATATAATCATATTTCGCTTGAAGCAAATTAGATTCTGCCTTTGCCAAATTATTTTTAGCATTGTTATAATCAATCGTATTGGAGGCGCCAACATTAAATTTATTTTCGGTGTAGGTAAAAGATTCTTTGGCCGCATCGATGGCCTTTTGCGTGGCTTGGTATTTTAAAAATGCGGCCTTTGCATCAGCAAATGCTTGTGCAATATTTTTTTTCAATTGTTGTGCTACTAAATCTACACTGAGCTGTGCTGACTCTCGTTGAATTTTAGCTTTAGAAATATTGCTTGTCACCTGGAAACGATTAAAAATTGGAATATTGATTTGCACTCCAATACTTTTATTCGCGTTGTTATTGAATTGATCGCTAAACGATGTTGTGTTATAGGTATTCGTATAAGAAGGAAGCAACATGTAATCGCCACCACTCGTAACACCAATGGTATCGACACCGTTAAAAGTTGAGCTACTCAAATCTTTAGCTAATCCAGAATAACCAGTTCCCAACGATCCCTGTAAAGTTATGGAAGGACTAACAGCACCGATTGCAACAGCCACTCCTACATCGGCACTTTGGAAATCCATTTTCGCCTTTTTAACTCCCGGCTGTGTAGCAATTGCAATTTGATAAATCTTTTCTGGTGTTGAACTTAAAATATTTTCTGTCGGCATTTTAAGGTTTGGTTTAGCAATAACAAAACCTACAACGGAATCAAGATTCATTAGTTGAGTTAGATTCAAATATGCCATTGTAACAGCATTTTGAGCAGCCACAGCATTCACTTCTTCAATTGCAAATTGAGAAGCTAGATCCAAAAGTGTTCCTTTCGCCTGCGCGCCTACCTCAACAAGTTTTTTCATGCGATCGGTTTGTGCTTTAGTAAGCGAAGCTTGCTGTTCTGCAACAACAAGCTGTTCTTCTGTATATAGAATATTAAGGTAGGCATTGGCAACGCTCATGCCAATATCGTATTGTGTTTGCTTCACTTGGTACTTACTTGCCTCCAGCGCAAATTGATTCTGCTTTAGTGTATTGTAATTCTGCATTCCGCTGAACAATGTAACACTTGAACTGAGGTAAAAATTATCGGAAATAACCTGCGAATTAGCAAAGGTGTTGGTATAACGATCCACCGTGCGACCATATTGGTAAGTGTGCGATGCTCCTGCATTTATATTTGGAAGCATGCTGCCCTTCGCTTGGAGTAAATTCGCTTGCGTCATTTTTATATTCAACTGCTGCTGCTCAACAGAAATATTATGTACCTGTGCATACGAAATACATTCTTCTAATGACCATTCCCGTAATTTATCAGCCACAAAAATTGAACTTGAACTTGGAGGAGATAAATTTAAATTAATTTCCAAAAATGATTTTGATAATTTAGCCATGGATGTAATTTCTTGTGCAAAAAGATTTGTTTGAGCACATAAAAAACATGCAATTGCGATACTTTTGTGGAGCTTACTCTTCATATAAATACGATTGTGCAAAGTTATCTTATAATTTCTTTCCTTGGTAATTGAGACTTACCTTTATGGTGGATGAATTATTTAGCACATTTCCATCTTTCAGGAAATAAAGAGCACCTCCTTTTGGGTAATTTCATAGCTGATGCTGTAAAAGGAACGGTTTTAGATGCATATCAAGACGATATTCAGAAGGGAATTCGAATGCATCGATCCATTGACTTTTATACCGATAGGCATCCCTTTACATGTAGGAGTAAAGACCGATTGCGGGCTGAGTTCAACCATTATTCTGGGGTTATTGTAGATGTTTTTTACGATCATTTTTTGGCCAAAAATTGGGCTGAGTTTTCAAACGAATCATTACCAGATTATTCAAATCGTATATATTCATTATTAGAATTTCATTCAGGTATTTTTCCGGATAAATGCAAGCATATTTTGCCTTATATGCGAAGATACGATTGGCTAGTGAGCTACGCCGAGGTTGATGGTATAGGCAAAGTATTGTCAGCTATGTCGAAAAGAGTTCGAGAAGGATCAAAAATGGAGTTTGCGCAAGCAGCGCTGGAAAGAGATTATGAATTATTTGAAAAGGATTTCAGAGATTTTTATTCAGAATTAATAGTGCACACCGAAATATTTAGAGAATAGGAAGAGAGAATTTAAAGTTGGGAGAGATTGAAGCTAACAATACTTTAAGGAAATGAATTATGAAAAATCAAATAGTATAGTTTATTTTACAATCCCAAATATTGATTAAATTGCATCAAGCTATTTTCAATGCTACCTTTAGCCAATGATTCTCCTCACCGGCGCAACAGGCATTTGATTTTTTAGAATATCTAAACAAATTCTATCTAATGACCAGTTTTAGAAAAATGCTGGTAATCTTTCGCGCTCCTCCAAGCTCCGCCCCATTTCCAATTATGGCTTTTGAAAATTTCTCGGCAAACTCCCTTAGCAGAAACAGTTCCTGGCGCACCAATAGTATAGCTTGAATTTAAAGGGTATGATTTGCCTGAAGGCTCTATATAAGGGTTTTGTACCGGATTAATATCAATCGCCATACCATAAGCGTGTTGGCTTAATTTACTAGTATTTGCAACCACCCTATAATTAAAACAGGAAGTTAAATTATTTGCCATCATCAAACTATCATTTAAATTAAATTCTAATCCAGCAGAAACCTTGCAAATAAGAAATTTCTTTGCCAACAACTCATTAAAAATAGATTTGACTTCAGCACTTACTTTACTATTGACCAATAAATCGCCGGTAGCAAGTTCTCTATTAAAATTCAAATAGGTGACAGTAATCAAATCTAATTGCGCAATAATATTGTCAGGAACAAATAACGGAACCGCAACACTGTCTGTCTTGCTTGAGTTGAATATCAGTTTGTGTTTTTGAACAATAACTTTAAGTGTTGGTGTTGGTGTAACAAATGAATCTTGGATTTTGTCTGTTATCTCCTTTTTTTGAACTTTATTTAAATTTTTATTATTTCTATTAGAGTCCGTGTCTCCACAGCTAAATAAAAACAGGGCCGCTAAATAAAAAACCGATTTAAGTACTCCTAATTTTCTCAACTATTTTATATTAAAAATGAAGGCTGCGTTTCAAATGTTATTTTACAAAGCTTCGATATCAAATTTGACTGAAAGTACTCTATTATTATTGTTTCTTCAATTAAAACACTGTTTTTATTCGTAATGAGATAAAATTCTTTCGAATAAGTTCTATTAATATCATCAAAAATGTATTCATGTAGGAAAATTGATTACATTAGACTTGTTAATTAAAGTTTGTTTAAATAATTAGGTGTTTTATTGTAAATTTCAATTTCAAATAATATAAAATCACATGAAAAAAGAGTTTGTTATTAAATTTAAATTTTCTCTAGCTACATTATTAATTGCTTTTTTCACTCAAAGCTGTTCTGTAGCACCTGAAGAATATAAGAAAGGACAAGAAATGTACGCTATTCAAAAGTACGATAGCGCTCTATTTTATTTTAGTGCCGTAAAACCCGATGCGATAAAATGGTTAGATTCAGCAAAACAAATGCGAAAAAATTGTTTTTCAGCAATGATTGAAAATAATCAATTTGATATGTTGAGCCAAGCCTTCAATATTTACAAAAATGATATCGATCTTTATTTAGACGGAGTAAATAATTTATCCAAAAGACTTTATACTATATTAAATTCTAGCCAAAAAGCAGAAGCCTTTCGAATACTTGATGAATACAAGAAAACTCTACCAGAGGTTGCGCTGAATACTTCTTTAGAAAAATACTTAAATTACACTTTATTAGACGCGGTATGGGAAGTAAAAGGCGCCGGACTTAATGGATACACGGTTTACTTTGAAAGGGAGTCATTAAAAGTTAGAAAAGGGGTGCCGTTAATAAACGCCATTCAAGGAAAAAGCAACGTAACCAATAGTGGTTGGAAAAAAGGGAAAATTATCTATAAAAATATTACTTACACTAAAAATGGTGAATTTGATACTGATCCTTTAATTTTTCGAGGGGCTCAGTCTTACTATGGAAAACGGGGCGTTTTTGTTGTTAAAAGTCACGATAGTTTAGTAATTAATTACGGGGCGCGCTTATCAAACGGTTCAAAAATAACATTGGTTCGATCAACCAAAAATAAAACAACTAATTAAAAGTCTTAGGAGAGAAAAAAATTAAACTCGTTTTATCTTCACTATGGTTTATGGGGTTTCATCTACCTCTTCTTCTGATAACGCTTTAGGATTGGGAAGACTTTTTGTTTTTCCCCTTCATATTTCATACCCCACGAATCGAAATCAAAAAGCAATATCCTAAAGCTACCATTAAAGGAGTAGCTAAAATTGAAACTGCAAAAGGAGAAGTTTTCTTTGAAACCGACCTCAAAACATGTTGCAGGACAAAAGAAGTTTTGTCAAGTGTCGAAGACGCAATCGAAAAAAAAATCTTAAACGTTTTGGGGCCCAAGATTTTCATTTACTTTTGTCTCATGATTGAAATAGGAAGAACCCTCATCTCGGATGAATTGGTGGAAAAAAAATTCGTCTGTGATTTAAATGCGTGTAAGGGCGCTTGTTGTGTGCATGGCGATTCAGGTGCGCCACTAGAAGATGACGAAGCGAAAATGCTGAAAAAGATTTACCCTTCGGTGAAGCCTTACATGACCGAAAAAGGTATTCAAGCAGTAGAAAAGCAAGGAGAGTGGATTACAGACTCGGATGGAGATAAAGTAACGCCACTTGTAGGTGGAAACAAAGAATGCGCCTACACTGTTTTTGAAAAGGGGATGGCCTTGTGTGGAATTGAAAAAGCTTGGAAGGACGGGAAAATAAAATTTCAAAAACCTATTTCTTGTCATTTATACCCAGTGAGAATTACGTCTTATAAAAAATTTGATGCTGTAAATTATGAAGTGTGGAATATTTGTAAACCCGCTTGTGCTTGCGGAGAAAAACTAGAAGTTCCTGTTTATAAATTTGTAAAAACAGCTTTGCTGCGAAAGTTTGGATCTGCCTGGTATAAAAAATTAGAAGCCGCGGCGAAATTTATTGAAACGCAAGAAGAAAAAAAATAATTTATTTCTACTGTTAATTCATAATAATACTTTATACCGTTAAGCGTTAAATTTTAAATCGCCGAAACCCTGACTTTCATTAAATTCTTAAGTGTTATTGTTTTCAATTAAACAAGTCCTCCTGGCATAATTTTATCATTATTTTTTACCTAGCCCTGAAAGGGTTATCAATGCTCAATAGGTTGGTTTTTATTAGTCGTTATTAACAATGTCAAATTCCTACAATGTTTACAACTTAGGCCTTTTGTTAATTTAAATGGTTTGGTAAAACGGACAATTTTCTAAAAATTTGTGTCGAACAAAAAAAACACCTGTTTTAACTTAAATAATTCATCCGTAACACTTTAAATTATATTGCAGGCACAAAGCCTGTTTTTTTTTCCAATAACATTAATGTGCCAAGCGCACAAACAGCAAGGAGCAAAAAAATATGACCGAAATAAATGAACCGATATTAATAGAGAATAAAAATCGTTTTGTTCTATTCCCTATTCAACACAATGACATTTGGGAAATGTATAAAAAAGCAGAAGCCAGTTTTTGGACTGCTGAAGAAATAGATTTATCACCAGACCTTTCCGATTGGGCGAATAAATTAAATGACGACGAGCGCTTTTTTATCAAAAACGTACTTGCTTTTTTCGCAGCTAGTGACGGGATTGTGAATGAAAATCTTGCAATCAATTTCATGTGCACCGTTCAATATCCAGAAGCGCGTTGTTTTTATGGTTATCAAATAATGGTTGAAAACATTCACAGTGAAACGTACTCTCTTCTAATTGATACATATATAAAAGAAGTTGCTGAAAAAGATCACCTCTTCAATGCAATAGACACCGTTCCTGCAGTAAAGAAAAAAGCCGATTGGGCGATGCGCTGGATTGACAAAGGAAGTTTTGCCGAACGACTCATTGCATTTGCTGCAGTAGAAGGCATTTTCTTTTCTGGGTCTTTCTGCTCTATCTTTTGGCTAAAGAAACGCGGTCTTATGCCAGGGCTTGCTTTCTCGAATGAGCTAATTTCTCGAGACGAAGGACTGCATTGCGATTTTGCTTGCCTGCTTTATACAAAGCATTTAAAAAATAAGCTTCCTATAGCACAGGTTACCGCTATCATTACAGACGCTGTTACAATTGAGAAAGAATTTGTTACCGATTCTATTCCTGTAAAACTGATTGGCATGAACGCAGAGCTCATGTGTCAATACATAGAATTTGTTGCAGATCGTTTATTGCTTGCGCTTGGATGTCCAAAAGCTTACAATACAACAAATCCATTTGACTTTATGGAAATGATTTCGCTACAGGGAAAAACAAACTTTTTTGAAAAACGTGTGGCAGAATACCAAAAGGCCGGTGTTGCAGGAGATGCCACAAAAAATGTTTTCAGTCTAGACGAAGAATTTTAAAAAAAATAAAAACACTGTTGAAATAATTTAGTTTAGTGTGTAAAAAAATAGTTATCGAATTGTATTAATAATAAGACCAACAACAAAAAGATTTAAAGTATGTATGTAATTAAACGAGATGGCAGTAAAGAGTCAATAAAATTTGACAAGATCACTGCACGAATTCAAAAGCTTTGTTACGCTTTAGATGCTGCGCATGTAAAACCTGTGGAAGTTGCCATGAAAGTTATTCAAGGTATTTACCCTGGTGTGACAACAAGTGAACTTGATAATCTTGCTGCGGAAACAGCGGCATCATTAACAACCACACATCCTGATTACGCATTGCTTGCCTCTCGCATTGCTGTTTCTAATTTACACAAGAACACCGAGAAATCGTTCTCAAAAACAATTGAATTACTCTATAACTACCTCGATCCAAAAACAGGACAAAAGGCAGCGCTGATTGCAGACGATGTGTTTGAGATAGTTAAAACCAACGCCCAGCTCCTCGATTCCTCAATTATTTATGACCGTGATTTTGGATATGATTACTTCGGCTTTAAGACACTCGAACGTTCATACCTTTTGAAGCTGTACGGAAAAGTTGCGGAGCGCCCACAACACATGATCATGCGCGTTTCTGTTGGCATACACAAAGAAGATATTGCTGCGGCAATTGAAACGTACAATCTTATGAGTGAGCGATGGTTTACACATGCTACGCCAACATTATTCAACGCTGGAACTCCAAAGCCACAAATGTCGTCTTGCTTTTTATTGACTGTAAAAGACGACAGCATAGATGGCATTTACGATACATTGAAAAATTGCGCGAAGATTTCTCAGAGCGCGGGTGGAATCGGACTTAGCATTCATAACATCCGAGCAACGGGCTCTTACATCAAAGGAACAAATGGAACCTCAAACGGAATAATTCCAATGCTTCGCGTTTACAACGACACGGCACGCTACGTTGACCAAGGCGGTGGAAAACGAAAAGGTTCTTTTGCAATTTATTTAGAACCTTGGCACGCTGATATTTTTGAATTCCTAGACATACGTAAAAATAACGGCAAAGAGGAAATGCGTGCGCGCGATTTATTTACTGCGATGTGGACACCAGATTTATTCATGAAGCGTGTAAAAGAAAATGGCGACTGGTCTTTGTTTTGTCCAAATGAAGCCCCTGGTCTTTCAGATTGTTGGGGAGCCGAGTTTGAAGCACTCTACACACGCTACGAAGAAGAAGGAAAGGCGAGAAAACAAATTAAGGCGCAGGATCTCTGGTTTGCAATTCTTGAATCACAAATTGAAACAGGGAATCCTTATATGCTATATAAGGATGCGGCAAATGGAAAAAGCAACCAACAAAATTTAGGGACTATTAAATCCTCTAATCTTTGTACAGAAATTATTGAATATACATCGCCTGACGAAGTAGCTGTCTGCAACCTTGCTTCTGTTGCGCTTCCTCGCTTTGTTAACCAAGGTCTGTTCGACCACCAGCGCTTATTTGATGTAACCTACCACATCACAAAAAATCTAAACAAAATTATTGACGGAAATTATTATCCTGTTCCTGAGGCGCGTCGCTCTAATTTGCGCCACCGACCAATTGGAATTGGCATACAAGGACTTGCTGATGTCTTTATTTTATTGCGCCTTCCTTTTGATTGTGATGAAGCGCGTAAATTAAACGCAGAAATTCATGAGACTATTTATTATGCGTCTATGACTGCTTCAAAAGACCTCGCAATAAAAGACGGCCCGTACGAAACTTTTGCAGGATCACCTGTATCGAAAGGAATCTTTCAATTTGATATGTGGAACGTTACACCTAGTTCAAGGTGGGAATGGGACATCTTAAAAGAAGAAGTTAAAATTCACGGAGTGCGAAATTCATTACTCCTTGCTCCTATGCCAACCGCCTCCACTTCACAAATTCTAGGAAACAACGAATGTTTCGAGCCTTACACTTCTAATATTTATACTCGACGAGTATTATCAGGTGAATTTGTTGTAGTGAATAAACACCTTTTAAAAGATTTGGTGAAACTTGGTTTGTGGAACGATAACTTAAAAAATAAAATTATAGGTGCAAATGGTTCTGTTCAAGATATACCTGAAGTACCTCAAAACATAAAAGATCTTTATCGTACTGTTTGGGAAATTCCACAACGAGCATTAATTGACATGGCCGCTGACCGAGGTGCATTCATCTGTCAATCTCAATCGCTTAACTTATTTGTTCCAAGCGCAAACTTTGCAAAACTTACTTCAATGCATTTTTACGCATGGGAAAAGGGTCTCAAAACAGGAATGTATTATTTGCGCACAAAGGCTGCTGCCGACGCAATTAAATTTACTGTAGATCAAGAAGCATTGGGGCAACCAAGTAGTGCTGAAGATGATTTGGAAAAATTATCTATTGAAGAAAAAACAGCGGAAATCACCTGCGCTCTCGATAACAGAGATGATTGTGCCTCTTGCGGTAGCTAAAGTTTTCTTGTGGAAACTTATAATTATAGATTCGTATCTGCCAATTCAAATGTGTTGTGGAATCGGCAATAGCGGAAACGGGTTTGCTCTCTTTATTGTAAAATAAATTTCACTCCTCACTATTGATTTTGTGTTATTCCAATGAAAAAATATTTATTCTTTTTTTTCTTTAGCTTTTTGTCTAATTTTTCTTTTGCCCAAGACTCACTAATTATTAGACAAGGTCTCCCAAATTTGTATTTTGATTGCGAATATTGTAGCCAAGCATTTTATAGACAAGAAATAAATTATGTAAATTTTGTTCGCGACAGAAGGCTTGCTGATATTTATGTCTTACTTACCGAAATTAAAATTGGATCGGGGGGGAGCGAATACAAATTATTCTTCATAGGAGAGAAAAAATTCGCTGGGCAAAACGACACACTTGTTTTTCAGTCAGAACCTAACGTGGCTGAAGTAAAAATTCGGGAGGGAATACTGAACATCATGAAAAATGGTTTGTTAAAGTATATGCTGCAAACAAATTTAAAAAGTAAAATCCAATATACTATTGATATAGCTAGCGACAGTCTACATGCAGACCAAGTGAAAGACAAGTGGGATTTTTGGACATTTAATTTAAATTATAATTTATATGGACAAGCCAACTCTTATTCAAGTAATGTTTATTTGAGTAGCAATGTCAGTGCCAATAGAACTACAGAAAAATTCAGAACAGAAACGGGCGGCTGGTATTCATTGAACAAACAAAGATTTGTTATTGATGATTCAACTACTGTTTATGGAATGCTAAGCACTTTAGGCGCTTTTCATCTTTTGGCTTTCTCTATAGGGAAACACTTTGCAGTCGGCCACTTCGCCACTAGCTTTCAATCCACACAACAAAACCTGAAAAATAGCATAAGCTATTGCCCTGCTATTGAATATAATGTTTTTAAATACGAAGAAGCGTCAAGAAGACAATTGCGATTCATCTATCGATTAGGTGCTAACTATCAAGAATATTTTGAAAAAACTATTTATAATAAAACAAGTGAGCTTTATGCAGCACACTCGCTAGTTATTCAATGGTCTCAAATTGAAAAGTGGGGAAGTTTAAATTTAAATGCCGGTGGGTGGCACTATTTTAATTACCCAAGTAATTATAATATGGGGTTTTATCCATCTATCAATTTCAATCCATTGAAGGGATTAAGAGTTGGTCTTTCGTGTGGATTTAGCGTAGTTAACAATCAGTTTTACCTTAAAGCTTCTGATGTTTCTCCAACCGACATCTTATTAAACCAAGTTCAATTGAAAACTAATTACAATTATAATTATGGTTTTAATGTGAGTTATACATTTGGCTCAAAGTACAATAACGTTATAAACGTTCGGTTCAATTTAGATGAAAATTATTGGTAGAAAATAATAGATTTATTCCCGCTATATTTTATGGCGCATGCTAACATTGCTATTTCTAAAAAAATTACATCCAACAAAAAAATGAAAATAATTCTACAGCGCACAGATGACGCATTTCAATTTGAGGCAAAAAACGAAGAGGGGTATGCGGTAAATTTTGATCTCAACCAAGATGATGGGGGAAATGGTCGGGGCATTCGACCGATGCAAAGTTTATTGATGGCACTTGGAATGTGTAGCGCCGTTGACATTGTTATTATTTTAAAAAAACAAAAACAAAAAATTGTTGATTTTAAAATCGAAGTATCGGGTGAAAGAGAAAAGGGGGGGATTATTTCTTTATGGAAAGATGTTCACGTTATTTATTACTTAAGTGGAAACATTGACATTGACAAAGCAAAAAGATCAATAAGCTTGTCGTTGGAAAAATATTGTTCAGTTGCGGCAACGCTAAGGTTAGCTGGGGCCAAAATCACATATGCTATACACCTAAACGGGCTAATCGTAAATTGATTTTATTGAAAATACATTAAAATTTAAATTCGATTCCTTGTGCTAAGGGCAATTGATTTCCATAATTAATTGTATTTGTTTGACGTCGCATGTAAACCTTCCAGGCATCAGAACCCGATTCTCTTCCGCCACCCGTTTCTTTTTCTCCACCGAATGCACCGCCAATTTCAGCTCCTGAGGTTCCAATGTTTACGTTTGCAATTCCACAATCCGATCCTTCCACAGAAAGAAACTGCTCCATTTCACGCATGTTGTTGGTGAAAATAGAAGATGATAATCCTTGCGGAACGCCATTTTGCATTGCAATCGCTTCCTCAATCGTATTGTATTTCATTACATACAAAATCGGAGCGAACGTTTCTTCTTGTACGATGTGATATTCATTTTTTGCTTCAATAATACAAGGCTTCACATAACATCCGCTTTCATAACCGCTACCAACAACTATTCCACCTTCTACAATTATTTTTCCTCCCTCTTTTTTTGCTTTTTCAATTGCATTCAAATAATCTTCGGTTGCTTTTTTATCAATCAACGGCCCAACGTGATTTTTTACATCAAGAGGGTTTCCAATCGTCAACTGTCCATACGCATTTTTTAAAACCTCAATTGTTTTTTCAAAAACACTTTCATGAATGATCAGTCGTCGTGTTGAAGTACAACGTTGCCCCGCAGTACCAACAGCACCAAATACTGCTCCTATCAAAACCATACTAAGATCGGCATGTTCAGAAACGATGATTGCATTATTTCCGCCCAATTCTAAAATACTTTTCCCAAATCGCTGTGCTGTTGCACCAGCAACAATTCTTCCAATGCGCGTTGAGCCCGTAAAAGAAATCAAAGGAACACGTTTGTCATTATTCATCATGTCGCCAACAGGATTGCCAATCAGCAAACAGCTTACACCTTCGGGCACATTATTTTTTTTCAAAACAGAAGAAATAATATTCTGACAAGCAATAGCGCACAATGGTGTTTTTGATGATGGCTTCCACACACATACATCGCCACACACCCAAGCTATTGCTGCATTCCAAGCCCATACTGCAACTGGGAAATTAAAAGCAGAAATAACGCCCACAATACCGAGCGCATGCCATTGCTCATACATCCTATGTTTAGGCCGCTCACTGTGCATTGTAAGACCATAAAGTTGTCGAGAGAGTCCAACTGCAAAATCGCAGATGTCGATCATCTCTTGAACTTCGCCTAAACCTTCTTGCAAGGATTTTCCCATTTCATAAGAAACAAGTTTTCCAAGTGGTTCCTTAAACTCTCTAAGCTGCTCCCCCATCTGCCTAACAATTTCTCCGCGCTTCGGAGCTGGAATTGTTCTCCAAATTTTAAATGCTTCCTCGGCTTTATAAATTATATTTTCGTAATCTTCTTTTGTTGCCTGATTCACGCTTCCAATAAATTTACCATCGGCAGGTGAAGAAGAATCCACTTGGGGTCCTGTGGTAATCCAGTGATTTGTTCCTGTTGAGGCACCAAAATTGCGCTCGTTTATTCCGAGCGTTTTTAACGCTTCGCTTATTCCAAAATTTTCTGTAAGAATTTGAGGCATTATTTTATTGTTTTGATTGTAAAGATATGGAAATATGCTGCACGCTATTTGGCGACAAAAGATGCACAATAAAATAGCGCTTTACTTTTATTTCTTGGGTATTATTCCAAGAGCGAACTTATCAAAAACTGATTTTGAAATGTTTTTAAATGCTCCCTCAACTATTGCCTTTGGTGTGTTGACGGAAGAAAGAAATTTCCCATTGCTTTTTCCCATTGCAACGCGCTTGCCATCCACTACATTGAAAATAGTCCAATGCAAATTCACATTGCGATTAAACTCTACTTTTCCCTGCAAATTGTACGGGTCCAAACCAAAATCATTCTCTATATCAATTTCATTAAAGAATAAAATATAATCAACATTGTACTTTTTCTTAAAATATCCAAGCAAGTCAGGACTCAGCACAATTGTATTCATAAATTTTTCAACGTCGTCTGACTGAACAGCAATCTGTCCATTCTTTACCCCTGCTTGTTGTTTCAGTTTTGCCGAATCGGCCTTTGTTGGATTTAACGGAAATGTAACGGGAGTATATGACATCGTGGTGCGGGTGTACGCATAGTACAAATCTCCCTTCATCTTTGCTGTGTCGTCGATTAGAGATAGAACGGTATAAGCGTTACCAAATGCTTTTTTGGTTTGTGAAACCATTCCTTTTCGCAACGACTCTTGAATCTGATCGAACTTCTGAGATGTTTCGGTTGCAATAGCCCTTGAGATTCCTGAATTACAGTTGTACATACGCGGCTCCCAAGGTATCAAAAGAATTTTTGTTTTTTTTACTGTGCCGGATTCTTCGTTGACTTCTTCATTTTTAGTTGTGGTTTGTGCCACAGCCAAAAACGGGAGACAAAAAAACAGCACTGGGAGCATTAACTTTTTCGTAATGAGATTCATTTTATCAAGATTGAATGCCATGATCAAAATACTGCAAGTCTAATGCCAAAATTAGTTATCTAAGAGCGCGAACAATATCATTACCGTTAGAGAAAATTAACAAGGCCAAAACAAAATACATTCCTATTGTCAAAGCGCGTTGCATAAATTTATCTCCAACCTTTTTTCCAGTAATCATTTCCCAAAGAATAAATAATATATAGCCGCCATCAAGAACCGGAATTGGCAATAAATTCATAAAGGCAAGAATGACAGAAATCACAGCTGTGGTAGTCCAAAAAGCTTCCCAGTCCCATGAACTTGGATACATTTTCCCAATACTAGCAAACCCTCCCATTTTTGAAGCACCTACTTTTGAAAATATTAAACGAAATTGTTTTACATAATTTCCGAGCACGCTAATTGTCCTGTTCCATCCCTGGCCCCAAGATTCAATAAATCCAAATTCTTGTTTTGAAATATCAAAATAGGTGTATTGTGGTTGATAATATGCTCCAATTGAGCCGTCTTCTTTCACAATTAAATTTACGCTGTCCAACTTTCCATTTCTCACAAAGCCAACAGAAACTGTTTTTCCTTTGTTTTCTTTAAACAAACGAGAAAACTGCTGAAAAAATAGAATAGAGTCGCTTTCTAGAGAAACCAATCGGTCGCCTTTTTTAAACCCAGCAAGCGCAGCCCCCGTTTCTGGAACAACGCTGTCAATTACAAATGGGAAACCTGCATCAAAAAGCATCACCTCCTTGTCAACAACCTGTAAATCGAAACCTTCAGGAATTAACAAACTTTTTTTCTCTCCATTCCGCTCCACCTGAATTGATTTTGGTTTATCTAACAAAATCGCAACCGCTGCTTTATGCAAGTCGGTAACGGGGATGTTGTCTAAAGACACAACCTTATCGCCATTTCTTAATCCAATTTTTTCACCAATTGGGTCCACATAAATTCCAAACTTCGCGTTTTTTGCTGGTAAATAAGACTCGCCATAAGACCAAGAAACAAAACTAAAAATAACAATGGCTAGAAGAAAATTAACGGTAATTCCACCTGCCAAAATGATCAGTCGTTGCCATGGTTTTTTAGCACGAAACTCATGCGGCTCTGGTGCTTTTCCTAACTTATCATCTGGATCTCCCATCATCCCATCAATATCCACATAGCCACCAAACGGAAACCAGCCAATACCGTATTCGGTATCACCGAGTTTCTTTTTAAACAGCGTAAATTTTAAAACGTTCGAAAATGGAAAAAGGAAATCGAAGAATAAATAAAATTTATTCACCTTCGTCTTAAACATCCGCGCAGCAATGTAATGTCCAAATTCGTGCAAAACGATGAGCAACGAAAGACTAATAAAGAAAAGGGTAAATTTTATCACAGCAGTATTATAATATAATTGAGGTTAATTTAAAATTGGTAATAATTAATTTTACAAAGAGCAAAATTAACAATTATATTCCGTGTTTGTGATTGAAATGATCGCAAAAATATTAATTCTAAAACACCTACAAATCCCCCCACGACCAATTCATCGCAGCATTGGAATCAATTCCTCCGCAATTCTTCGGCCTTCTTCATCGCTATGTACATAATCTTCAATTGTAGGCGAAGCAACAAAAGTAGATTTCAAAATTGTTTTCTCAATAATTTCAGCGATTTGTAAAAACCCGATTTTGTCTTGAAGAAAGGCTTTCACTGCAATTTCATTTGCCGCATTCATAACACAGGCCCGATTACCGCCATCGCGCATCGCAGCATAAGCAATTCCTAAACAAGAAAACGTTTCCACGTCCGGCTTCTCAAAAGTCAGCGCCGGATATTTCATAAAATCGAAACGAGGGAAATTAGATGACAACCGTTTAGGATAGCCGAACGCATATTGAATCGGCAATTTCATATCAGGAAGGCCCATTTGCGCTTTCATGCTTCCGTCACGAAATTGAACGAGCGAGTGAATTATACTTTGGGCGTGAACAATCACATCAATTTGCTCTGCTTTTAAATTGAATAACCATTTTGCCTCAATCACTTCACAACCTTTGTTCATCAAAGTAGCTGAGTCAATTGTAACCTTTGCGCCCATTGCCCAATTAGGGTGTTTGAGCGCTTCCTTTTGTGTAACATTTAAAAGCTCCTCCCTTCTGAACCCACGAAAGGGGCCGCCAGAAGCAGTTAAATAAATTTTTTCTATTGGATTTTCAAACTCCCCAGCAAGGCACTGAAAAATTGCAGAGTGCTCGGAGTCTACAGGGAAAATATTAACTCCATTTTTTCTTGCTTCTGACGTAATGATATCGCCCGCAACAACTAAGGTCTCTTTATTTGCCAGTGCAATTTGTTTGCCCGCTTTCACTGCTGCAAGTGTAGACTTCATACCAGCAAAGCCAACTATTGCCGCAAGCACCATGTCGATTGTTTCCATCTGCACAACATCGGCAAGCGCTTCCTCTCCACCATAAACTTTTATCCCCTCGTTGAGCAATGCGTCTTTAACTTTTGCCAATTGAGAGTTATCATTTATTACAACAACATTCGGTTTAAATTTAAGCGCTTGCTGAATTAACAGATCGGCATTTCCTCCTGCTGCTAAAATTTCCACTGTAAAAACATCTGGATTTGCTTCAATTACATCAAGCGCCTGTGTTCCTATTGAACCTGTAGATCCTAAAATTGCAAGATGCTTTTTTTTAACTTCCATAAAAATCTAAATCTATAATAATACGCAACCTGTCAACCCAACAATCTTTCTCTTTTTAATTTCCTCGCGGAGCAAACTCAATCCAACTTATTGAAAAACCATGTAGTCACTAGGATTAATTGCTGTTCCATTGTACCACAATTCAAAATGTAATTGCGGGCCTTGTTTACCAAAACTCCCTACAATTGCAATAGGATCACCAGCACGAACACTTTCCCCTGGCTTTTTTAAAGCAACGGAATTATATTTATAAATGGAAATTAAATTTTCCGCGTGCTGCACAGAAATTACATATCCATAAGCAGTAGACCAACCAGAGGCAATCACCGTGCCATCTAAAGTAGAGCGGACCGGCTCGTTTTCATCGGCCGATAAAATATCTACCCCGAAATTTTCTTCTCTTAAATCAAAAGCGCTAGATACTTCTCCTTTTATGGGCACGAAAAAGAAAAATCCACTAACCCCTCCTCTTGGCTTAACATCAATAGTAAGCGAGTACTGATCCTGGTTTTCAATTTCATGTCTCAAGGCGGAGTCGGCTGCGTTGGTCTGAAAATTCATGTTGCCATAATTCTTTGTGCTATCTCTAAGATCTTTCGGCTGAATAGCAGAATCTTTCCCTGATAAAATTAATGCTATGTTATCTAGATAGCGCTGTTTAAACACAACCGATTTTTGTAATGAGTCTGCCTGAAAATTTAACTTAATCAATTGATTTTGCACCCCGACATCAGCATAACCAGGTATGTATTCACGTATAGGGGTAAATGCAATCAAAATCACAACCAAAAAAATTATGACAAGCATAAAGGAAGCGCTAAGCCATAAAAACCCTAATGGTGTTTGACGTAAAGAAAAACGTTCCTCGAATGTATGTTCATTCATCACCACAAGGCGATACTTATTCCTCAGGCGATCAACTAACTTTCGTTTTTCTTTTTTAGTGGACATAGAAAGAAGCTAGCCCAATAGAATGGGATAGTATGGGGCAAATATCGTAATAAACCTCCCTTTTTAGGCAACGCGTACCTTTTTTAAACGTCTTAAATTAACATAATACACTATTTTTGCGCTCCTAATCGTTAATCGATTCAACTCGTAAACTGTTTGTGATAAAATATACAACCCTTCGTTTTTTAACAGTGCTTTTTGTGGGCGTAATCCTATTGGATGCTTGCAGCACAACAAAAAACACTTTTGTTACGCGAACCTTTCACAATATAAATTCACGATACAATGGATTTTTTTATGCCCGCGAGAGCATGAAAGAGGCTCAAGTAAAAATTGGAAAGTCTTACATTGATGACTATTCGCAATTACTTCCACTTTTTCAGCTACCTACAACACCAGAAACAAAGTCCAGCTATTCCGACCTAGAAAAAGCAATTAAAAAAGCGAGTACATGCATTGAGCGGCACGCTATAACTACAAAATCTGGAAATGAAATTGCAAATGCTGTCAAATGGATAGACGATTGTTACCTCGTTATTGGCAAATCCCATTATATTAAAGGTGAGTGTTTAACTGCACTCGAAATTTTCGATTATATAATTCAGAAGTACCCAAATGATATAACCAAATCAGAAGCCCTAGTCTGGAAGGCGCGAACTCAAATTTCTCTTGGCGCATTAACAGATGCAGAATCAATTCTTGATGTAATCTCTAATGACCCTTCTTGTCCAAAAAATTTACAAGGAGAAATTAAAGCAACCTATGCCGACCTTTACTTGCAAACAGGAAACTACCTAAATGCTATTAAAAATTTAAACGGCGCGATAGCTCAAACCAAATCTAAAAAGAAACTTGCCCGATACACTTTTATTCTCGCCCAGCTGTATGAAAAAGTTGGAAAAGAAAAAAGTGCATTTGAAAATTTTGGTGCTGTCGTTGAAATGCACCCCGAATACAATATGTTCTTCAATGCAAAACTAAATCGTGCCAGACTGAGTGCTGCCAATGAAAAAAACAGAGCTGCCGCCATGAAAGATTTGCAAAAAATGTTAGGGGATATTAAAAATATAGAATATAAAGATCAAATTTATTACGCTTTAGCACAACTAAGCGTACGTTCAAACAACATTCCAGGTGCAATGGTTTATTACCGGCAATCCATTGCCTATAGCATGGGGAATAATAAACAAAAAGCCCTATCCTATTTAGCACTAGGTGACATCTATTTTACAGACACGGATTATAAAAATGCGCAGGCCTACTTTGATAGTACTTTAACTTTCCTTCCTAAAGATTTCCCTGGTTATAAATCAATCTTCGAAAAAAACAAAGGATTGGTAAATCTTGTTCGATATCTAAATATAATCTCCAATGAAGATAGCTTACTGCACATTGCTAAAAAATATGGCGGAGACACCTCGACACTGTATCCTTTCATTGACAAATTAATTGCTGGAATTCAAGCAGAAGAGAAGCGAAAGAAAGAATTGGAAGAGCAGCGGATTCTAATTAGTAACAGTCCCGGTAATCCAGGCAACCCAGGAGGCCCTTCTGTAAGTTCATTTTATTTTTACAATCTATCCAATGTTTCTTTCGGAATAAATGAATTTACGCGCAAGTGGGGAAGCCGGAAGCTAGAGGATAACTGGAGGCGGTCCAATAAAGAAACTTTATTTACAAACGACATAGAAAATACAGAAAAGCCCGATGAGGACCCGGGGTCATTAAAGTCATCTTCAAAATCTGGAAACGCAAAGTATTTAAGAGAAACTTACATCAAAGACCTACCACTAACGGCAGAGTCCGTTATAAAGACAAACGAGAAAATTGCTGATGCAATATATAATCTCGCAACAATTTATAAAGAACAAATGTCTAATTACAAAAAAGCAACCGCTTCGTTTTTGGAACTTTGTGAGCGTTACCCAAATCACAAATATGCAATCGCTTCTCACTTTCAACTTTGGAGATTATTTAAAGCAGATGGGAATTTAACTAAAGCAGAAGAACACAAAAACTACATCTGTAATAATTTTCCTGAGAGCGAATACTGCTCCCTAATTAAAAATCCAAACTTCGAAACCGGCAAAAAAAATGAACGCGCTAAATTGAATGAGTACTATAATGTAACGTACGAAAGCTACTCCAAAAAAAACTACTTAGATGTTATAACCCGATGTGATATTGCCGACTCTTTGTTCGGAAAAAAAAATGAACATTCCGCTAAGCTTGCGTTTATCCGTGCGGTAAGTATGGGAAAAACACGTGGCAATGCAACCATGGAGCCGGAGCTTACAAAAATTATTGTGAATTATCCGAACGATCCAATACGAAAACAAGCGCAAGCGCTTTTAGACGCGTTACTCAAAACAAAACAAAATAAAACAATAGATACTCTTGCAACTCCTGCTGGACCGATTTATTTGCAAAGTGAAACCGGGGGATACATATATATAGTTGTTGTGGACAAGGGTAAGGGAGATTTAAATAAATTCAAAATTGATATTTCAGATTATAATTTACAAATGTTTGCTTCGCAAGGACTTACCATTAACAGCGTTATTTTAGACAATCTTCATAGCTGTGTTTCCGTCAAACAATTTTTAACTAAAAAAAGTGCGCTCGATTATTACACATTATTAAAATCTCAACCTGGCCTTTTCAAAAACCTTTTGCCTGGAACTTTTCAAGTGATGTTGATTTCCAATGAAAACTTTTTGATTTTTTATAAAGACAAAAACATAGAACCTTACAAAGCCTTTTTCGAGCTCAATTTTTTGAAAAAATAAGCTCTTAATGGAGTAAGCTCTTAATGCTTTTTTTCAACAATAACCTCAAAATTATTAAATTTTTTGTAAATCTGCCCTCAATTTGATAACTTTGGGCAAATAGAAAACGAACCGTTATGTTTAACAATAAGATTATGAATAACAACCGTAACAATACTTCCGATTCTGGCGCATTAAATATCGTTGGTGTAGGAACCTCAATTGAGGGAGATATCATTTCTAGTGGCGATATTCGCATAGACGGATCGCTCAAAGGAACGGTAAAAACACGTGGCAAATTAGTCGTTGGCCCTTCTGGCAATATTGAGGGTGAAGCGCACTGCCAAAATGCAGATATTTCGGGCAGTATCAGAGGTAAAGTGAATGTTACTGAACTTCTTTCACTTAAAGAAACTGCAAAATTAAGTGGGGAAATTAGCACTGGAAAATTATCCATTGAGCCGGGTGCGGACTTCTCTGGTTCTTGCAGTATGGGGGGGGTAGTGAAAGAAATTCAACATGAGCAATCCGACGACGAACTCGCCGAGAAAACCGCCTAAGACGAACTCGACAGCCAAGTATTTTTCGATGGCCACCACAATGGCTAGTATTATTGTTGTTGGCACTTTTAGTGGTCGTTGGCTTGACCAATATTTCCAACCTTTAAATTTCCCTTTGTTTACGTTAACATTTGCGTTGTTTGCTGTGTTCGCTGCAATGTGGTATTTCATTCGCGACGTACTAAAAAAATAGTTTCTTAAGC
>Ga0208960_1000473_pt1 | contig 22645 bp, 20 predicted proteins | sample GreLakmeON33MSRF_FD_187703 | JGI IMG/M metagenome (GOLD analysis project Ga0208960, IMG submission 187703) | Freshwater lentic microbial communities from great Laurentian Lakes, MI, USA - Great Lakes metaG ON33MSRF (SPAdes) | ecosystem: Environmental > Aquatic > Freshwater > Lake | place: Great...
ATTGCTCAGGTGGTGGAATGGCAGACACGCATGCTTGAGGTGCATGTGCCGCAAGGTGTCCGGGTTCAAGTCCCGGCCTGAGCACCAATTTAGGCTGGACCGGTTCAGAAATGAGCCGGTCCTGTTTTGTGTTCCAATTCGACGCTAGTCCCTCACAACTAAGGGTATGGCAACGCAGGGAAAACTCGATGTTCTGATCCTTGGCTCAGGCGGCCGGGAACACTCTTTGCTTAAAGCCTGCTTGCGCAGTCCGCGCGTTACGCACGTCCGCGTGGCTCCCGGCAATGGCGGGATGGCGTTGGAGGCCGAGTGCTTGGAGGTCGATGTTAATAACTCCGCCGCCGTGCTGGAGCTTGTCCGCCGAACGGGGACGAATTTTGTGATTGTGGGGCCGGAGGTGCCGCTGGCGGCTGGGGTCGTCGATGTCTTGGAGGACGCGGGCATCCCTGCTTACGGGCCAAGAGCAGCGGGGGCACGATTGGAAGCCAGCAAGGCCTTCACTAAGGATTTTCTTTTCCGTCATAAAATCCCGACGGCGGCCTCGGCCACTTTTACTGCGTTGGAGCCTGCTTTGGCTTATGTTCGTCAACAGCCCCTCCCCATTGTGATCAAGGCATCTGGTCTGGCGGCAGGGAAGGGTGTCGTGATCGCGTTGTCCCATGGGGAAGCTGAGGCTGCTTTGCGCGCGATGATGGAGGCCAAGATTTTCGGCGCCTCGGGTGACGAAGTTGTCATCGAAGAATTTATGCAGGGCGAAGAAGCTTCCATCATGCTGATGGTTTGCGGAGAGGATTATCTAATGCTGCCGCCGAGCCAGGATCACAAGCGCGTCGGTGAAGGGGATACGGGTTTGAATACGGGCGGCATGGGTGCTTATGCGCCGACCACGGTCGTCACCGCCGAAGGGGAACGTCGTCTGCGGGAAGAAATTATCGTACCGACCTTGCGCGGATTAAAAGCGGATGGGATTGATTATCGCGGTACGCTTTACGTCGGAATCATGGTCACCTCGATCGGGCCGCGGGTTGTCGAATTCAACGTGCGTTTCGGCGACCCCGAATGCCAAGTGTTAATGCCCTCGCTCGAGACGGACCCCATCCAAATCATGGAAGATATTGCCTTGCGGCGTTTTAAGGCCTCGGCGGTTAAACTGCGTCCGGGCGCCACGATTATCGTCGTCTTGGCGGCCGGTGGTTATCCGGGGGAAATCCGCAAAGGCGATGTCATCTCCCTGCCGACCCAACTTCCCGAAGGGGTGGATATCGTCCATGGCGGAACTAAACGCCTCCCCAGCGGGCAGGTTGTGACCTCTGGCGGGCGGGTCTTAGGCGTGGTGGCCCATGGGAAGACCTTGGCTGAAGCCGCTCAAAGGGCTTATTCCGTCGTTCCCCAGATTCATTTTGAAGGCTGTCATTACCGTCGCGATATCGGTTATCGGCAGTTACGGCGCGACGGGGTGCTTTGAACTCTTGAACCTCGGAGGTTCTCCCGCATCCTAAGACTATGGCCGTGGAGCGCGATACCGTGACGTTTGTCTGCACAGGAAACACCTGTCGTAGCCCGATGGCCGAAGGGTTGCTGCGGGCCGCGATGGCGAAGCGCGGCGGCGGACTTGAAAAACTAAAAGTAGTCTCCGGCGGCTTGGCGGCCTATGCAGGCGATCCGGCCTCGGCGAATTCAGTCAAGGCTATGGCCCGTATTGGCCTCGATATCAGCGACCATCGCAGCCAGTTGCTCACCCAGGCGGAAGTCGATCGCAGCTTGGTGATTTTTGGCATGACGGAATCGCACTTGGCCGCCCTCCATGCGCGCTTCGATCGCCTGCCGGAGCATGTCATGCTCTTGCGCGATGTCATGAAGACGGAGGTCCCTCGGGGGGTTGCGGACCCTTTTGGCGGTGGTTACCGCGATTATGAAGAGTGCCGAGATTCCATGGTTGAAGCCGTGCCATCGCTGCTTGAGTTTCTGCACCAGATTATTTCCCCATGACCCACGCTTTAACCCTCTCTTTCGGCAGTGATCACGGCGGATTTGCCCTGCGTCGTGAATTGATCGCCGCGTTGAAGGCCCAAGGGCACAGTGTCCTGGACCGCGGCACGGCAACGGAGGCGTCGTGCGACTACCCGGATTACGCCCAGGCCGTGGGTGCCGACGTGGTTTCGGGTCGCGCCAAATTCGGCTTTCTGATCTGCACCACTGGCGTGGGGATTTCCATCGCCGCCAATAAAGTGGCCGGTATCCGAGCGGCCTTGGTCCAGACGGTTGATGCCGCTGGTTTAAGCCGTCAGCATAACGATGCTAACGTACTCTGTTTCGGAGCAAAATACGTCGATTCCAAACTCGCGCTCGCTTGCGTCGAGGCCTTTTTGGCCGCCGATTTCGAAGGCGGTCGGCACGCCCGGCGGGTGGATAAGATCGAGTCCTGTGGATAACTCGGCCCCTTTTCCATTGCCACGCTTGCTTCTTGTTTTTGCCCTGCTTTCTTAACTTCTCATGGCCGCCATCACCCGTACCCCTCTCGCTCAACTCGATCCAGAAATCGATCGCCTCATCAAGGCAGAGCTTAAGCGTCAGCAGACGCACCTCGAGCTGATCGCGTCAGAGAATTTCACCCTCCCGGCCATCATGGAAGCGCAGGGTAGCGTGCTGACCAATAAGTATGCCGAAGGTTATCCCGGCAAGCGTTGGTATGGTGGTTGCGAAGTCGTCGACGCCATCGAGCAATTGGCCATCGATCGTGCGAAGTCCCTTTTCGGCGCCGACCATGCGAACGTCCAGCCGCACTCCGGTAGCCAGGCGAACGCGGCCGTCTATTTCGCGACGCTCAAGCCAGGCGATAAGATTCTTACTATGAATCTTTCGCACGGCGGACACCTGACGCACGGCAACGCCGCGAATTTTTCCGGCAAACTTTACACCGCTGTGCATTACGGCGTCGGCGCGGACGGCCGGATTAATTACGACGAGGTGGAAGAAATGGCGAAGCGCGAGAAGCCGAAGATGATCACCGTCGGCGCCTCGGCTTATGCGCGCGAAATCGACTTCGCCCGTTTCGGCAAAATCGCCAAAGAAAACAGCGCGCTCTTGTTGGCGGATATCGCCCACATCGCCGGCCTCGTGGCAGCGGGGGTCCATCCTTCGCCAGTCCCTCACGCCGATTTCGTGACCACCACGACGCACAAGACGCTGCGTGGTCCGCGCGGCGGCTTGATTCTGTGCAAGGCCGAGTTTGCCAAGGCGATTGATGCCTCGGTTTTCCCGGGCGCCCAAGGCGGCCCGCTCGAGCACGTGATTGCTGCCAAGGCGGTTTGCTTCGGCCAATGCGCCACGGAAGATTTTAAGGATTACGCCCGCCAAGTTGTCGCGAACTCCAAAGCCTTGGCCGATGCTCTTGTCGCCTTAGGTTTTAGTTTAATTAGCGGCGGCACCGACAATCACCTCAGCTTGATTGATTTACGTAAGAGTCACCCAAATGTCACAGGGAAGGATGCGCAACTCGCTTTGGATGCTGCCCATATTACGACAAACAAAAACACCGTCCCTGATGAGACACGTAGCCCCTTTCAAGCCAGTGGTATCCGGGTCGGAACTGCGGCCGTGACTTCACGCGGAATGAAAGAAACAGAGATGAAGGAAGTTGCCCGGGCCATCTCTATCGTGCTCTCCGATCCTCAGAACCCCGAGCGGATTGCGGAAGGGCAGGCCATTGCGACCGCCCTTTGTGCCCGATTCCCCTTGCCCTATTAACGGCTTTTTACACCTTTTAACTTCCCAACCCGTTTAATCACTCTAATCTTATATATACCCCCCCACCTATGAATACTCCTATTCGTCACCGCAAAGGTTTTACGCTCATCGAGCTTCTGACCGTTATCGCCATTATCGGCATCTTGGCCGCCGTGCTCTTCCCTGGTGTCCAAGGCGTCATGCGCTCAGCCAAAAAGAACAGCGCCTTGAATAAAGTTCGTTCCATCGCTCAAGGTTACATGAACTGGGCCGGCGGCACCAAGAACATCGCCACGGGCTCTTGGTCCTCGGGTAAGACGCAGACGACCAGCATTTCTGGTTACGCCGCAATTTTGGCTGACGGCGCTTCTTTGGACTCCGGTGAACTATGGTTCGTCGATGCCGATCCAGCTGCTGACACTATCACGCTGATGCCTAAGAATGTCATCAAAAAGAGCACCACTGGCGTCGTCACTATCAACGACACCTTCGCCGCAGCCCAAGGGCAGGGTAAGGTTGCTTGGGATGTCTATACTCCAACTTCTAAGTCATTGGTCGGAAATGTGACCGCGCCTCTGGCTTGGTCTCGCGGTTTGAAGACGGACGGAACTTGGCCAGCCGCAGGTACGGGCGCAGCAGACTCCGTGTGGGGGACGGAAGGCGGCCATATCGCCTATGGTGATGGTCACGTGTCTTGGGTTTCGGATACGAAAGACACGGGTACTGGCTATTTCTCCAAGACCATCGACGGACAACCTTCGGCCAATTACAAGGACGCTATCCCGTCGACCGCAGCTCTTTGCTCGCATAACTAATCATCCGTTGTTCCCTTCAAAAAGCCCCAGGGTTCTGGGGCTTTTTTGTTTTCATCTTGGGCGAGACTCCCGCAAACTTCCTGAAAGATGGCCTCACTTCGTTCCTGGCTCGACGCCTGCCGCCCCAAGACGCTGGTAGCCGCCGCGGTTCCTGTGGCGGTGGGTGGGGCGGTATATTGGAATTATGGTACCGGTGGTGCCGTTGGTTTGACGCGCGATTTTGTTTTCACCTTGGGTTGCTGTCTCGGTTTTGCCCTCGGCGCCCAGATCGCCAGTAATTTCGCCAACGATCTCGGCGATGCGTTACGAGGCGCCGATAACGTCGGGCGTATCGGACCCCGGCGTGCGGTTTCGAACGGCTTGATTTCGGCTTCCGCCATGCGTTGGGCGATTGCCCTGGCCTGTGCCCTTGCTTTTCTTGCCGGCACTCCGCTCGGGTTGCGTCAACCCGTCCTCTTTCTTGCCGGCAGTTTGGCGCTGGTGCTTGCCTTGGGTTATACCTTGGGCCCGTTACCTTTGGCTTATTTAGGATTGGGCGATATTTTTGTGGTGGGATGTTTCGGCATTCAGGCGACGGCTCTGACGGTGTTCGCATTGCACGCGCCGATGGGAAATGGTTCTCACGTCCCATGGTCTCCGGCTTTACTGGCTGGTTTGGGCCTGGGGCTCTTGGCGGATAATATTTTATTGGCTAATAACGCCCGGGATAAGGAAACAGATGCTTTGGCGGGTAAGCGTACGACGGTCGTTCGCTTTGGCTACGGTTTCGCCAAGAACCTGCATGCCTTTAATATTCTGGTCGGACTGGGCTGTTTGACGCTCGTTTTTGGCTGGGTGGTCGGGTTGCTTTTCCCCCTTGGCCTATGGCAACATTGGCTTTTCCGTAAGGCGCAGGCGCCCCTTGATTTCGTCCCATTCTTAGCCCGTTCCGCCCTGTTGCTTCTGCTGGTCGGGTTGTTGTGCGTAACTGCCACTTGCCTTGGCTGGGCCACTTCCAGCAATATTTTGGGGCGATGAATAAGCCGCCGTCACTCGCTGGTCAGCTCGAAGACCTCGTCCATGCCGCCTCGCGGCCTTCGTGGGATGAATATTTCATGGCGACGGCGGTCTTGGTCAGCTCGCGTTCCAGTTGCGAGCGTTTGCACGTGGGCTGCATCATTGTTTCGACCGGGAAGCACCCAAACCGACTCGTGGCTGCCGGCTATAATGGCTTCCTGCCCGGGGCACCTCACGATTCGCACATCCGCGACGGGCATGAGCTCGCGACGGTGCATGCCGAGCAGAACGCTGTGGCGGATGCGGCCAAGCGCGGGGTCTCCCTTCAGGATACAATCTGTTACGTGACTCACTTTCCTTGCGTTAATTGTACGAAGATCCTCGCGGCGGCCGGCATCACGGAGGTGCGATACCGTCATGATTATAAGAACGACCCCTTGGTGGCGGAATTGTTCGCCCAGGCGAAGGTCAAGGTCACGCATCTCGGTGGCTAATGGCGAATAGCTTCCAGTCTTTGGCTGGTCGCTTGCTGGTCTCGCACCCTTCTTTGCGCGACGATAATTTCCGCGAAACCGTCGTGCTGATCTATTCGCATGATGAACCTTCAGGGGCGATGGGCGTGATCATGAATCGGCCTTTCGGTCGGCTGCTCGGCCATGCGCAAAAAGAATTTACCGATACGCCCTTGGCCGGAGTGCCGTTGCATTTGGCCGGACCCGTGGCGACGGATAAGATGGCCTTTGGCGGGTGGAAGTTCTCCGCCCGAGGCCCAGCGGCGATCCGTTACGGTATCGGGCAGGATGAGGCCGCCGTGCTGGCCCAAGCTGGGCAATTCAAGCTTTTTGCCTTCGTGGGTTACGCGGGCTGGTCACCTGGGCAGCTTGAAAACGAACTGCGCCTCAATGCCTGGATTATCTGCCCCTTTGAGCGTGGCTTTGAGGAATTCGAAGGCGAAGAACTATGGAAGCGTTTGCTGATGCACCATTGCCCGGAATTGCGGCTTGAAATCGATTCACCGGAAAATCCTGGCCTGAACTGATTAACGTCCGTTGCTGAGCAGAATCTCGACGTTTTGGATTAAAGTCTCGCCCGCTTTTTTGGCGTCGGGCGTGATCATTTTTCGTAACGTCAACAGGTTGCGGTATTGATAGTCGATGGCCGTGTAACTCCACCGGCCTTTCGGTAATTGCGGGCTGTTGGCGGCGAGGGCGGTCCATTTCTTGGGCAAGCCTTGCCAGGTGAATTCTACGTACCATCCGGCGGCTTTGTCGACGTCGCCGCTGACCAAGGCCGGGTGGCGACTAACGAAATCAGGGGCTTTGCTGGTCCGGATGACGACGACGAGGGCGGTCGGCTGATTGCGGATGGCGTCGAGTAAGTTGATACGCGAATGGGTCAGGAGCGGGCCTGGATCTAAGCCCATCAGGTTTTGACCGTTCCAAATGCCATGCAGATTGGAGGTTTTACCATATTCCGGTCGGGTGCTACACCAGTTTTCAAAGCTATCGGCGAGGCGTAAGCCGATTTCAAAATGGAGGTGCGCCCGATCTTTGGGGATGGCATCGCTTCCGGTGGAGGTACGCCCCATCACGCCGATGATTTTTCCTCGGGCGATAGTGGCACCGACTTTAAGGCTCGGCTCGATGGAGCTAAGGTGGGCGTAGAGGGTGTAGACGGGCAGTTCGGCCCGGGGATGGATTAAGACGATGTATTTGCCGTAGGTCCCGTTGGATTTGGGGTTCAGGTAGGCGACCTGCCCGTCGAGCGCTGAAAATATGAGGTCAACCGGCTCGCCCGATTTCGTCTGGCGAGCCGAGCGAATATCGATGCCTTCGTGGAAGCGATGTCCAGCGTCGCGCACCATGCCGAAGGCGCCCGATTCGATTTTGCGCGATTCGGTCGCCTGCAGGTATTCGGCTGGTGTCAGCGCAATCGCCCGATCCATTTCGGTGGGCCAAACGATTTCCGAAGCAACCAAGGAGGTCGCTACTCCCCAGAGCAGGACAGCGATCGATGGACGCGAGAAGCGAATCACAAACCTTCGGACTCCTTGAGCTTGCGAAGTTTTAAGATTGAGATGTCGAGGCGCTTGCTAATGTCGGCCACGGCTTCGGCATTTGATAAGCCTTTCTTTTCGACGTGGAACATGAGGTTCCCGTCGACGATTTGCATATCGATGGGCATGAGGCCGACCGCCTGGTCGTTGATGACCAAGACGAAGTGCCGCCCGATGGCTTCTTTCGTATACTTCATGATGTCGATGGCGGACTTACGGTTTACTTGCACCAAGAGGAATTGTTGGCGTAAGTCGGCTTCACCGCTGGTGATGATGCGGGTCCCGAGGATATTTTCGGCTGGTACGAGCGCGGCGGTCATTACGGTGATGCCGATGCCGCTGACTGGCAGGCGCACATCAAGCCGCATCGAGGGGCTGGCGGAGGGAGAGGCCTCGACGAAGATGGAGGCGATTTCCTTAGGAATGTCCGGCGTGCAGCCGAACAGGAAAACCGCGACGAGGCTGAATGAGAAACGGAGGAGTGACATAAGGATTAACCCACGAGTAAATCGAGGCTCGCACTGACTTGGATGATATGCGCGGGCTGCAGGTCGAGGGCGGGCACGAGGTAGCTCTGTTTGGTGGCGGAGTGCAGATAGGGAATATGGCCGTCGACCGCGGTGCCGGCCGCCCGGATGATGCGTTTGCGTTCAAGCAGCATCGCCAGAATATGCTTGAGGACTTTCTTGTCACCCGACGGGTCGGCCTCGTCTTCGAAAAGCGAAAGAAAAAACTCTTCGCGAGAGGCCAGCAGTTGCGCCCGCTGGGCTTGTTCCTCTTCGCCGCGCTCTTTCACTTCGCGCGTCCACCGCCCGAGCAGCAGCCCGTTAGGCGTGAAGCTCGCGACGTGATTTTTAAGGACGTCGACCCGCTCGATGTTACTTCCGAGCGGCTTATAGACGATGCACGTGACGATGTCGCCCGCACGAAGTTCGTTGCCGCAAGCGGCGCAGTGACGCGCAATAGGTTTAACCTGCCAATCCATAGGCTTTAAGAGAAGTGCAGAAAGGCGGGCGAGCAATCCCATTCCCCTTGGTTTGCGGGTGACTTATTCGCCTCTGGGTTTAAGCCTGCGACATGACTGAAACCCAATCTCATGGCGTGGCCTTGCTGGTGGTCGATGTGCAGCCCACGTTCTTGAAGGTCATGCCCGAGTCGGAGGTCTTTCTCCGCCGCTGCCGTTTAGCCGTCGCCGCGGCTCGGCTGCTGGACGTGCCGGTGATTTTTACCGAGCAAGTGCCGGCGAAGCTCGGGCCGACCCATCCCGATTTGCTCGCAGGAAGTGAGGGTGATCCGCTCATGGTGCCTAAATCCGCTTTTTCAGCCTTGGGTGCTCCGGGTTTCCGAGAGCTGCTCCGCGACCGGGGTATCGTGCATCTTTTGGTCTGCGGTCTCGAGGGGCCGGTCTGCGTCTACCAGACCGCCGTGGAGGGGCTGCGTAGCGAGTTGGGCATAACATTGTTATCAGACGCCATCACGGCGCGCCGACCGGAGGATCAGCAGGCCTGTTTTTCGGCCCTGCGTCACGCGGGGGCGCAAGTCTTGCCCGTGGAGTCGGTTTTTTACGCGATGTTGGGTTCGGCCAGCCACCCTCAATTTCGGGCCTTCACCGATTTGGTGAAGAATAGCTAGACGACTTCGACCGTCAGTTGCGGGGCGGGAGCCGCGGCATCGCCCTCGGGCAAGCCGATTTCAGTCCAGGCGGCAAAAGCAATCATGCTGGCGTTGTCTCCGCAGTGCTTGGGTTCGGCGATCAGCAAGGGCAGTTTGTGTTGCTGGGCCAACCGCTGAAGGCGTTCGCGTAAACTGCGATTATTGCCCACGCCGCCGGAGAGGCCGATGGATCGGTAAGCTCCTTGACCGAGAGCCGCGTGGGTTTTCGCCAGCAGTTGAGCGAGGATGGCGTCCTGGTAACTGGCGCATAAATGAGGTAAGGCCGCCGCGACTTGTTCGTCCGACATTTTTTCTAACTGATAGCGGAGTGCGGTCTTGAGGCCGGAGAAGCTCATACGCAGGTCAGCCTTTTCGGGGATGCCTCGCGGAAAAGTGAAGAGGCTTTTATCGCCGGTCTGGGCCAACTTTTCGATCAGCGCACCGCCGGGATAGGGTAGACCGAGCAAGCGTGCCCCTTTGTCAAAAGCTTCGCCAGCGGCATCATCCACCGTCCGGCTGACCACCGTTATCTTCAAATTTTCATCTAAGCGGACCAAGAGCGTATTTCCCCCTGATACGATCATGCCTAAGTGCGGAAGCAGGGCTTTCTGGGTCGCTGGAAAGTCTGGCGCGCTTTGGGCGTGCAGGGGAATGAAGGCCGAATGGACGTGGGCCCGGAGGTGGTTGATGCCAACGAGGGGGCACTTTAGCGACATCGCGAGCGCGCGAGCCATTGTGACGCCCATGGAAAGGCAGGGGAGCAGCCCTGGGCCGCGAGTGACGGCAATGCGCGTGACCAGAGGCAGGTCGCCACGGAAGCCTTCCAGGAGCAAGGGCAGGGCCGTGAGGTGCATGCGGCTGGCCAGCTCGGGTACGACCCCGCCGTATTTTTCATGCGAGGCGGCCTGGGAGCTGATGAGCTCGCGCAAGATCCCCTTAGCCGGGTCGAAAAGCGCCAAGGCTGATTCATCGCAGGAACTTTCGATGGCCAGTATCATCTTGACGTATTCAGGGTGAATTACGGAGCGGCTCAATCTCGATTCGTCTGGCGGAGCAGAAAAGACCGATTATCGCTGGAGGCTGTGGATTCAGCGTCACGCCATCACGCGATTATTAATCTGCTGCGATCCCAGTCTCGCGGTGGGGTGGTTTCGATGGCCCAGTTAACTGATGCCGCCCTTTATGCGTCTGGTTTGGGGTATTATGTTTCCGAACGCGTGCGGGTGGGTAAATCTGCGGGTTCCGATTTCACGACCGCGGCGGCGCTGGGCCCGATGTTTGGTGAGCTGATTGTAGGCGCGGCGCGCACCTTGGTCGGTGGCGATACTTGTTCGTATGCCTTGGTCGAAGTCGGCGCAGAGCCCGGTCAGTCGCATTACGAAGGCGTGCGTCCTAAGTTTTCCGAGCTCCGCAGCTTTACATTCGGAAGGACGCCGGAATTCCCGGCTCGTTCCGTCTTGGTCGCCAACGAACTACTGGACGCTCAGCCCTTTCATCGGTTTATTTTTCAGAACCAAACCTGGCGGGAACTCGGCGTACGGGTGGATGGCGCCGAATTATCCATCGAGACTTTACCGGAATTCTCGACTGAGCTGGCGGAAGTATTTGTAGGTTCGCTACCCAGTGCCGCCGAAGGCTGGATCATCGACGCGCCGCTGGCCGCGGAGACCCTGCTGACGCGGTTGCTTTCCGGTGATTGGTCAGGCGCCGTAATTCTTTTAGATTACGGTAAGACCATTGCCCAATGTCTGGAAGATTCACCCGCGGGTACGGCCCGGGCCTATCGCGGCCATCAACTATCTTCGGCAATCTTGGAGAATCTCGGTTCGCAAGATCTTACGTGTCATGTGCTGTGGGATCGGCTTGAGCCAATCTTGGTGCGAGCGGGATTCGGCGGAGTCCGCTTGGAGCGGCAGGAAGCTTTCTTCGTTAAAAATGCGGGGGCAGAGATGGAGCGAATCGCGATGTCGGGCGACCACGAGGCTACGGGCCGGCTGCGGGCCTTGACCCATCCGGCCCATTTCGGGGCTAAATTTCAGGTTCTCTACGGTGTGCGTTAGGAAGTTTTTTGAAGCCACGCTCGACCTCGCCTAAACAACCCCTTTTCTGGGGTGTATCCCTATTTTATACCATGAAGTCACCCCTGTTCGCTACATTCGCCTTCTGCCTTGGCGCGGTCTCCTTATCGGCAGAAGTAAAAATCATCGAAGCCTTCGAAGGCGACGGCTTCGATAGTTGGCAGACGACCGGTACGGCCTTTGGTCTCGCACCGATCGCCGGCAAGGTGGACGGAGTGAACGGCGAGTTTCGCCAGTATGCGGGCAACGCGCTCGCCTGTTCGGGTCACCGGGGGGATGCCGCTACCGGCACGCTGACTTCTCCCGAAATTAAGCTCACCCATCCTTTTCTTGGCTTCCTCATCGCCGGGGGTAACCATCCGGGCAAGGCCGCAGTCCAGTTATTAGTGGGCGGCAAGGTCGTCCGGCATGCGACCGGCGCCAATGATCTGACCCTGCGTGAGACCGTTTGGGACATTGCCGAATTCAAAGGAAAAAAAGGCATCATCCGTATCATCGACGAAGCGGTCGATGCTTGGGGGTTCATCGCCATCGACCAATTCGTCTTCACCACCGACGCCAAGCCGAAGTTCGATAAGGCCGGGCGTCCGAAGCCCAAGGCCGACGCCACCTTGGTGCGTGTCGCCGGCGAAGGTAGCGCCGCCCTCGTTCCAGGCGCTAGCTTTAAGATCTCCGCCGATCATAAGGTCACCGGTATCACCTCGCCCACCGCGCTTTCCTTCGGCAACGACGGCAGTGTCTACGTGGCCGAAACCCATCGCTTCCGTTTCGGCGTCGAAGACGACCGTAATCACCTCTACTGGTATCATGACGACCTCGCTGCGGCGACCACGGCTGACCGTCGCGCTTTGCACAAGAAGTGGGAGGCCAAACGTTCCCACGAGTGGATGACGGCGAAATCCGAGGTCATCCGTTACGTCGACGGCGAACAGGCCGATGGCACTTTCACGACCAACAAGATCTTTTCCGCTGGCTTCAATGACGTGCTCGATGGCACGGGCGCCGGCGTCATGGCCTGGGACGACACGGTCTATTTCGCGTGTATCCCCAAGCTCTGGATGATGCAGGACGCCAAGCAGGACGGCGTCGAAACCGCGCGTAAGGTCATCGAAGACGGCTTTGGGGTGCGCATCTCGCTCTCGGGCCACGACATGAACGGCTTCGCCATCGGTCCGGACGGACGCGTCTGGGGTACGATCGGCGACCGTGGCTTCAATCTCACCACCAAGGAAGGTAAGAAATACGACTCCCGTAACCGCGGAGCGGTCTTCCGTTTCGAGCCCGACGGCACGAACTTCGAAGTCGTCCACTTCGGCCTGCGCAACCCGAAGGAGATTGCTTTCGACGAATTCGGCAACGGCTTCTCCGTGGACAATAATTCCGACCAAGGCGACGCCGCCCGCGTGGTGTATGTCGTCGAGGGCGCCGACTCCGGCTGGGAAATGGAACACCAGGCGATGCACACCTTCCATCGATCCATCGGCCTCGAACAGCGCCCGCTGTCGCGCTGGATGACCGAGAAGGTCTGGGAGCTCCAGAATGCGGCCCAGCCCGCTTTCATTATTCCGCCGGCTGCTTACATCTCTTCCGGTCCTTCGGGCCTGACTTATCACCCCGGCGCAGGCTTTCTCGAATCCGAGGCTCAGCATTTTCATATTTGCGATTATCGCGGGTCGGCCGGGGCTTCCGGCATCTGGTCCTTCAAGATGGAGCCTGCGGGTGCCGGCATGAAGATGACCTCCTCGCACCAGCTCCTCTGGGGCGTGGCCGCGACCGACGTCGAATATGACTGGAAGGGACGCCTCGTCGTCTCCGACTTCATCACCGGCTGGGAGTCCCATGACGCCGGTCGTCTCGTGACCCTCGAAGCGAACAAGATGATGAAGCCTGAAGTCGTCGCGACCGTGGCCGACCTCATCAAGGGCGGTTTCACCAAGCAGACTTCCGCCGAGCTCGCCAAGCTGCTTTCACACGCTGATCAGCGCGTCCGTCTCCGCGCCCAGATCGAATTGACCCGCCGCCCTGATGCCGCGGACCGTTTCGAAGCCGCCACGAAGTCGGGTAACCGCCTTGAGCGTATTCACGGCGTTTGGGGTCTTGGCATCCTCGCCCGCCGTGGCGCCGCCATCGCCCCGGGTGAAGCCTTTAGTGGTAAGCATACCCCCGTCGCTTCGCTCGCCGACCGTACCGCTGCGGCGCAGCGCCTCGTGCCTTTGCTGGCCGATGCCGATGCCGAAATCCGCGCCCAGGTCGTGCGTGCGCTCGAAGAAGCCCCACTGAAGGGTAACGACCTGCCGCTCGGCAAAGTGATCCTCGACCCGTCGCTGCGCGTGCGGTCCTTCGCCGCCATCGCCGCCGCTCGTCTCGGAGCCGACAAGTATCTCCCTGAAGTTCTTGCGATGCTGAAGGAGAACGCCGACGCCGATCCGATCATCCGTCATGCCGGTTCGTTCGCCATTGATCATCTCTGCAAGACCGCCGAAGCCTTCGATGCCGTCGCCAAGAATGACAGCGCTTCCGTCCGCCTTGCCGCCGTTGTCGCCCTACGTCGCCGTAACGACGCTTCTGCTGCCCGCTTTGTGAAGGACAGGTCAACGCTCGTGGCCGACGAAGCTATCCGGGCGATCCATGACCTCGGCTTTGAGGCCGGCCGTCCCGCCGTCGCTGCCCTGATCGATGACCTTGGGGCCCGCGAGTGGACGACCTTCATGCTGCGTCGCCTCACGCATAGCGCCTTCCGCCTCGGCGGTGAAGCGAACGCCGCCCGCGTGGTGGCCATCGCCGCCAACGAGAAACTCCCGACCGAAGCCCGCGCCGAGGCCCTGCGACTTCTCGCCCTCTGGGCCAACCCGTATCCCGTCGACCAGTCGACCGGCCATTGGGCTCCACTGCCGGCCCGCGATGCCAAGGAACTGCGTGCCAGCCTGAGCGCCGCTTTGCCCACTTTACTTAAGGGAGAGTCCGATATTCTCCGTGCTTCGCTTGAGCTCGTTGAACAGTACAAGCTCGAGGTCGCTTCACTCTCCAACGAACTGCTCTCTGGCTTGGTCGAGAACGCCAAGCTCAGTGGATCCGCCCGCGCCAAAGCCCTCGAGCTCTGGCTCGAGCGTAAGCCTGCCGACCTTACCGATGTCGCCGGAAAGTATGCCAAGGACAAGCAAGACGAAGTCGCCATGGTGGCCATCGGCGCACTCGCCCATCTCAATCCCGCGCAGGGGCTCATCGAGCTTTCCAAATCTGCTTCCGCTGTTTCGGCCGTTCGCCGTCAGGGCGCCTGGAAGGCCCTCGCCAAGTTGCCTGCCGCTGGTGTCGATGTGCTCTTTGTCGAAAACCTCCAGGCGCTTGAAAAGGCCAAGGGCATCTCGCCCGCCGCGATCGAGCTCCTTGACGCCGCCGCGGTGCGCACCGAGCCTTCCGTGAAGGAGGCTCTTGCTTCCGCCCAGAAGTCCATCGCCGCTGGCTCCGATAAGCTCGCCAAGTGGCTGCCCGCGCTTGAAGGCGGTGATGCCAAGAACGGCTTCGCGCTGTTCACCGCCTTGCCCGCCGGTCAGTGTCTGCGCTGTCACCGCGCTTCGGATGATTCGCATGCCGCCGGTGGCGAAGCGGGTCCGAATCTCGCTGGCATCGCCAAGCGCGGTGACCGTCGTTATCTCCTCGAGTCCGTCGTGAACTCCGGTGCCGTCATCGTCGCCGGTTACGGTACCGTCAATATCGACCTCGCCAACGGCGGGGCGTTGGTCGGTACGCTCATCAAGGAGGATAAGGATAACGTCGACGTCGACGTCGCCGGCAATCGCTGGCGTGTGGCCCGTAAGGACATCAAGGTTATGTCTACGCCCGTCTCCGGCATGCCGGCGATGGATGCCCTCACTTTGCCCGAAGTCCGCGACATCGTTGCCTGGCTCGCGACCCTCGAGAAGGCTCCCAAGAAGGCCAAGGTCGCCGATCCTAAGCCGCTGGATATCGCAACCATCAAGCCCGTCGTCGCCACCGCGGTCGCCAACGTCGACCCGGCGGTGATGGAGCTCGGCAAGCAGGCCTTCATGACGTGCATGGCGTGCCATGGTCCGAACGCCGAAGGCACCGTCATTGCACCGCCGCTCGCTCAGTCGAATTGGGTGAATGGCCCGGCCGAGAACCTCATCCGCATCCAGCTACGCGGCCTGCAGGGCCCCATCACCGTCTCCGGCAAGAAGTATACGCCGCCCGTTCCCATGATGGCGCTGCCGCAGCAGACTGATGAGCAGATCGCCGCCGTCCTCACCTATGTCCGCAACAGCTTCGGTAACTCCGCCCCGGCCGTCACGCCTGCTCAGGTCAAGGCGCTGCGTGGCGAAGTCGGCAAGCCCATGCTGACCGAAGCCGACCTCGTTCCGACGAAGTAAGCTTTCGGGTACCAAAGCAAAGGCCCGGAACTCGCGAGAGGACAGGGGGCCTTTTTGTCTAGCGGGTAGGGGCGCCCCTGCGTGGCGTCCGTTCGCCCACGGACGCGACACCGTCGCGCCCCTACCTTGTGATACCCGCCAACAAAAAGCCCCGGGGTCGCCGGGGCTTCGTGAGGAGAGGTCCCGTCGCCTTAGGCGATGGTGACTTCTTTGTTGAGGTAGACGTCTTGGATCGTGTGCAAGAGCTTAGCACCTTCGGCGATCGGGCGCTGGAAAGCCTTGCGACCGGAGATGAGGCCCTGGCCACCGGCGCGCTTGTTGATGACGGCGGTCTTGACGGCTTCGGCGAAGTCATTGTTGCCGGAAGGACCGCCGGAGTTGATCAGGCCGATGCGACCCATGTAGCAATTGGCGACCTGGTAGCGGGTGAGGTCGATCGGGTGATCGGTCGAGAGTTCGGTGTACATGCGCTTGTCGATCTTGCCGTAAGAAGATTCCGTGGCCTGGATGGCGAGGTAGCCTCCGTTGTTTTCCGGAAGCTTCTGCTTGATGATGTCGGCGCAGATGGTGACGCCGAGGTGGTTGGCTTGGCCGGTAAGGTCGGCGGACACGTGGTAATCTTTATCCTTCGTCTTAAAGGCGTTATTGCGGGTGTAGCACCAGAGGACGGTCGCCATACCCATCTCGTGGGCGGCTTGGAAGGCGTGGGACACTTCGATGATCTGGCGATTGGTTTCGGCGGAGCCGAAGTAGATTGTCGCACCGACGGCCGCGCAGCCCATGTCGGCGGCTTGCTTGATTGTGCCGTACATGACTTGGTCGCCGACGTTGGGGTAGGTGAGCAACTGGTTGTGGTTGATCTTCACCATGAACGGAATCTTGTGGGCGTAGCGGCGGGAGACGCTGCTGAGGACGCCGAAAGTCGAGCAGACCGCGTTGCAGCCGCCTTCGATGGCGAGCTTCACGATATTTTCGCCGTCGAAGTAGATGGGGTTCTTGGCGAACGAAGCGCCAGCGGAGTGCTCGATGCCTTGGTCGACCGGTAGGATGGAAACGTAGCCCGTGTTAGCGAGGCGACCAGAGCCGTAGAGGCGCTGGAGGTTGGCCAGGACGCGATTATTGCGGTCCGAGGCGGTAAAGGCGTGCTCAACCCAATCAGCGCGAGGCTGGTGGATCTGATCCTTTGAAATCTTGGGGTTTTTAAACCCGAGAAGATTTTCGGCTTCGGTGCCGAGGTGTTGTTGGATTTCGCTGTAGGTGCTCATGGTTCGAGGAAAGTGTAGTCCGAATCAAAGCGGACACCTCCCCAAAAGGGGGAGTCGGAGGGCAGGCTTCAAGCCATAATTCATAAACCTCCATAAAACCCTCATGAGCCCGTTCCCCTTCTCCGAAAAAGGCGGCAGTTGCCTAAATCTGCCAATCCTCCCCGGTCGCCGAGGCGGGCCGGGGTAGTTCGGGGTGCGGGGTGGTCACGATGTGCAGGACGGCTTCGCCCCCACCTGCCAGTTCGCGGGCCCGCCGGACGGCTTTGGCCAAGGCGGCAGTGGGGTTTGTTTCGTCCCAGGGGATGACGTTTTCCGAACCGATGGTTTCGACCAGCCCCGCATTTTTGAAGATCTCCATGGTCTCGGGCTTAGCTTCGCAAAGGATCAGGTGGCGTTGCGCGGCTTTCAAGGTCTCGGATAAATCGCGTAATAAAAGGACGCCATTGGCGTCGAGGTGGCTGGCCTCGCGGAACTTTACCACCATCACTTTCAGATTCGGATCCGAAGAGGCGCGGCGCAGATGTTCATGGAAGGCTTGGGTCGCGCCGAAGTGCAGGCTACCTTCGACGTGCAGGATGGAAATGCCCGTCGTGCCTTGGCCTTTGGGGCGTAACTTGATTTCGCCGGCCTCGGAGAAATCATATTCAACGACATCGGGCTTCGAAGTCTTGCGCAGGTAAAACGCGACGGCGATACCGGTGCCGAAGAAGATTGCCACGTCGAGCGGGGCGATGAGGGCCGTGATAAAAGTCGCGAGGAAGACCGTGCGGTCCTGGGCGCCGGATTTTAAAATCAATTTAATCACCGCGAAATTGGCCAATTCGATTTCCGCCAAGATGACCAAGATCGCCAGGCATGAGAGCGGCACAAGGGCGACCCAGCTGCTGATCAGCAAACCGGCCCCGAGGATGATCAGGCCGCAGAACAACGATGCGTAAGCCGTGCGTGCTCCGCTGGCGACATTGAGGGCCGAGCGGCTAATCGAGCCCGAGGCGGCCATGCCGCCCGAGAAGGCGCAGGCGAGGTTGGCCATCCCGAGCCCGAAGACTTCTTGGTGCAGGTCGGAGGCGCGCCCCGTTTTTAGCGCCGAAGCCCGGGCATTGGCCGTGCCTTCGATGATGACCAGCACCGCGAGGGCGAGGGCTGGGGAGAAGAGCGTGGAGAAAGTGTGCGCAGAAAATTCGGGCAGGTGGAGCACGGCGGCGGAACGCGCGGCGTCGCCGACATAATGCACAAGATCGGCACGGGAGCCTTGGTTATGGATGACCGATTGACCCAGCGCGGCGCCGATGGTCGCCACGGTGATGGCGCCCACAATCGCTTTACCAGCCCCATAAGGTTTGCGGAGAAGGAAGTAAGTTATCCCGGTGACGATGGCCAAGTAGAAATCGACGTTGATGAGCAGATGGCGGCCCATTTTTACGGCGGCCCAGATGACTTCGAAGAGCGATTCGCCGCTGTGGTCGCCGGGCATGCCAAGCGCGGTGGGTAATTGCAGGGCGATGACGCGGAGTGCGGCGGCGGCGATATAAGCCGAGATGACCGTGCGCGGTACGAAATCAGCAAAGCCTCCCAGCCGCAGCCAAGAGGCCAGCAAAAGGAAGATACCCGCCATCAGGACCAAGGTCGGCAAGGCCGCCGCCCGTTGTTCGGGCGAGATCGCGCCTAAGGTCGCAAAGGCGCCAAGCAGTAAGGCGGCGGAGGCGTTGGTCGGGCCGGCCGAGAGATTGGCCGAGCCGCTGAAAATCGGCGCCACCAAAGCGGCCACCCCGCAGCCCACGAGCCCGCACCACACGGGTAGGCCCGCTTTCATTGCGAAAGCCATCGACATCGGAAAGGCCAGCAAGGCCACGCTCAGTCCGGCAATCAGGTCGGCCTTGACGGTCGGTCCATCCATCTCTTTGCCCACGCGTCCAATCGGAAAGAGGGCGGGACGGGGAAGGGCGACGGCTTTTTTAAGCAGTCGGATGAGATCTTGAAGTAGTCCGTTCAGGCCCTGTAACACGGTTCAGTTGTTGATGAGGCAAGGTGCGCCTTCAACCGCTTTCTTGTTTTAATTAAAAGCTTCAGGATCAAGCTGCCGGATTAACGACTGTTGCAACTGCCCGAAGCAGGCGTAGCAGGCGAGGGCGTGACGCTTTTCGGTCGGCAGGCTTTCGTCGTCGTCCAGGTCGCTGGGGTCTTCCAGCTGGTCGTCCGAGATATCGGCGAAGACGAGGTCGCGGAGGGCGAAGCGGACGGCGGAGAGCGCCCTCAAGAAGGCACAGGCTTGGGCCTCGTCTCGTAATATGATTACGGCCGGGTCGCCTTTGGCTTGGATAAAAGCATGGGCCAGCAGGCGGGCTTCTTCGGCGGCATGAGCGGAAAGGTTCTCCGTCCAGAAGCCGGCGATTTCAAGGTCGTTATCGGGAATTTGGGCTCGGTTCACGCTGACGCGGGCCGCCGCCGGCGCGATCAGTTTAAGCAGATCGGTCAGGACGGTCCGGGCTTCGGCTGTCATGCTGAGGCGTAGTTCAGGCATCTTTTTCGAGCAGGGCGTTCAGGTGCCATTGCTGTAACTCCAAAGCGAGCATCTCCGCGCGTTCGCGTTCGCCTGTCCAGACGGTGGTGCGCCCGTTTTGATGGATGGTCCGCATGAGTTTTTTGGCTTCCGGACTGGTGATGCGCAAGACGCTGACGAAGGCGATGACGACATAACCTTGATAATTGATCGGATCGTTCAGTACGACCACGTTCCACTTGGGAGCGGGGGCGACAACCGTCTGGGGTTTATTTTCGAGCTTAGTTTTCGGCTTAGCCATGTGGGCTTAGGTCTGACCGAGACTGTAAGGTCTCGAGCAGATTCCGCAAGCCGACGATGAGCTCATTTGCATGAACGCTGATATCCGCTTGCCCGGGGTCTACTTCAATCGAGTTAGCCAGGCGGGCGAGGCTGGCACAGGACATCAGCGAGAGCATGCCTTTGATTCCGTGGGCTTCCCGGCTTAGTAATTCGAGATTACCGGCATCTCTGGCGACCTCCAGCTGGTGAATCATGTCTTGGGCATGGCGCACGTAAGATCGGGCGGCGCAGCGTAGGTCTTCCGCCTCCTCGGCTTCGGCCTGATGGATGGCTTGGCTGAAATCGTCAGTTTCAGCCTTGTTTATCGTTATATTTTGGCTGGCAAAGACCTCCAATTTTTCGAGGAGTTCGGTGCCGCGGACGGGTTTGGCCAGGTAGGCGTCGAAGCCGGCGATTTCACAGCGGGCCCGATCGGTTTCTTGGGTCATCGCCGTCAGGGCGAGCAGGAAAGTGTGGCGCCGGTTGCGATTCCGCTCCTCGGCCCGGATGGTCGTGGCGACATCGATGCCGTCGTGCAGAGGCATTTGGATGTCGAGGATGGCCACGTCAAAATCCTTAGCCCGCCAGAGCTCCAGCGCGGCCTCGCCGTCGACAGCGGCATTGACCTCATGGCCGGCACGCCGGAGCCGCGCGACGGCGACTTCGCGGTTCACTTCATTATCCTCGGCGACGAGAATACGCAAGCGACGGCGCGGACCGTTCGGGCGAAGTACGGTGCTATCATCACTATTACGGGGGAGTTCGGCGACAAATTTTGCGGCGAGCGCCGTCAGCGTGAGGGGTTTGTAAAGTTGGGCATGGCGGCGTAGTTCTAATTCCGGCGCGGTCATGAGGATGGTCAATTCACGGGGAATGGCCGGGAGGCGCGGGTTGACGTCGTCGGGTAAGTCAATGAGGGCGCAGGTGAAGGGGGTGCCTTGCGCAGCGGCTTCGTTCCAGGTGCCTTCAATGGCCTCGTTATTTTCGATTTCGATACAGTTCGCCCCCCAGTGCGTGAGCGTGTGGTTGAGCCAGCGTCGGATGGTGAAGTCGCCGCCAACAATCAGGAGCCGTTGTTGGCTTAGGTTCGGGTTGGGGAGTGGGTTGAACGCCGGGTTAAGGTCGAGCTGGACGGTCGCCGTAAAAGTGCTGCCGCTGCCGGGCTCGCTCTTGACCTTGACGAAACCATCCATGGCTTGGGCGAGGCTACGTACGATGGTTAGGCCGAGACCGGTGCCGCCAAAGCGTCGCGTCGTCGAGGCGTCTGCTTGGGTGAAGGGTTCGAAGATGCTTTCCAGCCGATCAGTGGGGATGCCGATACCGGTATCGCTGACTTGTAGTTGCGCGCGCAGCCTTCCGTCGCGATTTTCGAATTCCAGAAAAGCGTGGACGTGGCCCTGTTGGGTGAATTTCACGGCGTTACCGACGAGGTTGGCGATGATTCGGCGGAATTTGACGGGGTCTCCCATGACCGATTGCGGCGCATCTACCTGGCATAACGCCGCCAGCTCGATGCCTTTACGGCGCGCTTGATGTTGGAATTGCGCGGCGACTTCTTCGAAGGCTCTGATGGGATTGAAGGGGATGTTCTCGATGGTGACATTGCCCCGGTCGAGGCGGGAGAAGTCCAGGATGTCGCGCACGGTGTCTTCGAGCTCGCCGGCGCACTGCTGGATTTTCTGCAGGATGTCGTCGTAAGCGGAGCCGGGGTTTTCCAGGCCGGTTTCGCAAAGGCCTTGGATGGCGTTGAGCGGGTTGCGAATCTCGTGAGTCACGTTAGCCACGAATTGCCATTTGGCGGCCGCGACTTCCTCAGCCTTGTCGAGGGCGAGACGCAGGCGATTATGCTCGTCGACCGTTTCGGTCACATTGCTGGCGAAGGTGAGCAGGCCCGCGGGTAAGCCGCCGCCGCCTTTGATACGCTCGTGGACGACCCGGACCAGACGAGAGCGGCCATCATGGGTGGCGAAGTGCATCACGGCGTGGCGCATGCTCTGGCCAGTGCGCGTCACCTCCTCATCGAACTTTTCAAACTGCTCAAACGTCACTTGATCGAGGATGTCTTTCAGCTTCAGGTCGGATAAAAAGCCGCGGTAGGGCAGGGCTAAGAAGTCGTCGAAGCTTCGGCTGGTGTGCAGGATACGCCCTTGAAGGTCGCGGAAGATGATGAAGTCGGGCGAGTTCTCGATGAGCGTACGCGCGAGACTGACGCTCGAGCGCGGGGTGAGGAGGGGGACGCCGTTGAGTTGGGCGTCGTCGACGAAGATGACCCAGACTTGATTTGGTAATTTCGGGTCAGGCTGAAGGATGACCTTGGTGGCGAGCGTCGGGCGGCCTTTCTCGGGGTGGCGTAATTCCAACAGCCCGCTCCAGGCCGACCAGCGGGCCGCGGTCTTCACCAATGATGAGATCGGCCGGCCGCTTTCTAACTCTTGGAAAATCTCGTCGATCTTCGCGTCTTTAGCAATCTTGAGCCCGATCGCGCGCTCGACGTGCTGGTTGGCGAAAAGGACCAAGCCTTCGCGGCTGCAGACCAGGTAAGGCCAAGGCAGAAGTTCGGGGAGGGTGGAAAGGTCGGCCATGCGAGGACGGTTCTGGTCTAATCTTATCTCGGGTTTGGCACAATAATAGTTATTAGTTAAACACCCTAGGGCTTCGTCAGGTGGGTGGGTATTTTACCTTGGGATAGGCTTTGCGGCAGGTTTTATGGTGTAGTTGTATTTCAACTACAATTGTTACCGGCGCAAAACCCGAGGGCGGCCCCGGAAGATCCGGGGCCGAAGAACGATGGTGCTCAGGAAGGGACTTGAACCCTTACGCTTTATGGGCACTAGAACCTGAATCTAGCGT
>Ga0208960_1000474_pt1 | contig 22636 bp, 23 predicted proteins | sample GreLakmeON33MSRF_FD_187703 | JGI IMG/M metagenome (GOLD analysis project Ga0208960, IMG submission 187703) | Freshwater lentic microbial communities from great Laurentian Lakes, MI, USA - Great Lakes metaG ON33MSRF (SPAdes) | ecosystem: Environmental > Aquatic > Freshwater > Lake | place: Great...
CACCGACGAGGCCCAGCGTGCCCGCCTTGGCGAGCCGACCTCAACCGGGTTCCCGTCGGGCGTGGTCCAGCAGCGGTACGACCTTCGGCCGTAGGCCAAGGCGCCAGGGGGTCGGGCCTCCCTACGCGGCGATGAACTCCGCGTCGTGTGTGGGCTCGGGAATCCCGATGTCCGACTCTTGGAGGAACTCAATGTGCGCGGCCAGGGCCTCGCGCATCAACGCCGCGGTCTCCTCGCGGGTATCGGCGCCAGCGAACACGGGGAGGTCGGGGCAGTATGCGCCCCACGTGCCATCCTCACCCTGCTCGTAGATCACGAGGTACTTCCTCATCGCAGATCCTCCAATCCTGTCTGGCGCCTGATCGCCGCAAGGGTCCCGCGGTTGACTGTAGTGGAGTCCCTGCCGGCAACGGTTGCGCTGGCTCGTCCATCCGGGCTGATCCAGATCTCATGTGAGCCGCGCTGTCGGGCGCGTATCCATCCCGCGGCACGCAGGGCCCGGCGCACGTCGCGGTAGGTCGGTGGCATCGGTATGACCGTATGGCGACCAGCGCCTCACGGGTGTCACAGGCTGTGCCAAACGCCGCGCGCGTTCGTGCCAGAGGCCGCCTGATGGGCGGCACACTTCCGTAACAGGGAGGGAGGGCCGGTACGCTCGTGCACATGACACAGCCCCGCCTCATTCCGCTGTCGGAGTTCTTCGACAACCCCGAATGCGCCCTTGCCAAGCCATCTCCCGACGGCACCATGCTCTCGTGGGTGGCGCCGCTCGACGGCCGCCTCAACGTATGGGTGCGTCCAATTGGGGGTGTGGACAAGGTGCCTGTCACCAGGGATACCGATCGTGGGGTTATGGGGTACTCGTGGACTCGCGACTCCAAGCACATTCTGTATTCCAAGGACCAGGGTGGGGATGAGAACCATCACGTGATGATGGTTGACGTTCCCGGGGATGGCACGGCTCGCGACCTCACGCCTTTTGATGGTGTGCGGGCCAGCATTGTGTCGGTGCCGCGGGCGACGCCCGGGCAGATCATCGTCAGTACCAATCGTCGTGATCAGAGCATGTTCGATGCTGCGCGGCTCGATCTTGAGACCGGCGAGATGACCACCATCGCCGAGAACCCCGGCAACTACATCGGGTGGGTTGCCGATCGTCATGGCGTGGTGCGCGGGGCGTACGCGCAGACGCCCGAGGGCGATTACGAGATCCTTGTGCGCGACACCGAGGCCGATGAGTTCCGGCTGCTGGCCTCGTTTGATAACGAGGACAACGGCACGCCCTTTGGTTTCGACGCCGACGGCACCACCCTGTGGGTGGGAAGTTCGAGGGATAACGACCTGTCGCGGCTGGTGGCCATCGATGTTGCCACGGGCACGGAGACCGTGCTTGACGAGGACGAGGTTGCCGACCTCGGCGCGCCCATCATCAGCGACAAGGACAGAAAGTTGCTGGGCGCCGCCTACCTGCGCGACCGCCTTGTGGTGCACGCCTTCGACGACAAGTTCGCCGCCGACATGGACGCGGTTCGCGCAATCTCTGACGGCGACCCGCGCATCATGGGGTCGAGCGCCGACGAGCGCATCTGGACCATCGCATTTGACAGCGACACCGAGCCGGGCGCCACGTACCTGTTCAACCGTGACACGGGGGAGAGCGAGTTCCTGTTTCGCCCCCGGCCCTGGCTGGTGCCCGAGGATCTCTCTCCCATGACCCCGGTGCAGATCACCTCGCGCGACGACCACACGCTGTACTCGTACCTCACCGTTCCCAAGGGGCTCGACCCGGTGAATCTGCCGCTGGTGCTGGTGGTGCACGGTGGGCCGTGGAGTCGCGACTCGTGGGGCTACGACGCCGAGGCGCAGTTTCTGGCCAACCGTGGCTACGCCGTACTGCAGGTGAACTACCGCGGCTCCACCGGCTTTGGCAAGCACTTCATGCACGCGGCCGAGCGCGAGTTCGCCGGCAAGATGCACGACGACCTGATTGATGCGGTCAACTGGGCCGTGGCCGAAGGCATCGCCGACCCCGATCGCCTCGCCATATATGGCGGCTCGTACGGCGGCTACGCCACGCTGGTGGGAGTCACGTTTACACCCGACGTGTTCAAGGCCGCTATCTCGTACGTGGGGCCATCGAGCCTGGTCACGCTCATCCGCTCGTTTCCCGCCTACTGGCGGCCGTTCCTGCAGAGCACCTGGTACCGATTTGTGGGCGACCCTGAGGTGCAGGAGGAGCACGACGACATGTGGCAGCGATCGCCGCTTCGCCTGGTCGATGAGATCACCACGCCACTCATGGTTATTCAGGGTGCCAACGACCCACGCGTGACCAAGCAGGAGAGCGACCAGATCGTGGCTGCGCTGAAGGATCGTGGCGTTGAGGTGGAGTACATCGTGGCCGACGATGAGGGCCATGGATTTGTGAAGCCCGAAAACCGCATGCGCGCCTACCGGGCCATCGAGCTGTTTCTCGCCGACCATCTTGGCGGTCGCAAAGAAGACTGACCGCCTGGGCTCAGATCGGAACGACCACCTCGAGCCCCTCGGCGCGCGCGGCGTGTGCCTGGCGCTGATCGCCGGTGACAAATAGCAGGGGTGCGTCGCCCGCGACCATCGCGGCTTCGGTGAGCGCCGCCGCGATGTGCAGCGCATCAAGGGCCCGCACGGGCTGGCGCCCCGCGATGTCGATCGCCAGGGGAACGATGGTGTCGGGATCTCCGGGCAGCAGCATCACCCTTGGTCCGCTCACAAACACCCAGTCGGTCACATGGGCCGCGTCAACCACACGCCCCTGCGACTCCGCCGCACGCAGCGCGCTGGCCAGCTCCACGCGCGTGCCGCACCAGGTGACCAGGCGATCGCGCGCTGCCACCAGCCCGTCGCGCGTTGCGTCGTGATGCGACTCGTCGGCGAGTACCGCCCGGGCGATGACGCTGCTGTCGAGGTAGGCGAGTGCGCCGGCGCGAATCATGGCGTGCCGTCGTGCCGCTCCGCGAGCAGCGCTGCCACCACGGCGTCGCCGGCCCCCGCCGGCTGTCGGGCCGTCCAGCGCGCATGCGCGGCATCAACACCCTCAGGTGAGTGCGCGCCCGGGGGTGTGGATGCCAGCAGCCCATGCGCGGCGGCGCGAGCACGAAATGGTGCGGCACCGTCGTGCCCTGTGGCGATGGCGTGCTCGATGGCGTTCGTGACGAACTCGTTGAGCGACACCCCACGGGCCGCAGCCTCGGCCCGTGCCAGCGTATGCAGTGCATCGGGCACCCGGGTGAGGATCTGCTTCATGGCACGATGATAGCGGTGCGTGCTATCAGTTGGCACATCGCGGAGATCGGTCGCTCGCATGGCCCTCAGCGTAGGTGTGCCAGCGTCATGCGGACTGCGCGCAATGTGCCGTCTCGCGGTCGGCGGTGTGCCGGGTTAGATCACGTTGCGCGGGTCGTCGGGGTCGTCATTTGTGACGTCCTGATCAAAGGGTGCCTTGCGGTCGCGTGGCCCCAGTACGCCGGGCATGCGGTTGACGGCCTTCCACAGCAGCACGGCGAGCAGCCCCGCCACCACCAGCGCGGTCACACCGATTACCAGCAACCCGCCCTGTGCCCTCGGCTCGCCAGCCAGCGCCACTTGGGCCGTGCGGAGTGCATCAACCTGCTGTATCTCATAGGCCGCAAGGCCATGCGACGGGTCACTGGCCAGTGTTCGGCGGAAGTCGGCCTTTGCCCCGTCCAGATCAAACCGCTGCACCCGTGCGAGCGCTGCGCGGTATGCCGTCTGCGTGCGGCCCTCCCATGGGCGCACTCCAGCACCGTCGAGCACCCGCAGAATCTCGTCGGTGGGAGCCATGGCGCCACCACCGGCCTTGCGTTTGATGAGCACCACACCTCGGGCGTGGCCATTGGCATCTACCACCGGCCCGCCGGAGTCGCCCATCTGGATGGGATTGGTGATGATGGTGAGGTACCGGGTGGGCTGCTTGTCGGGGTGGCCGGTTTCACCGATGACTCCGGTGCGCACCGACGGCACCAGCGCGCCGTGCTGCGGTGCTGCGAATGGGTCGGTGCTGCCAAACCCCAGGCTGGCAACAGGCGTGCCCACGTCAACCCCGCGGTCCAAACCGATTGACGGTGCGTCAGCCACGCCCGGCACGCGGATGACGGCGATGTCGCGTGCGCGGTCGGTGGCCACCAGGCGCACCGATGCCCCGTTATTGCGGGCTGCACCGGGCCCGGCAGCAGCCGGACGCACCACCCGCTCCAACTGCATGAGCCCCACCGGAGTCACGCCATTGCGCTTTGCCCACTCAGCCGCGATCTGCTCCGAGTGCGGCTGCCCCTGCAGAGCGAGTTTCTTCAGATACGCGGTGGCGGCGATCTCCGATGGGCTGGGGGAGATCACATGGTGGGCGGTCACCAGGTAGCCGTCGGGGGTCACGGCAAAGGCGGTGCCCTCCTTTCGTACCTCCCGCGCCTCGGCAGGCAGCGAGATCACAGTGCCACTTCGCAGTCGCAGTCCGGTGAGATGCGCGGTCACCTGCACGTTCCACACGGCGGGCATGGCGATGAGTGCCCCACGCGCCACGGGGTCGGGCGAGAGCGCGTCGGGTACCCCGGCCGGGATGTCGCCGATCGCCGGCGAGGCCAGAGCCAGCGCGGCCAGTACGGCCGCGGTGATGATGCGTGGGCGGATCACGGCCTTGAGGCTAGACCGTGGTCATCGCCAGCCACCACCCTGCGGTCCCCGCAGTGCGGAGTCGAGTGTCATCGCCCCGTACAGCAGGCCGCTCACGGGGAGCGCAAGGCGCCAGGCACCGGACAGGCCGAACTCCCGGGTGACAGGCGTGGCCACCACCACCATTGCGATCCACCCGGCGGCGCCAAGGCCGAGCGCCCACCATGCGGCCGCACCCCCGCCGCTTGCCACGCCCACGATTCCGGCGATAAGGGCCACCACCGACCCGGCGAACATGATGGTGAGCACCACCAGTACGGCGATGAGCAGAAGCCACGATCGCCGCAGTTGGGTGAATGCGCTCCTGCGCACCATGTGCCACACCGACCCAAGATCGTCGTAGGCCCGCGCACTGGTCACCCGCTCCCGGCTGAGCGCCAGGCGGGTTGGCAAGCCCGCCCCGTGCTTGATCACGCGCGCCACCGACAGGTCGTCGATGAGCGCCCCGCGCACGGCGTTCATACCGCCAGCAGCAGCCAGCGCATCGGCCCGTACCAAGATGCATCCCCCGGCGGCCGATGCCGTGCGCGACCCGGCGCGGTTGGCCCACCGCAGGGGGTAAAGCAGAAAGAAGAAGAGCACGAAGGACGGAATGAGCAGCCGTTCAGCCAGAGACGCGCAGCGAAGTCGCGCCATGCGGCTGTTCAGGGCCACACCGCGTGCAAGGGCGTCAGCCACCAGCATGCGTACCGAGTTATGCGAATGGTGGATGTCGGCATCGGTGAGCAGCAGCCACTCCGGAGCAGTCGTCTCGCGGTGCAGGCGGATGCCCTGATCCATGCCCCACACTTTGCCCACCCAGCCATCGGGCAGCGGCGCGCCGTCGATCACCTCGATGCCATGCCGCGCCACCCTTGCCATCTCGCGTGCCACGTCGGCGGTGGCATCAGTTGACCGCTCGCTCACCACGACCACCGACATCTCGCCGGGGTAGTCCTGCTGGTCGAGCGCGCCCAGCGTGGGGCCGATCAAATCGGCCTCGTTACGTGCGGGAACCACCACGCCCACCGACGGCCAGAGTTCCGGGTCGGGCACCGGGGGGTCGTCCGCGTCAACTGGTCGCAGGTCCCACGGGCGCGCGGGGTGCAGCAGCACCCCCGCCCAGCAGGCAAGGGCGAGGATCCCGATGACGACGAACCAGATCAGTGCCGGAAGTGCCTGCGCCCGGTTGTGACCATCGCGGCTCCAAGGGCGTCAACGGCCGCGATCACCTCGTCGTCACGCATCGACCCACCGGGGTGGGCGATGGCGGTGGCACCACCGGCGATGGCCATCTCGGGTGCATCGGGGAAGGGGAAGAACGCGTCGCTGGCCATGGCGCTGCCCTCAATGGGCAGGCCGTTCTCAACGGCCTTTGATGTGGCGATTCGCACGCTGTCGACCCGACTCATCTGACCAGCGCCGATACCCACCGTGGCACCGTCCTTGGCAAACACGATGGCGTTGCTCTTTACGTGCTTCGACACCTTCCACGCAAACACCAGATCAACCCACTCCTGGTCGGTGGGCTCGCGCTGGGTAACGCACTGCATGGTGTCGCGGCCCTCGTGACCTTCATCCGGGTCCTGTACCAACATGCCACCCATCACGCGCCGGTACACGGGCTCAGCCGGGTTGCCGGGGCGTACGCGCTCCCCCGTCTCAAGCAGGCGCACGTTGGGCTTGCGGGTAAGCACCTCGAGGGCGTCCTCGTCATACGCCGGTGCCCACAGCACCTCAACGAACATCTCAGCCAGGTGCTCAGCCAGCGCCAGGTCCACCGTGCGGTTTACCGCGTACACACCGCCGAAGGCCGACACCGGGTCACACGCCTTGGCGCGCAGGTAGGCGCTTGCCAGGTCGTCGCCCAGCGACACCCCGCATGGGTTGTTGTGCTTCACGATCACCACGGCCGGGTCGTCAAACTCGGCCACCAGCCCGCGGCCGGCGTCGACGTCGAGCAGGTTGTTGTACGACAGCGGCTTACCGTGCAGCACCTTGACGCCGCCAAGCAGGTGCTGGGGCGCGCCGATCTGACGGTAGTAGGCCCCCCGCTGGTGCGGGTTCTCGCCGTAACTGCACTCCAGTTCCTTCTTGAAGCCGATGGTGAAGCGGTCGGGGAAGTCTGGAGGGCCGTCGCCCTCAGATGCCATCCATGCGGCGATGGCGTCGTCGTAGGCGGCGGTCTTGCGAAAGGCGGCGGCGGCCAGCGCCCGGCGGGTGGCGTCGCTCACGGCACCGCTGCCCTTCATCTCGGCCAGTACGTCGTCGTACTGCGACGGGTCGGTCACGATGGCCACGCGGTCGTGGTTCTTGGCCGATGCCCGCACCATTGCGGGGCCGCCGATGTCGATCTCCTCCACCACATCTGCGCGCGTGAGGCCATCCTTGGCCGCCGCCTGCTCAAACGGATACAGGTTGACCACCACGATCTCGATGGCCTCGATGCCGTTGGCGGCCATGTCGGCGGCATCGCCCTCGTGGTCCCTGCGGCCAAGAATCCCGCCGTGCACCTTCGGGTGCAGCGTCTTCACGCGGCCCCCCATGATCTCTGGGTGGCCAGTGACCTCGCTCACGTCCGTCACGGTAAGCCCGGCGTCGCGCAGGGCTTTGGCGGTGCCGCCCGTGGAGATGAGCTCCACGCCCGCCTCCGACAGGCCTCGTGCCAGGTCAACCAGACCGGTCTTGTCGGATACCGACAGCAGGGCGCGTCGTGCGGCCACCTCAGGAACCTCCCTCATCATTGATGATCATGTGGCGGGGGTCGGCCGGATCACGCCGGACGCGCCCCTCGGAGTACAGGATGACTGCACGCGTCAGCACGCGGTGCTCCGCGTCGTGCACGCGGGCGCTCAGGGTGTCCACCGTATCGTCGGCCCGTACCGGCACCGGCTCCTGCAGCACTGGGGGGCCGCTATCCACGGCCTCCTCGGCGATGTGCACGGTCACGCCAGTCAGGCGCACGCCCCACTCAAGCGCCTGCTCAATGGCACGGAGCCCGGGGAATGAGGGCAGCAGCGACGGGTGCAGGTTGATCACCATGTCCGGGAATCGGTTGAGGAACACCCCGGTGACGATGCTCATCCAGCCCGCCATCACGATGAGGTCGGGCTCCATACGGCTGATCACGCCGTTCAGCCGCGCGTCGCGGTCCTCGCGCTGTGCGGGATCGTCGAGGGCGACCACCGACGTCGGGATGCCGGCATCTTCGGCGCGCTCCAATGCCCGGGCGCCATCCTTCGAACACACCACCAAGACGATTTCCGCATCTACCTTGGGGTTACGGTGCACGTTGTCGATGAGCGCCTGCAGGTTGCTGCCGTTGCCCGACACCATCACCACGACGCGCAGCATCACACCTCCCAGGCGAGTCCGGGTGAACCGGGCTCCACGCGACCAACCACGTGGGCGCCGGCGATCATGCCCACGGCACGATCGGCTGCGGCCTCGGGCATCATCAGGCACATCCCAAGGCCCATGTTGAAGGTACTCCACGCCGAGTCGTCGTCCACCGCGCCGCCAGCCAGAAGGGCGGCGATTGCAGGGGCCTCGGGCCATGAACCCTTGCGCAGCACCGGGCGCAGGCCATCGGGAAACACACGGGGCAGGTTCTCGGGCAGCCCACCACCGGTGATGTGCGCAGCCGCGTGCAGCTCCACGCCGCTCGACTGCAGGGCGCGGATGTCGCCGGGGTAGAGGCGGGTGGGTGCGAGCAGCAGGTCGGCATCGGGGGCCACGGCACCGTCGTCCACGAGCTTGCGCACCAGCGAATACCCATTGCTGTGCACGCCGCTGCTCTCAATGCCCACGATCACGTCGCCGGCCTGTACCCGGTCGGGTCCAAGCATCTCGCTGCGCTCCACGGCACCCACGGCGAAGCCGGCCATGTCGAAGTGGCCATCTGCGTAGAGGCCCGGCATCTCGGCGGTCTCGCCACCAAGCAGGATGCAGCCGCTGGCGTTGCAGGCATCGCGAATCGACTTGACGATCACTGTCGCCTCGTCGGGATCAAGCTTGCCTACGGCCAGGTAGTCGAGGAAGAACAGCGGCTTCGCGCCCGTGCATACCAAGTCGTTGACGCTCATCGCCACAAGGTCCTGCCCCAGACCCTCAATGCGGCCGAGCTGACGGGCCAACAGCACCTTGGTGCCCACGCCATCGGTGCAGGCCACCAGCACGCCGTCACGCATGGGCGGCATGGGCAGCGTGCCCGCGAAGCCCGTGGTGCCGCCATGCACGAGGTCACGGATGCCCTCGGTCATCGCGCGCGCGGCATCCAGGTTGACGCCCGCGTCTTCGTAGGAGATTCCCCGGTCAGTCACGAGCCGGAGGCTACCGGCTGGGTGCGGCGGGAAGGGCGTCAACACGGGCCACGAGCATTCGCGCGCTTTGAACGACCTCGTGGCACTGCTGGCCGGACCACCGAGCAGCGCCGTCATAGTCGGCTCGCAGTCGTTCCTCCTGAAGCCAGAGGCCCAGGTCGGCGATGCTCCGCCAGGTGTCCACCGAGGCATGTGGCGCCTTCGTGGCTGTGAGGTACTGCTCCCACACCTGACGATGGAATCGTGTCTCGGCTGCGGCGAGGCCGTGGTCGCGGAGTGCCTGGCGCGCCGTATGGAAGGCCGCGTAGTACGCCCGGTTGATCACGGTGCGCCGCATCAACTGGCCGGGCCACCCCTGGCGCCGCGCCGCGAACCTGAGCAACCCGCGCCACCGGAACTCATGCGACGCAGTAGTGGCGGCTACCGGGACCCCTCGGAAACGATGCAGACGTCGTCACCGATTTCCGCCAGCAGGTCGTCCCATCGGGCCCGCTGAAATGCGCGCATGGTCGGCATCACCTCGGCGTGGGTCAGGCCGGGAATCGCGACATGCAGGATGATCTGCTCATTGTCGGGGGCACCATTCATGAGGATGGTGTCGGTGATCTCCGCGGTGGGGGCGTACTCCATGAGCGCCGCCCGTACGCGGTCGGCCTTCGCAGCCATATTCGCCTCACGGGTCGTCATGGGGTAAATCTACCGCAGTGGGGAATTGACGATTCGCCGATCCGTGTCAGCCACTGCCACGGATCTGTATCGATTACCGGCTGGGGGCGGCGCCCGCGGATGCCTCGAACCGCTCCTTGCCCGCGGCGTCGGGCACTGGGATGGGGTACTCACCCGTGAAGCAGGCACGGCAGTACACGCTGGCGGGGCGCCCCATGGCGCGCTGCAGGCCATCCAGGCTCAGGTAGGCGAGGCTCGTGGCACCCACCGATGCCGCTACTTCCTCTACCGACATGTTGGCGGCGATCAGGTCGCTGCGGTCGGCCATGTCAATTCCGTAGAAGCACGGCCACATGATGGGCGGCGATGAGATCCGCAGGTGCACCTCGGTGGCCCCCGCGTCGCGCAGCATCTGCACGGTCTTGCGGGTGGTGGTGCCGCGCACGATGGAGTCGTCAACCACCACCAGACGCTTGCCGGCGATGATGGCGCCCAGCGGGTTGAACTTGAGCTTCACGCCCAGTTGGCGCATCTCTTGGCTTGGCTGGATGAAGGAACGGCCCACGTAGCGGTTTCGCACCACGGCCTCGCTGTATGGGATCCCCGACTCCTGGGCAAATCCGATTGCCGCGGGCGTGCCGGAGTCGGGCAGGCCCACCACGATGTCGGCCATTGCGGGCGACTCGGTGGCCAGCACGATTCCCATATCGCGGCGGTTCTCCCACACGGTCTGGCCATCGAGGATGGAGTCGGGTCGCGCGAAGTAGATGGCCTCGAAGATGCACAGTGCCCGGCGCACCGGTGGCAGCGCTTGGCGGCTCTCCATGCCGTCGCGGGTAATGCGTACGGCCTCCCCGGCCATCACCTCGCGGTCAAACTCAGCTCCAACTTGATCGAGCGCGCAGGTCTCGGATGCCACCACAAAGCCACCGTCAAGGCGGCCGATCACAAGCGGGCGTACCCCGTTGGGATCGCGAAAGGCCACGAGTTCGTGCTCGGTGAGCGCAACAATTGAGTACGCGCCTTGAAGCAGTGGCATTACGTTGCACACCGCGTCCAGCAGGCTGCCGGGCTCGAAGCTGAGAAGCGCGGTGATGAGCTCACTGTCGGTGGTCGCCTGAAGTTCGTGCCCCAGTGCCACAACCCGGCGCCTCAGGGCGTCGCTGTTGGTGAGGTTGCCGTTGTGACCCAGCGCCACAAGGCCATCGCCGCGGGGCATCGCCACCGGCTGCGCGTTATCCCACTTGTTCGTGCCGGTGGTGGAGTACCGCACGTGGCCGATCGCCATGTCGCCGGTCATCGAGCGCAGCGAGGGTTCGTCAAACACCGCCGACACAAGGCCCAGTTCGCGTTGCACGATGATGTGCGTGCCATCGCTCACCGCGATGCCGGCGCTCTCCTGGCCGCGGTGCTGCAACGCATGCAGGCCAAAGAAGGCAATGCGCGCGACGTCCTGCGATGGGGCGACGACGCCAAATACCCCGCACTCCTCCTCGGGGTGGTCGCGTTCGTCGGTCAAGTCGGGCACTACGCCTCCAGAGCCTGTGGGATTGCACCCTCCCACACCCGGGCCAGATCAGCCACAGCAACCTGCGTTGTGGAACCCGCGATGGTGATCATCACACCGTCGCCGGCCACTTCGCCGATGACCTGCACAGTGATGCTACTGCCCGCCAGCCCCTGGACGGCAGCGACGTCATCGGGGCGGCACGACACGATGACGCGCGCCGATCCCTCACCGAACATCGCCTCGTCGGCACGGCGACCCTTCGGGATGGTCACGTCGGCGCCAATGCCACCGTTGATGCACGACTCGGCGAGGGCCACGGCGAACCCGCCCTCCGACACATCGTGGGCACTTGCCAGCAGGCCCTTGTCGGCGGCGCTCACCAGCAGGGTGATGAGCGCCGCCTCCCGAGCCAGATCGGGCGCGGGCGGCAGGCCCTCGCACCGACCCAGATACCGCGAGGCATCAATGCGCGGCTCGCCGTATCCGATCAGCAGTATCTGGTCGCCATGGCGGTGGAATGCCGACCCCACGCTCTTTGATGCATCCTCCAGCAGGCCGACGATGCCCACGACCGGGGTGGGGAAGATGGGCCCGCGGGGCGATTCGTTGTACAGCGACACGTTGCCCGACACGATGGGCGCGTCGATTGCTGTGAGGGCCTCGGCCATGCCGGCGATGCTCTGCACCAGGCGCCAACCGGTGTGGCCCTTCTCGGGGTTGGCGAAGTTGAGGCAGTCGGTGGCGGCGATGGGAAGCGCGCCCGTGCAGGCCACGTTGCGCGCAGCCTCACACACCGAGGCCTGCCCACCGGCCCGCGGGTCGAGCTCGCAGTGCCATTCGGCGCAGTCGAGCGTGACGGCAATGGCACGGTCGGTGCCGGGAATGCGCACCACGCCGGCATCTCCACCGGGGCGGCGGATGGTGCCCGCGCCCACAAGCTGGTCGTACTGCTCAAAGATCCATCGCTTGCTGGCCACGTTGGGATCACCCATGAGTGACAGCCACGCGACGGCCAGATCATCTGGCTCGGCCACGTCGGCCAAATCAATAGGCGAGGGCGCCGGCGCCGGATTCTGTGGCACGTCAGCAAATGGCACGTCGTCGGTGAGGTAGAGCGACGGAATGCGCACCACCTCTTCGCCACGCCACAGGGCCTCGAGCTCGCCCGTGTCGGTCACCTCACCGATGTCGGTGGCGTCCAGTTCGTAGCGCGCGGCCATGTCCACCACCGCGGCAAGGGTGCCGGGCTCCACGATGGCCAGCATGCGCTCCTGACTCTCGCTCACCAGCACCTCGCCGGGGGCAAGACCCTCTTCGCGAAGTGGCACGCGGTCAAGATCAATTGCCAGACCCACGCCGCCCCGGCTGGCCATCTCGCTGGCAGCAGAGGTAAGGCCCGCGGCGCCCAGATCCTGAAGCGCCACCAGCAGGCCGGCCTCGCTCATGGCAAGGCACAGGTCAATGAGCTTGCGCTCGGTAAATGGGTCGCCCACCTGCACACTCGGACGCTTGTCGGCATCGTCGTCGCCCATCTCAGCCGATGCCAGCACGCTTGCGCCGCCAATGCCGTCGCGCCCAGTGCGGTTGCCGATGAGCACCAGGCGATTGCCAATTCCCTTCGCAGCGCACGACAGGATGCGGTCGTGTCGCACGATCCCCACGCACATGGCGTTGACCAGACACGCGTCCTCGTAGCGGTCGTCAAATTGCACCTCACCGCCCACGTTGGGGATGCCGATGCAGTTGCCGTAGTTGCCAATGCCATTGACCGCGCGGCGAAAAAGAAAGCGCGAACGCTGGCTGGTGAGGGGCCCGAACCGCAGGGAGTCGAGCAGCGCGATGGGCTTGGCGCCCACGGCAATGATGTCGCGTACGATTCCGCCCACGCCGGTGGCGGCGCCCTCAAAGGGCTCCACGGCGCTCGGGTGGTTGTGGCTCTCAACCTTGAACACGATCGCCAGACCGTCGCCAACGTCAACCGCGCCGGCGTTCTCGCCAGGGCCCATCACCACGCGCGCACCGGTGGTGGGGAACCCCTTGAGCAGCGGCTTGGAGTGCTTGTACGAGCAGTGCTCACTCCACATAAGCGAGAACATCACTAGCTCGGGGTCGGTGGGCGTGCGGCCCATCAGGCTGACCACGCGCTCATATTCAGCCTCGAGCAGCCCGAGCTCCTGGTACAGCGGCTTGCCCGACTCTCCCATGGTCACACTCATGCGAGCAGCGCCGCGAAAAGCGTACGGCCATCAACCGACCCGAGCAGTGGGTCGCAGGCTTCCTCCGGATGCGGCATGAGCCCCATCACGTTGCCGGCCAGATTGCTGATACCGGCGATCTTGTCGACGCTGCCATTGGGGTTCTCACCCCGGTAGCGCAGCACCACACGGCTCTCCCCGGGATCCCCAAACCATGCGCCGTCGTGATGTTTAAACGGCACCGACAGACGCTCGCCCACCACGCGGCCACCGGTCCACGGGGTGCCGGCGTCGGCCACTTCGAGGTCGCCTTGGCGGCAGATGAACGACAGCGACGCATTGGGCCGAAGTACTCCGGGAAGCATCGCGCTCTCACACAGGATCTGAAAGCCGTTGCAGATACCAAGCACTCGGCCGCCACCGGCGGCATGGCGCTTGACGGCGTTCATGATGGGCGTACGGCTGGCCAGGGCACCCGGGCGCAGGTGGTCGCCATACGAGAAGCCTCCGGGGATGACCACCGCATGGGTGTCGTCCGGCAACTCGGTGTCGGTGTGATGTGTGAAGAACGGGTCGCCACCAACGGCACGCACGGCTGTGGCCGCGCTTTCGTGGTCGAGCGTTCCCGGGAACCGCAGCACCGCGACGCGCGTCGCGCTCACCCGGGTACCTCCACCGAGTAGTCCTCAATGAGTGCGTTCGCCAGCAGGTCGTCGCACATCTTGGCGGCCTGCCCGGCGGGATCGGGCCCGCCTATTTCCAGTTCGATGCGCTTGCCCACGCGCACATCGGCAACATCGCCGAAGCCCATGTGCGAAAGGGCACCCTGCACGGCCTGGCCCTGAGGGTCGAGGACCCCCCGCTTTGGCATGACGGTGACGACGACGAGAGTCATTGCGCGGCCTCCTTGAGCCACTCGGTGAACGGGCGCCCTGTGATGCGCTCGTAGGCCTCCACATACCGCTCACGGGTGCCGGTCACGACATCCATGGGCAACTCGGGTGCGGGCGGGGAGTGATCCCAACCCGACTGGTCGAGCCAGTCGCGAAGGTACTGCTTGTCGAAGCTCGTCGGGTTGGTACCCGGAGCCCAAGTGTCGGTGGGCCAAAAGCGAGAAGAGTCGGGAGTACACACTTCGTCGCCAAGGATCAGCCCCGAAAGGGTCTGATCCTTGCGTTGACTGTCACGGTGTTGGTGACTGTCAACTGGTTTACCCAAAGCCCCCGACCCACCACCCGCACCCGACTGCTCCACCGAGTGTTGACTGTCACGGTTTTCGTGACTGCCGCCAGATCCCCCAGCCGGCCAGAGAGGTTGACTGTCACTGTTTCCGTGACTGTCAACTGGTGTACCAGTCAGACGGAGGGTTTCAACCAAAGCCCCACCGGCCCCACCGGCCCCACCCCCACCAGTCCCCCGCAAAACCCCCATCTCAAACTTGGTGTCCGCAAGGATGATCCCGGCCTCACGGCAATCAGCAGCCGCCCGCTCGTACACCGCAAGCGACACCCGCTCAGCCTCTGCCGCCAGGCCCGGCCCGACCGCAGCCACCACATCAGCCATGGTGATGTTCTCGTCGTGCTCCCCCACGGCGGCTTTACCGGCGGGAGTGAAGATGGGCTCCGGCAGACGCCCGGCCTGCTCCAGCCCCTCGGGCAGGGTGACCCCGCTGGTGGCGCCCGTCGCCTGGTAGTCGCGCCAGCCGCTGCCGATGAGGTACCCACGCACCACGCACTCCACGGGCAGCATGTCGAGCGCCCTCACCAGCATCACACGCCCTGCGAGTTCCTTGCGACGCCAGCCATCCGGCATCTCCGACAGCCGCCAGCCCAACAGGTGGTTGGGTACCAGATCGGCCATGCGGGCAAACCAGTGCACGCTGAGGCCGGTGAGCACCTGCCCCTTGCCGGGGATCTCGGTGGGCATGATGACGTCGTAGGCCGAGATGCGGTCGCTGGTGACAATCACCAGACGGCCATCGCCAACGTCATGAACCTCCCGGACCTTCCCCCGGAGGATCAGGCTCACAGTGCCTCGACCCTCGCCATCAGGTCGTCCATGTGGCGCAGGTGGTGCGATGGGTCAAACAGGGAGTCGAGGCGCTCGGGGCTGATCTTTCCGGTCACGTCGTCGTCGTTGCCCAGCAACTCGCGCAGAGGCGTGCCGGTATCCCAGGCGACCATGGCATTGCGCTGCACGGCGGCGTAGGCCTCCTCACGAGTGAGGCCCTCCTCCACCAGCCCCAGCAGCACTCGCTGGCTGTACACAAGGCCGTATGAGGAATCGAGCACCTGCTTCATGCGCTCGGGGCGCACGAGTAGCCCCTCGATGAGCTTGGTGCTGGTGGCCAGCAGGTAGTCGAGCAGCGTGTAGGAGTCGGGGAGGATGACCCGCTCCACCGACGAGTGCGAAATGTCGCGCTCGTGCCACAGGGCAACGTCCTCGAGGGCCGCGATCGAGTTGCTGCGGATGACGCGCGCCAGGCCGGTGATGCGCTCGGCGGTGATGGGGTTGCGCTTGTGCGGCATGGCCGACGAGCCCTTCTGCCCCTCACCGAATGCCTCCTCGGCCTCGCGTACCTCGGTGCGCTGCAAGTGGCGTATCTCCACCGCGAGGCGTTCCAGACTGGATGCCGCCACGGCCATCTGGGTGACCACCTCTGCGTGGCGGTCACGCGGGATCACCTGGGTAGCGATGGGCTCGCACTTGAGGCCCAGCTCGTCCATCACCTCGGCCTCGATGGCCGGGTCGAGCATGGCGTAGGTGCCAACCGCACCGCTCAACTTGCCGTAGGCGATCTGCTCGTGCGCGCGCCCCAGGCGCTCCTCGTTGCGACGGCTCTCCAGCGCGAAGCCGGCAAGGCGCAGGCCAAACGTGGTGGGCTCGGCGTGCACACCGTGGGTGCGCCCCACACACAGGGTGTCGCGGTGCTCAAGCGCCCGGGCCTTCAGTGCCTGGGTGAGTTCGGCCTGCGCGGCCACCAGCAGCGTGCCGCTCTGCACCATGGCCAGCGCCAGCCCGGTGTCCAGCACGTCGCTGCTGGTCATGCCGTAGTGCACCCAGCGGCTGGCGGGGCCGATGTTCTCGTTGACGTTGGTGAGAAACGCCACCACGTCGTGATTGGTGGTCTTCTCGATCTCGAGCGTGCGCTCCACCGAGAAGGCGGCCTTCGCCTCGATCTGCGCCAGATCGTCGGCGGGGATGACCCCGCGACGGCACCACGCACGGCACACGGCCAGCTCGACGTCGAGCCAGCGCTGCAGCTTGGCGTGTTCCGTCCAGATGGCGGCCATCTCGGGCCGCGAATACCTCGGGATCATGCGTCCATTTCCGTCGCGGTAACGAGGGCCACCCTACCAACGGGGTCCCCCGTCGCCGCAGGGCTCACGAGAAGGTGTCGGGGGGTGCCAGCCACTCGGCGCTGATCACTGCCGACGTCTTGTCGCAGATTACGTCGAAGTCCTTGTCGCAGTGCAGCACGGTAAGCGCGTGGCGCTCGGCAATGGCCGCGATCAGCAGGTCGGCAGGTGGCAGTCGATGATGGCCGCAGGCAACGAGGTCGCCCTGCATTTGAACCGCGCGCGCCTCAATCGCCTCATCCACCGCGGCATTCGGCAACCCGTGCAAGGCCCGCGTGATGTCCCGGTAATCGTCCAGGTTGCGCGCCGAGTAGCCGGCCTCCAACAGGAACGGCAGGCATACGTGTACCCGACCAACCCGGATGGCCTCGGCCACTTCACTCCGCCGGTGAAGCGGAAGCGCCGGGTGGAACAGCCGGGACCACGCCGAGTTATCCAGCAGGTAGCGCTCGGTCACGCCTCGCGGGCCCAGCCGGTCCGTCGCACCTCATCGGCCGCTGCTGGGTCGCCCAGCGCCGGCCCGCCGGCCAGAACCCGCTCGGCCAGCATGGCGCGGAGTGCGTGGCTTGCCTCTCGATCGGCCCGCTTCTCGGCGGCCAGCGTCCGGGCCCCGATGACGACCAGCTCCGAGATCGGCACGTCCTCGCCACCGGGCTCGGCTCGCAACTCAGCGAGCGCCTGAGCGACGGCGCCGGTTTCGGTGACGGCATGACGTGGCTTTGTGGTTGGCATGAGGACAGTGTAACACCGTGCGACACCGGACTTTCACACGCATTGTGCCGCCTCTGAGCCCATTTCGAACTCAACGCTGCCCCGCTGTATTTGGCCCATGTCAACGGCGCGGGACTTTGCCCGGCGTCAACGCGCGCGCCAGGAGATCTCTGGCTAGGAGCCGTCCATCCCTGCGGCGATGTCACGTCGCATCTGCTTGCCGTCGAAGTTGACCAGGTCCGCCCCGGCGTAGGCGCGCTCACGCGCGATGTCCACCGTCACGCCCCGGGCCTGCACTGCGAGCACACGGCCGCCGGCGGTCACCAGCTCGCCCTCCGCGTTCAGCGCCGTGCCGGCCTGAAATACATCGGCCCCGGTGGCCAGCGCGTCGTCGATGCCGGAGATCACATCACCCGTGCGCGGGTCGCCCGGGTAGTTGGCGGCGGCGAGCACTACTGCCACAGATGCCTCGCCGCTCGCCGCCACAGGCGAGTCGGCCAGCCCACCGCTGGCCGCGGCCAGCAGGATCTCCCCTAGGTCGCCCTCCACGCGTGGCAGCAGGGCCTGCGTCTCGGGGTCCCCAAACCGCACGTTGAACTCCAGCACCTTGGGGCCGGTCGGGGTCATCATGATGCCCGCGTACAGCACACCGTTGAACGGAATGCCACGGCGGTGCATCTCGCGGATGACGGGTCGGTGCACGGCCTCCACCAGTTCGTCGGCGAGATGATCGGGGATGTCGGGGATGGGGGAGACCGATCCCATGCCGCCAGTATTTGGGCCGGTGTTACCCTCGCCGATCGGCTTGTAGTCGCGGGCAGCGGGAAAGCGTGCCACCGCCACGCCGTCGCTTATGGCCAGAAGCGACACCTCAGGGCCCACGAGGCCCTCCTCCACCAGCACGGTGCGCCCGGCATCGCCGAACACCGCATCCTCGAGCATCATCACCAACGCGGCACGGGCCTCGGCCTCGTCCTGTGCGATGACCACGCCCTTGCCGGCGGCAAGTCCATCGGCCTTGATGGCGACGGGCGTGCCGTACTCAGCCACGGCTGCCATTCCTGAGTCCACGTCGGTCACGGCCATTGACCGCGCTGTGGGGACGCCAGCGGCCAGCATGATCTCTTTGGCGAATGCTTTGCTGCCCTCAAGACGCGCGGCCTCGGCGGATGGGCCAAGCACCGCGGCCCCGGCGACGCGAAGCACGTCGGCCAGGCCGGCCACCAGCGGGGCCTCCGGACCGATGATCACCAGGTCGATGTCCTCACCCAGCACCAGGTCCACCATGCCTGCGTGGTCATGCATGTCGATGGGGCGGGTGTCGGCGATGGTCGCAATGCCCGGGTTGCCCGGTGCCGCGAAAACCGTCCAACCAGTCCTCGCAAGCGCGCGCACCAGCGCGTGCTCGCGTCCTCCGCTCCCCACCACAAGTGCTCGGCGCGCCACAGCGTCACTCTACCCATCGCATCCGCGGCTGCCGCTGCCGTGCTCCTCCCATTCGGCCATGGATGACGGCTACCGTGCGCCACGTGCCAATCACCAGTTCCCACGATGCCGCGTCAGGGCCTCCCGCCCTCGAAATCACGGGTCTTTCCAAGGTGTACGACGACGGCACACTTGCCCTCGACGATCTGTCGCTCACGGTGCCGGCCGGCGGGTTCCACGGCCTGCTCGGACCAAACGGGTCGGGCAAGAGCACCCTCATCGGCATCATCACCGGGCTGGTGCGCGGCCCCGCCGGGCATGTGAAGGTGTTCGGCCACGACGCCGTGAGCGACCACCGCCTGGCGCGCACCATGGTGGGGCTCGCCCCACAGGAGGTGCATCTCGACCGCTTCCTCACAGCGCGTGATGTCCTGTCGTTTCACGGCCGGTACTTCGGCATGAGTAAGGCCGACGCCATTGAGCGCGCCGACGAGTTGCTCGTCAGCTTCGATCTGGAGAACAAGGCGGGGAGCCGACCGAACCGGCTGTCGGGTGGCATGCGCCGCCGCCTCCTCATCGCCCGTGCCCTGGTGCACCGCCCCCGCCTGGCGATTCTCGATGAGCCCACCGCCGGCGTTGATCTGGAACTGCGCCACGACCTGTGGCAGTACCTGTCGCGCATCCACAGGGAGGAGGGCACCACGGTGCTACTCACCACGCATTACCTCGAAGAAGCCGAGGCGCTCTGCGGGGAAATCGCAATGATTCGCGACGGCCGCATCATCGTGGAGGGGACGGTTCCGGAGATAATGAATCGCTTCGGTGCTGCCCGTCTGGAGGACGCCTATCTGGCAGCAATGCAGGAAAACCGGGAAGCCCGGGGTCAGACCCCCCCCGGGGTCAGTCCCCCCCCGGGGTCAGACCCCCTTGGGGGTCAGTCGCTGTGACAGAAATGGGTGAAAGCGCGCGACTTTGTGCCGTGTCCCTCTGGGGAGTCCTTACGCTGGGCGAATCGACCCTTTTCGGGGTCAGTCCCCCCGCTGGGTCAGGCCCCCTTGGGGGTCAGTCGCTGTGACAGAACAGGATCAACGCGCGCAACTTCGTGCCGCGTCTCGCCGCGGGGCCCTTGCGCTCTCGGGGCGCGAGGTCCGGCGGGTTTCCAGACTTTGGACGCAGACGATTCTGCCTCCGGTTGTCGGGGCCGTGCTCTTTATGGTGGTGTTCGGTGGAGCGCTCGGCGGCAAGTTGCGCGATGTCGCCGACATCCCGTACCTGTGGTTCATCCTCCCCGGCCTTCTGGTCATGACCGTGGCCGGGCAGGCCTTCGCCAACGCGTCCACCAGCCTGTACCAGGCGCGCAATGAGGGGTACATCGACGACGTGCTCACCTCACCGCTTCGGCCTGCCGAGGTGGTGTGGTCGTACATGTCGGGCGGGCTCTACCGGGGATGGATCTCCGCCGTGCTGGTTGCCGCCTGCGGTCTGCCATTCGTGCCCGGCGTGGAGAACTGGCTGCTGGCAATCGTGGTGCTTGTCCTCACCGGCGTCATCTTCAGCGCCCTTGGCGTGATGACCGGCATCTGGGCCGACTCGTTCGACCAGCAGGCATTTATCGCCGCGCTCGTCATCTCACCGCTCGCCCTACTGGGTGGGGTGTTCTACTCAGTCGACACCCTGTCGGAGCCCTGGCGCACGCTCACCCTGCTCGACCCCATCTACTACCTGGTGGATGCCGAGCGGGGAGGGGTGACCGGCATGCACGAGAGTGCCGTGTGGCTCAGTGTGGCGGTGGCCGCCGTGGTGGCCGGGGTGCTCACACTGTTGGCCATCAGGATGTTCCACCGGGGCACGCGGCTGCGCCCGTAGAGCCCGCTGGGGGCGGATGTCTTGCCCGTAGGCGTAACGTGTTCGCATGACAACTTCTCAAAGTAACGTCGGTTCGCCACCCGACTCCGTCTACGCCATCTGGGCGATCAACGCGGCCGCCTATATCGTGCTGATCGTCTACTCGGTCACCGGCGACAACCCCTGGCCCGCATTCTGGGTTGGCCTCGGGGCCTTCATCATCTCGGGCGCGCACTTCTTCTGGCTGCGCAAGGAGGGCCGCTACCACCCGATGGCCTTCTCGTGCTGGGCCGGTGGCCTCGCCGCTCTGGCGTGGTCGATCGGCCTGCTGGCCGGCTACCTCTAGGGCCTACAGCTCCACTGCGTCGATGACCTCGTGCCGCCCCTGGCCGGTACCGATGAGGGTGATTGGCACGCCCGTGAACTGGGCGATGCGGTCCACGTAGGCGCGGGCCCTCGGCGGCAGGTCGTCGAGGTTCTTCACGCCCACGATGTCCTCGTCCCAGCCCTCGAGGGTTTCGTAGATGGGCGTGCAGCCGTGGAAGTCGCTCTGGTGCCAGGGGAAGTCGGCACTCACCTCGCCGTCGGGCTTGGTGTACGCGGTGCACAGCTGCACCTCGGGCAGGCCGGAGAGCACGTCCAGCTTCGTGAGGCCCAGTTGGGTCATGCCGTTTACGCGCACGGCGTAGCGCAACGCAACCAGATCGAGCCATCCGCACCGGCGGGGGCGTCCGGTGGTGGTGCCCACCTCGTGGCCCACCTCGGCCATGTGCCTGCCGGCGGCGTCGTCAATCTCGGTGGGGAAGGGCCCCTCGCCCACACGGGTGGTGTACGCCTTGCTGATTCCCAGCACGTGATCAATGCGAGTGGGGCCGATGCCCGTACCGGTGCAGGCGGCGCCGGCGGTGGGGTTACTTGAGGTCACAAATGGGTAGGTGCCGTGGTCAATATCGAGCAGGGTGCCCTGCGCGCCCTCAAACAGCACCGTCTTGCCATCGCGAATCGCCGTATCGAGGATGAGCGAGGTATCGGCGATGTAGCGGGCGATGCGCGGGGCAACAGCCAGCACCTGGTCAGCAACGGCGTCGGCGTCGAGTCGCGGCTCGCCGTAGATTTTCTCGAGGATGTCGTTCTTGGTGTCGAGCGCGATGGCGATCTTGCGCCGCAGGATGCTGTCGTCCAGTAGGTCCTGCACGCGGATGCCGATGCGCGCGGCCTTGTCCATGTAGGCCGGCCCGATTCCACGCCGGGTAGTGCCGATGGAGAGCTTGCCCAGGCGGATCTCGCTCTGGGTGTCCATCTCCACGTGGTACGGCATGATCAGATGGGCCGCGCCTGAGATGCGCAGGTTGCTGGTGTCAACCCCGCGCTCTTCCAGCTGGTCGAGCTCCCGCACCAGCACGAACGGATCGACCACCACGCCGTTGCCGATAATGCAGAGCGTCGTCGGGTACAGGATTCCGCTCGGGATGAGGTGCAGCGCATACGTCTGGTCGCCGGCCACGATTGTGTGCCCGGCGTTGTTGCCCCCCTGGTAGCGCGCGACCACGTCGCTGCGCTCGGCCAGGCGATCAATGACCTTGCCTTTGCCCTCATCGCCCCACTGGGCGCCGATCACTACCGTCGCCGGCATTTCAGCCCTTCTCGGTTTTGTGTCCGTGCATAGAACGGCCCGCAATGACGCGGGCCGGCAAACCACTTTTCATCATAGGTGACGCGCCCCCGAAAACGAGTTCAGCGGCGGGACGGTATCGAAGCTCCGCCCCTCCGCTGGTTCTCCTGCAAGCCTCCCCGCGAAATACCGGTGCAAAACGACGAAGGGCGGGTCCGAAGACCCGCCCTTCGCGTACTTCCAGACTGATCCGTGGATCAGACGCCCGGAGGCTTCGGGAAGCG
>Ga0208960_1000475_pt1 | contig 22590 bp, 25 predicted proteins | sample GreLakmeON33MSRF_FD_187703 | JGI IMG/M metagenome (GOLD analysis project Ga0208960, IMG submission 187703) | Freshwater lentic microbial communities from great Laurentian Lakes, MI, USA - Great Lakes metaG ON33MSRF (SPAdes) | ecosystem: Environmental > Aquatic > Freshwater > Lake | place: Great...
GCCGGTAAGATCGTGAAGCACCGCGTGCTGACCGACATCATCGGCGCCGAAGACCACTACGGCGACATGGACTTCAAGATCTGCGGCACCCGCGAAGGCATCACCGCCTTCCAGCTCGACCTCAAAATCCACGGTCTCCCGATGAGCATCGCCAAGGAAGCCATCGCGCAGAACAAGGTCTCTCGCGATGCGATCTTGGACATCATGGCCAAGACGATGCCGGCCACCCGCGCCGAACTGAAGCCCTGCGCTCCGCGTACCCACCGTCTCAAGATTCCTTCCGACAAGATCGGCGCCCTCATCGGCCCAGGCGGCAAGAATATCAAGCGCATCACCGAGTACACGGGTTGCCAGCTCGACATCGATCAAGACGACTCCGGTTGGGTCACAATCTTTGCCACCGACGGCGAATCTCTCGCTCGCGCGGTCAACGAAGTGAACCTCATCTCGGCCCAAATCGAGATTAATAAGACCTACAAAGGCATCGTCCGCTCCGTTAAGGAGTTCGGCGCCTTCGTCGAATGCTTGCCTGGTCAAGAAGGCCTCGTCCACGTTTCCGAACTCGCTGACTTCCGCGTGAATAACGTCGAAGACGTCGTTAAGCTCGGAGACGAGATCATCGTCAAGTGCGTTGGCATCGATGACAAGGGCCGCGTCCGTCTCTCGCGCCGCGCCGCTATCGCCGAGAAGGAAGGTCGCGAATACGCGCCAGCTCCTAAGCCCATGGATCGCCCTCGTGGCGATCGTCCTGAGCGCCGCTAAGCGCGTTCAGTTTGGTCAAAAAGCCCCAGGAAACTGGGGCTTTTTTATGCCTATAAGGAAGGTCTCCGTGGAGTTCGGCGGACGACTTACTTTGCGGGCTTATCCGTCGTCGTCACGCGTTCAAACCAGGTTCGCGCCACGCTAGTCGCATCGCCGTCGCGTAGCGGCCAGCGGTCGTTGTGCGGATGTTTTGCGAGCTCGTTGGGGAAGGTCCCGAAGTGCGCGCCCATATTGACCGTGAGATAAGTGACTCCGCTCGGCGCAAGCGCATCGATGAACCGACGGGTCTGGGCGCCGGCCTGGCTGACTAGCAGCGGCCGGCCCTGCAGGCGACGAAGGCGGGCGGACGCTTCCTCGCGGTAGCGCACGAGGGGCGAACCCCAGGCATGCCCCTTCCATTCGAGCATGCCGTCGAAGTGGTCGTGGGCCCAGAGGCCGCACCAGAGCTTGGCGACTTCGTCGTCGTGTAATCCGAGGAAGGAGACCCCGATGGCGCCGCGCGAGAAACCGCAGAGCACGACCCGTTTAGAGTCGCCGCCGAACTCGGCGCAGATGCGAGGGATGTTCATTTTGGCGTAGCTGACGGTGGCATCGATGTCGCCCCACCAAGTGATCTCGTTCTTCTGATGGTCCTTGGCGACGTAGGGTAGGACGATCCAGATAGCCTTACCGCGTGAGGTACCGAAGCCCAAGCTGGCTCCTTCGATTTCACCCGTCGAACCGGACGTGGGGAAGTAGTTGCCGGTGTATTCCGCGATGACCGGCCAGCTCTTACCGCGGGCTTTCCAGTCCGATGTCCAGTCGTCAGGCAGCGCGATCAGGTGATGGACTTTCGTGCCGGCATATTCGGTTGTGGTGACGGCGGCTCGCTTGCCGGGCTCCGGGCCCTGTTCGGTCAGTGGAGGCAGGGTGAGGTCAGTGGCCGCTGACTTTGTCGCCATGATCAAGCAGAGCAGGGCGAATCTCATCGGCTCAGCTTTTACGCGATTCGATGACCTGAGAACGCGTCCAAAGGTCGTGCCAGGCGCGACGGTCGCGACGAAAAAGCGGGACGTGAAAGTTGAAAATCCCAATGACCATGAAGATGGGGTTGGGCAGGGCGAAGAACGAGGCCTTCCAGGCTGAGCGTAGCAAGCAGCCGAAAAAAACGGGAGGTTGGCGGGTGCCGATATCAATTGTGCGCAGGTTGAAGATCATTTTGCCGATCGTCTGGCCCTTCATCTGCCACTCTTGGAAGGTCAAGGTGAGCATGAGCGTGAAAAAAGTGACCATGCCCTGGAAGTTCACCCACACGGACATGGCTTCGAGCGCCTTGGGGTCGGGTTTAAGAAGCATATCCCAGAGGGCTTGGTTTTCGCGTAAGGAGCCGCCGGCACTGAAGAGTTTTACGTATTGATTGATAAAGCGGTGCATCCAAGCGTCGGTTTCTTGACGGGCGGCGAGTTCGTCCGGGCCCGCCAAGAAGCCAGCCAGTGCCCAGCCTAAGAATAAGAGGGGAATGATATCCGCCAGGCAGGCCAGCGTCCTCCACCAATACCCCGCAGGCGTAAACGGGATGGGCGGAGGGCTCGACGGCGGGATGGGGGGAGCGTTAAGCACGAGCTTGAGCCCGCTCGCAGGCGTCGAGCGTGTTCTTCATCAACATGGCGACCGTCATCGGACCCACACCGCCCGGCACGGGGCTGATGGCTTCGCATTTCGGAGAGACGGCGTCGAAGTCGACGTCGCCGACGATACGATAGCCGTTCTTCTTGGTGGCGTCCGGGATGCGATTGATACCCACGTCAATGACGACCGCTCCAGGTTTGACCATGTCCGCGGTGATGAAACGAGGCTTGCCGATCGCAGCGATGATGATGTCGGCCTGGCGGACGATGCCGGGAAGGTCTCGGGTGCGCGAATGAGCGATGGTCACGGTACAATCGCAACCTTTGGCCAGGAGGAGGGCGGCAGCGGGTTTGCCGACGATCAACGAACGGCCCACGACGACGGCGTGTTTACCGGCGGTTTCGATGCCGGAGCGACGGAGGAGTTCGATGACGCCCGCGGGCGTGCAGGCGGCAAAGGCGCCAGGGATTTCTTGGACAAGGCGGCCGATGCTTTGAGTGCCGAAGCCATCGACGTCCTTATCAGGGGTGACGCGGTTAAAGACTTCCGTCTCAGGCAGGTGCTTGGGTAGAGGTGCCTGAATAAGGATACCGTGAATCAATGGATCGGCATTGAGGGCGTCAAGATGCGCGAAGAGTTCGGCCTTACTGACGTTTTCGGGAAACAGTTTAATACTGGCGTGCATGCCGACTTCCGCCGCGGTCTTCTGCTTTTTGGTTACATAGGACACGGAGGCCGGATCGTCGCCGACACGAACGAAGGCCACGTGCGGAATGACCGGGGCGAGCTTGGCCACGCGTTCTTTGACTTCGGCGAGCACTTGTTGGGCGATGGCGTTACCGTCGATGAGGCGCATGAGCACTATGTAGGGCAAGGGAGGGAAGGAGGGCGAGAAAAGTCCTCACTTGAGGCCTGAATTGATTGTCTCGCCCTATGTCGCTAAATGCCTCAATGGGTAGGGCGTGTCAGAAGGACCTATGCGCATCCATAAATTTCTCGCTACCTCGGGGGTCTGTTCCCGTCGGGAAGCGGAACGTCTGGTCGCGGAGGGGGTCGTGACGATCAATGGCACCGTCGCCAAGACCGGACAGCCCGTCAATGGCGAGACCGACCAGGTCCGCTGCCGGGGTCAATTGGTCAAGCCGTTGTCCCGGACGGTGGTACTGATGATGAATAAACCCCGCGGTTTTCTTTGCACCAATGATGATACGCATGGCGGGCATACGGTCTTCGAAATGGTCCCTCCTGAGTACAAGGAACTAAGGTTGTTCTGCGTCGGGCGTTTGGACAAGGATTCAGAGGGCTTGCTGTTGCTGACCAATGATGGCGATCTGGCCAACAAGGTGATGCACCCGTCAGGTGGCGTCATCAAGCGTTACGAGATTCTCTTGAATCGGGATTATGACCCCACGCTCACGCCGCGTTTGATCAAGGGAGCTTTTGAAGAAGGCGAGCACCTGCGTTTCAAGAAAGTGATCCGTCATCCCGATAATCCGGCCTCGCTGGAGATTCATTTAGACCAGGGCCGGAAGCGCGAGATTCGGCGTCTCTTCGAAATCTTCGGCTTCCATGTGAAGACTCTCCGGCGTTTCCAAATCGGCGAACTCGTTTTGCGCAAGATGCCTTTGGGTGATTGTCGCCCGCTGGCCCGGAAGGAAATCGATATGATTTTTGAGAATTAAGTGAGTTTTTAATGCTTAGATTGGTTGCAACGTCTAAGGGATAGGGTTTTTGTTTAGGGGAAACCCCTTAGCCAAATGATTTTGCGCCTATGCATCCTCGTTTTCGCCACCGCTCTTTGGGCGGGGCCAGAGGGTGGTATGAAGTTGGCTTTCGAAGATCAGTTTAACGACAAATCCATCGATGAGTCCAAATGGGGTTTCAAGAAAGAGATTGTCAAATTGGCCGATGGGAAAGCCTCCATCGAAGTGATTTCAGGCGGCAAGTCTACAATCTGGCGCTCCGGGGGGTTGGATTGTAAGTTCAAGCAAGCCTATGGCTATTTTGAAGCCTCGATTCAAATGGTGCAGACTAAGGGGCATGGCGTCGGTTTCGGTATCAGCGGTAGTTCTATTGAAACGAAATTTCCGTCCGCCAGTTTAGGTTTCTCCTGCGCAGGCGCAGATAATGTCAGTCCCTATTTACACGTCAGCGAATTACTGGGAAATCAGAAACTGGTACCTAAGGAAAATCCGATTAAAATGGAGGGCGGCGTGAGCTATAAGAGATTTAACACCTACGGCCTGCTGGTGACGCCCAAGACCTACCTCTGGTATGTGAATACGCGGCAGGTTTTCCGGGTTGAACGTCCGACTGTTTCGGGACCATTACAGTTGAAATTCAGTCACGGAACGGCTGAGGGGGGAGTGCTGCGCGGTTTTCCGAACCCCGCCCTTGGTCCTGAGCCGCTCGTCATCGATTGGGTGAAGATTTGGAAGTAATTCTTGGGTTTCTTTGCCTGGGCCCGGCCTCAGGGGCGGGCTATCGGCTATCATGCACTTGCCAAAAGCCTTGGTTAGATTTTTACTCTTAATAACCCCTCATTTTATGTACGTCCGTCTTATCACCCTATTCCTATTTACGTCAGTCCTTTGGGCTGATCCGACTAGCAGCATGAAGTTAGTCTTTGAAGATAAATTTGATGGCAAGGAATTGGACCTGACCAAGTGGGATTTCTCCAAGGATAATAAAGAAGGTATCAAGTTCACGGATGGCAAATTGTCACTCGAAGTCTCCACGAAAGACGGTAAGCCAACCCTGTGGAAGAATGCCGGCATCACCTGCAAGTTTCGTCAGCCCTACGGATATTTTGAGGCTTCTATTCGAATGATCCAAACGAAAGGACGGCATAGCGGCATGCAAGTACGGACGTTTTTCGCGGAATCTGCAGCGAAGAAATTTCCGGCCGCTGAAATTTATTTCGTGACGACCGGCGAGGCCACAAACACTGTGCGCCCAACCCTTAAGGTCGCCGAAGAGGCCGGCGTCAGGAACATCGAGCCAGTCAAAAGCCCGATTCCGCTCGATGGCGGGGCTTCCTATAAGAAGTTCAACACCTATGGCGTGCTTTCGACCCCCTTATACTTCGCTTGGTATGTCAATACCCGCCAAGTCCATCGCGTTAGTATTACGACGCCCACCGCGCCATTATCGGTACATTTTTACCATAATCTTCCTGAAGGCGGCGTGCTGAAGAATTTTCCCGATCCCAAGCTGCCCCCTGAACCCATGCAGATTGATTGGGTGAAAATCTATAAATAATCTCCATGCGTTACTCCATCCTCTTACTACTTCTGTTGTCACTGGTTGCCCGCGCGGATAACCCGGCGTTGAAGATGAAAGTCATATTCTCCGATGACTTTGAGGGCGCCGCCGTCGATTCGACGAAATGGAAAATCAACACGCCGCGGCATGTCTCGATTAATAAAGGTAAGTTGGTCTTAGGTTTCGAGATGACGCCCGCTGGTCCCTCCGGTGCGGCCATCACCATCGCCAAACCAGCCGAACAGCTTTACGGCTATTACGAAGCGTCGATCCGGTTTAACGCTTACAAGGGGCATCGAGGTACGATGCGAATCAGTTCAACGGGCGAGGGGGTTCCTGGGGCTTCCATCACCATTCAAAATAAGGGTCGCGACTTGCTCCTGCCGTGGGCTCGGATTGCTTCTTTGGGGGGGACGCGTGACTTCCCTCCGCTTAAGGAGACAGGTTTTTTGGGTGGCGGGAAAGAGGCCGCTTCCAAGAAGTTTAATACCTACGGGATACTTTGGACGGAAAAAGCCTACACGATTTACATCGGTGGTAAGGTCGCGATGAAGATCGATAAGCCCGAGGTGAAGTCGCCGATGGCTTTTTCGATCCAGCACAACGCCTTGGAGTCAGACCGCAAAGATTTCGACCCTAAGAATCTGCCGGATGACATCGAGGTGGATTGGGTGAAGATCTATAAGTAAGATGCGCGGCTTACGATTTATCATCGTGTTCTTGGTCGCCCTTGCTGGCGGCCGGGCCGACAGCCCGACGCCTAAGATGAAGCTGGTTTTTTCCGACGATTTTAACGGGGCTAAGATCGATACAGACAAATGGTCGGTCAGTAATCCCGACCTGGTAACCTTGAAGGATGGCAAAGTGATCCTGGGTTTACGTAAGGTGGCTGACGGCTTTAAGGGCGGCAATATCTCGAGCAAATTTTCCCAGTCTCAGGGGTATTTCGAGGCCGCCATCCGCTTCAATGCTTACCGCGGCAATCGGGGGAGCTTTCATATTCATCCGAAGGACGCTGGTGGAGTTCCGTCGGCATTACTTAAATTTGAATGCACCGGCGACGATGAACTTTTCCCCATGGCCCGAATCCTCGAGGCGGCCGGGGCGCGCGAATTCAAACCAGCAAAAGTAAAGAAGCAGGAGCCTTATTTGAAACCGGGAATCGTTTCCAAGAACGCCAATGTCTATGGGCTGCTTTGGACGCCCACGGCCTACGTTTGGTATCTGAACAACAAGATTATTTTCAAACTGGATAAACCCTCCGCCGTCGGTCCGATGGTTCTGTCCATCAAGCATTATTCGACCGAAGGCGACCGCAAGAATTTTAACGCCAAAAACATGCCGGATGACGTTGACGTCGATTGGGTGAAGATTTGGAAATGACCTTTATGCGTTCCCTGCTCTGTGTTTTCCTGGTTCTTGCCGCTAGCTTAGGCCGCGCGGAAAGTCCGGCCGCAAAAATGAAAGTCACTTTCGAAGACCAATTCGAAGCAGCGGCTTTGGATGCGACCAAGTGGACTTATGAGGGGAATCCTGACGCGGTTTCTTTTAAATCTGGAAAACTACTCATCGATGTGAAGCAACGCCCCGAAGGCCTGAACGGGGGAGGGCTATCCTCGCGCGGTAAATTCTCCCAAGTCCAAGGCTACTTCGAGGCCTCAGTGCGTATGGGGCAATATAAAGGTCACCATTGTGGGTATGTCGTAAAATCCGAGAATGATAAAGAGCTTCCGTCCGCGAATTTTCTCTTCGAAGGCTTTGGCGAAGATAAGCTTCGCGTGTGGGGTCGCCTGGCCACCGTGAAAGGGGTTAAGGATTTAGAGTCCGCCAAGAAGGAATCATTTCTCCGTCCGGGCGTGATTTCAAAATCGTTCCACACCTACGGTTTTCTCTGGGTAGAGAAATCCTGCACCTGGTATTTGGACGGCAAGAAGGTATTCCAAGCTCCGCTGGCGGAAGCCGTCAAGGCGGGTATGGTGCTTTCTTTCGGCAACTGGGTGTCGTAATTTGAGAAAAAAGATATCACTCCCAAGACGCAGAATGATCCGATCGAGGTGGACTGGGTGAAGGCCTATAAGTGAGCAGGTAGCGATAAAAGAAGGTTGCCTGTCGCCTGCGCTCCGCATCCTGCGAGGTGTCCGCCATGTCCTCACCTTTCGATAAAAATAACCCATTTGCGGCCAGCTTGATCGATCGGCATCGGCTCAGTGCGCCCGCGAGCCAAAAGGATACCCAGCATTTCTCCGTTTCGCTGGCTGGTAGCGGCCTGAGCTACGCTTGCGGCGACTCTCTTGGCGTCTTCCCAGTCAACAATCCCGCGGCGGTCACCGAGCTCTTGAAAGCTGCGGGCTTTTCGGGAGATGAGCCGGTGACCCTGCCGAAAGACACGACTTCGGTTTGTTTACGCGAAGCCCTATCGAAGCGACTCGCGCTCAATGGTCCGACTTACAAGTTCGTCCAGTTGTTGCATGACCGCACTGCTAGCGAAATGCAGAAGGCGCAGCTCGCAGCCTTATTGGCAGAGGCTGATCCGGAAAAAAAGAAAACGTGGATTGAACAGCGAGAATACGTCGATTTATTCGCCGAATTTCCCGCTGCCCGATTACAGGCCCAAGAGCTAATTGAGCTCATGCGTAAGCTGATGCCGAGGCTTTATTCGATTTCCTCGGCACCGTCCAAGTTCCCCGACGAAATCCATCTGACGATTGCGGTCGTCCGTTACGAAACCAATGGCCGGAAGCGGGAAGGGGTCTGTTCGACTTATCTCGCGGAACGGGCTCGCCTGGGGCAGGCCGACCTGCCGGTTTTTGTGGCCGAATCGCATTTCGGATTACCGGAAGACGACAACGTCCCGGTAATCATGGTGGGGCCCGGTACCGGCGTGGCGCCGTTCCGCAGCTTTGTCATGGACCGCGCTACCCGTGGAGCGAAAGGTCGTAATTGGCTTTTCTTCGGTGATCAGCGCAAAGAGCACGATTTCCTTTATGCCGATGAATGGGCGGAGTATTTGCAGTCAGGCGTCTTGACCCGTTTGGACACGGCTTTCTCCCGTGATCAGGCGACCAAGGTCTATGTCCAGGATCGCATGCGTGAAAACGCCGCGGAGTTATGGCGCTGGATTTCCGAAGGGGCTTATTTCTACGTGTGCGGCGATGCCAAGCGGATGGCCAAGGACGTAGATGCTGCCTTGCATGCGCTCGTGGCTGAGCAGGGAAAAATGACTCCGGAAGCCGCTGTCGATTGGGTGAAGCAGTTCAAGAAAGACGGCCGTTATCAGCGCGATGTTTATTGATGGGAGCGGGTTAGGGGCGAGTGCGCTAGCCTAAGGTCTAGCCCGATTTTCGCCACTTGCCACGGAGCAGTTTTGCTCTCACATAAGTGGCTGATGCATCTCACGCACACTCCTCGCGTCGCCCTCGTTACCGGAGCCGGTCGCGGCATCGGTAAGGCCATCGCGGAACGGCTCGCAAGTCACGGCCATACCGTACTCTGCGTTTCCAAATCGGAAACTTGTGTCGCGGTCGCCCATGATATCCTGGCCAAAGGATTGAAGGCGAAAGCCTTTCAGGTGGATGTCTCGGACGCCGCTGCCGTCGCCAAGGCCTGCGAACAAATCAACGCCGAGTTCGGTGCCGTTGAGATTTTAGTGAACAATGCGGGTATCACCCGTGACAAGCTTGTCATGGCCATGTCCGATCAGGATTGGAATGATGTGATTTCGACCAATCTCTCATCCGCGTTCTATTGGGTGAAGGGGCTGGTGCGCCCGATGACCAAGAAGCGCTGGGGGCGCATCATCAGTATTTCCTCAGTAACCGGGGTGCAAGGTAACGCAGGGCAAGCTAACTACGCCGCCGCGAAGGCTGGCCTCCATGGTCTGACGATGACGCTCGCTCGTGAGCTCGCCGGGCGCTCCATCACCGCTAACGCGGTCGCTCCAGGGTTCATTACCACCGACATGACCGGAGAGCTTTCGGATGAGATTAAACAAAAAATCTTGGGCGTTATTCCCTTGGGACGATTTGGCTCAGTGACCGACATTGCCGCTATGGTTGACTATCTGGCCTCCGAAGAGGGGGGCTATGTCACCGGGCAGGTCTTTTCGGTTGACGGTGGTATGGCTATCTGACACCCAGAAAACAACCCAAACACCTTTTATTATGCCTGAAAATATTGAACAACGCGTCAAGGACATCATCGTCAAGCAGCTCTCGGTTACCCCTGAGCAATTGACAGCTTCGGCCACCTTCCAGGGTGACTTAAAAGCCGACTCTCTTGACCTCGTCGAAATCATCATGGCCTTCGAGGATGAGTTTGGTATCACGATCCCCGAAGACAAGGCCGCGGGGATCAAGACCTTGGGTGATGCTATCGAGCACATCAAGGCCAACGCCCAAAAGTAACCCCAAACGGGCTACCTTTTAGGCCCGTCCCTGTGAGCACCGACCGCAAAACTCGCCGAGTAGTCGTTACGGGCATTGGTTGCCTATCCTCCCTTGGGCCAGATACGGCGGCCTTCTGGGATGGTCTCATCACAGGACGTTCCGGCATTTCGCGTGTCACCCGCTTCGATCCCACAGAATTTCCATCCAAGGTCGGTGGAGAAATCCGCGATTTTGACGCCTCCAAGTTCATGGATGCGAAAGAGGCTAAACGAAATGACCGCTATACTCAATATGCCGTCGCGGCTTCGCGGATGGCGATCGAAGATGCCAAAGTGGATGTCACCAAAATTGATTCCGATCGTTTTGGAGTGATCATTGGTTCGGGTATCGGTGGTATGGAGACCATCGAGAACCAGGCACGCATTTTGATCGAACGTGGTCCTTCGCGTGTGTCCCCGTTCACGATTCCTTCGCTGATTGCCAACATCGCCTCCGGCGTCGTGGCCATCGAGTTCCAGGCAAAGTCCGTCAACTTCGGTGTCGTCTCCGCCTGCGCCTCTGGTTCCCACTCCTTAGGCGAAGCCCTTCGCCACATCCGCGACGGCCACGCGGACATCATGCTCTCGGGCGGCTCCGAGGCCTGCATCACCCGCCTGAGTTATGCCGGTTTCTGTAATATGAAAGCGATGTCGACCGACTTTAACGACACGCCCGAGAAAGCTTCCCGTCCTTTCGATAAATTACGCGATGGTTTTGTGATGGGCGAAGGTTCGGGCGTGTTGGTCATCGAATCCCTTGAGCATGCCCAAGCCCGTGGCGCTCGCATCTATTGCGAGCTCGTCGGTTATGGCGCCACTTGCGACGCCTATCATATCACCGGTCAGGACCAGGAAGGGAAGGGCTTAGCCCTCTGTCTGAATCGTGCCTTGGCCGAAGCCGGGATCGAAAAATCCGAAGTGGGCTACATCAACGCCCATGGCACTTCGACTTCAATCAACGACCGTTGTGAGACTCTCGCCATTAAGCGCGTCTTCGGTGAAGCCGCCCGTCAGATCTCAATTTCTTCGACCAAGTCGATGACCGGTCACTTGTTGGGTGCGGCCGGTGGCGTCGAGGCTGCGGCTTGCTGCCTGGCGATTCACCACGGCATCATCCCTCCGACCATCAATTACGAGAATCCTGACCCCGATTGCGATTTGGATTACACCCCGAACGTCGCTAAACGTCGTAAGGTCGATGTCGCCATTTCCAATAATCTCGGTTTCGGCGGACATAACGCCTCTTTAATCTTTAAGCGCTTCGAAGGTTAGGACCGGTTTCCGGTCTGCCATTTGGTTAGGGGTGAAACTTTAACCCGCGGTTGGGGTATAACCTTATAGACCTTACCCCATGGCCCTTCGCCCTATTTTTTTCGCTGCACTGACGGCGATGACCCCTTTTCTTGCGGCGCAGACCCCTCCCGGTGCGGCGCCCAATCCTTCGGTGCGGGTTCGCACGGTCATTTCGCATCCGAAGACGACCGGCAAGACCGATGTACTAAGTACGCCGACGATTACGGCCGCTTCGGGTTCCGAGGCCCGTGTCACCGTCGCGGGAAAGCCTGATGCCAACGGCAAGGTCGACAATGCGATGGAGATGACGGTCACCCCGACGGTTAATGGGGCCACGGGCGAAATCACCTTGGCGATTCATATTGTGCTTAATAACAAATCCGAAACGAGTGCGGTATCCGATAAGTCAGATAAAAAAGATAAGAAACGCAGCAAGGATGGTTCGCCGGTCGCCCACGAAGGCCTCCCGTTTTTCCATTCCGCCTTGGCGGCGGATGGACTATTTTCTTTGGAAGACGCGAAGGGCGTCCGTCGCTGGGTCCCGTTGCGTCGTACGATCGATGGTTGGAAGCTTGAATCTTACGATAAGGAAAAAGAGATTCTGATTCTGACTCAAGGGAGCGCCCGTCAGGAATTGCCTCTGCACAAGTCGGTCGTCTCCGCCTCCGCGACCGACATCAACACGGTCATCACGGTCAAGTCGGGCGTAGCTACTAAAGTGGGCGGAATGGGCGGAGTCGAGGTGACGATCACCGCCGATATCGTCCGGTAGTTAATCGGCCAAGGCTTTGGTCCAGACTTCGAGTTCATGGGGAAGCCCGTAGTCCCTGAGCCCCGCCTGAATCATTTCAATCGTCGGCTCATCGACGAGATGCAACGTATCGCGCTCTAAGTCTGGTCGTCGTTTCCGGACGATGGCCCAAGCCGCCCAGGCGCGCCATTTCTTGGTATCAGCTCGTTCGCCGCGCACGCGGTCTGCCAAGTGTTGGTAGTGGATGCGGGCGTTGCCGGTAAAGGCTTCCGTCGGCTGGCTGACCATCCAACCGATGGTCGCATAGGGCAGAGGATAATCAATCAACGCGGGGGCAGGCTCGAGGATGTCGCAGTAGAGTGCGCGATCAACCGCGAGCAGGGCTCGGGCGGGCAGATTATCGAGCCAGAGTTGCTGTGCGTAAGTGAGGCAGAGCAGATAAAGTTCCGACCCTTGGTCTGCGCGCAGCTCCGCGAGGTCGCGCCAAGAGAGTTCACGCCCGCAGGAGGGCAGGAAAGGGCAGGGTGAGGGCGTCACTTCAACGGCTCAAGGTTTGGCGTACGGGTTCGTCTTCTTTTCCCGCCCGACGGTGGTCTGGCCACCATGTCCCGGAAGAAGTACGGTTTCATCGGGCAGGGTGTAGATGCGCTGACGGATGGCTTCCAGTAATTGGTTCCAGTTACCATTCGGCAGGTCGGTCCGGCCGACTGAGCCGGCAAAGATCGCATCGCCGGTGAAGGCTAGCTTTTCTTGGGCGGCAAAGAAAAGAATGCTGCCCGGGCAATGGCCGGGCACATGGCGGATTTCGAAATTAAAACCGCAGGCCTCGAGCGTATCGCCTTCCGTGACCCAGCGGTCGACTTTGACCGAACAAAAATCATCATCCGTGAGCCAAGGGATCATGGATTGGTAGCGGTCTTTATAGGCTTCGATGTTCTCGATGAGTTGTTGATCGTCGCGGTGGGCGATGACTTGCGCGCCGGCGGCGGCGAAAAGATGGGCTTCGCACATATGATCCCAGTGCCCATGGGTGATGAGCAGGTGGGTCAATTTCAGGCCACGCGTTTTGATTTCACTCAAAAGGGCGGCCCCGGCGCCCTTGGGGGCGTCGACGACGCCGCAGGTCTTGCCATCGTCGGAGACGATTAAATAGGCATTGGTTTCGAACGGCCCCAACGGGGCGGCGCTGATATTCATAAGATTAGACCGAGGGGCCGAAGACGCGTTGCAGGGCGAGTTCGACGGCTTCCGGTGGGCGAATCGCTTTAAAGTCTTCACGCGTCACAAAGGCGTGGACGGTGAAACCTTCGACGAGCAACTCTTGGTCGCGTTCTACTTTGTAGGTTAAGCGTAGGCGGGCTTTGGGTTTTTCCGCCAACGTCACGGTAATGCTGACGTGGTCGTCGAAATGCGAAGGGCGGTGGTAGGTTAAGCCGGTTTCCAGGACAGGTAGGAAGAAGCCGGCTTTTTCAAGTTCGCGATATGGGCAACCCAGTTGGTCGAGCAGCGCGACGCGGGCCATTTCAAACCAAGGGAGGTAGTTCCCGTGATAAGTGATGCCCATACCGTCGGTTTCGGCAAAGCGGACGCGAGTTTCAACGGTAGCCTGAATCATGGCCGTGAATTTGACGACCTACGGGGAGTTTCCAACGCCAAAGGCAGGACTTTGCAGGCGCTTAAGTGTCTTGTCCTTGCCGAAGAGCCGAGAGGAGTGAAGATGCCCACATGGGCCAGCGTGAACGTTTTATCCTCTTTCTGGTCGGAGCTCTGCTCGGCGTGGGTATTCTTTGGGGGCTTAATCACAAAGGCACTCCGGCCAAGGAGGAGCACCGGCGGGTGCGCGAGTCGCTTAACTTGCCTGGGATGATGTACGACTATGCCGTGACCCGGAAGGGTTTCTATGGGCATTACGTGAAGTACGAATCCGTGACGCTGCAAGCCGATGGTTCGCAACTCCGGTCCGTCGTGACTGGAGGTCGTCGTCGCTACGGTTCGGATGGACGAGAATTACCCGAGGAATACCTTTGGATTACGGAGACGTATGCCGCCGGAACGCCTCTAGCGGAAGCGGGTCCGGTCATACGCTATGATTTTGTCTATGCCGACCGCATCGCGCTTCGACTCAAGTCTGGACATCAGGCGGCGGAAGTCGTGTTGCCTTCGGGCGACGTCGCCGTGATGGTCGCGGGAAAGGCTGATCAGGCCGTGGTGAGTCTGACGAAATGGCAACACCTTCCCGCTGGCACACCATGGGGAAAATTGCCGGAACTTGTCCGCGAATTAAACCAGCATGCTGCCGTGGCTTCGGCCGAACTTATGGTAATTGATTGGCAGGCCGAGGCCGATTTAATCAAAGCCAACAGCAAGCAATGATATGAGCGAATTGCAACGAGAAGGCACGCGGACGACCCTCTGGAGTTTCGGGGTGAATCTGTTGCTGGCCGTTTCCAAGCTTACGGTCGGCTTCTTGGCATCCTCACAGGCTCTGCTGGCTGATGGTATCCACTCGTTGGTCGATATCGCCAGCGATATCGCAGCCTTCATCGGCCTGCGCTTCGCACACTTACCTAAGGATGACGATCATCCCTATGGCCATCATCGCTTCTCGACCCTCGCGACGTTCTTTATTTCCGGGATGGTCATCATTTTCTGTGTCGGGCTGGCGTGGACTTCCTTGCATGGACTAATGCACGGAGAAGTAACTCAACCCCCCGGTTTGGCGGCCGCTTGGGTCGCCGGTATCGCGTTGCTTTTGAAAGAAGGATTTTACCGCTATGCCCGCCGGCAGGCGGAACGTCTCGGGTCGCGGTTGCTCATGGCGAGCGCGACGGACCATCGGGCGGATGCCGTGGCTTCGTTACTTGCCTTGATTGCTGTGCTGATCGCCAATGTCTACCCCGCCTGGGTCGCGGTGGATAAAGTCGTCGGCTTGGTGCTCGCGGGTTGGTTGGGCTCGGAAGGTATCCGACTGTTCAAGGGAGCTTGTGATGACCTTATCGATACCGCTCCCGCGGCGACGGTGCTGAAGGACTTGAGTGAGCATATTTTAGATGTGCCGGGCGCCAAAGGATTTCATGCCTTCCGGGCCCGTCGTCTGGGCGATCGTTTTGAAGTCGATTTCCACCTGCAGGTCGCAGAGACGGCAACAGTTGCCGAAGGTCATGCCATCGCCGGTCAGGTCAAATCGAACATCTTAAGGCTGCACCCTGAGGTCGTGGCCGTCTTGGTCCATGTCGAGCCGGACGCCCCTGAGCATCGCAAGCAGGACGGGCATCACGGCCGGATTGATTGACTAAGTGCTGGTTTACAAAACCCACAAGTAACCTATATCTGGTTTACCCCTTCCTTATGCGATTCCCACGATTGATATTTTTACTTTGGTTTTTAACGCTGAGTTCTTTGCGAGCCGCTTCAGCTGTTCCTCCGAATGTCGTCTTCATCTTTGCCGACGACCAAAGGGCAGATACGATCGCAGCCTTAGGCAATGCCGTCATCAAGACTCCGAACTTGGATCGGCTGGTCAAACGCGGCGTTTCCTTCGTGCACGCTTACATGCAGGGCGGCAACGGTGGGGCCACCTGCGTGCCCTCGCGCGCCATGCTCCTGTCCGGTCGCTCGCTCGCCCAGATCGACGAGAAGCTATTGAAGCATGAGACTTGGCCCCATGCCTTCGGTGAGGCTGGTTACGCTACCTTCGCCACAGGCAAGTGGCACAACGGCCCGCCTTCCATCCCCAAGTCCTTCCAGCAGGCCAAGGCGCTCTTTGTGGGCGGCATGGCCAATCCTCTGAAGGCCCCGACCAGCGATATGCTGCCGACGGGTAAGCTGACGCCGGCGAAGATTTCGCCGAAGCATCTGTGTGAAGAGGCGACCGACGAGACGCTCGCATTCTTGAAGTCCCAGGATGGTTCGAAGCCCTTCTTCAGTTACCTGGCTTTTGATGGTCCGCACGATCCGCACATCGTACCTGAAGGTTACCCTGTGAAATATGACCCGGCGTCGATTCCGTTGCCGCCTAACTTCCTGCCGCAGCACCCTTTCAATAACGGCGAAATGCTCGTGCGTGACGAACAGCTGCTGAAGTGGCCCCGCACGCCGGAAGCCGTGCAGGAAATGCTGTCAGAATATTATCGTTACATCAGTTTCTTGGATGGTCAGGTCGGCCGTGTGCTCGACGCCGTGGATGCTTCGCCGTTCGCCGCCAATACGATCATCGTCTACGCCGCCGACTCTGGGGTGGCCCGTGGTTCGCACGGCCTCATCGGAAAGCAGAATCTATATGAACACTCGATGCGGGTGCCGCTGATCGTTGCCGGGCCGGGTATTGTAACCGACCAGCGGACCACGGCGATGTGCTACCTTTTCGACGTCATGCCCACGCTCGGAAAACTCTGTGGCGTGAAGGCTCCGAAGGATTCCCAAGGACGCGAGTTCTCAGCGGTACTGAAGGCCCCGAATCAAGTCGCCCGTCCTTTCCTGATGTTCGGTTACAAGTCACTCCAGAAGGCGCTGAACGACGGCCGCTGGAAATTAATCCGTTACCCGCATATCGACCGCACCCAGCTCTTCGACCTGCAGGCTGATCCCTATGAACTTAAGGACCTGGCGGCGGCGCCTGAGCAGGCAGAACGGGTCAAGGCCATGCTCGCGAAACTTGGCGAAGAGATGAAAGCTGATGGCGACGCCGACCCACTCACGGCCAAGACCATCGTGTCTGGTGAATGGGTAGCCCCCAAGAAGCTCCCTAAGCCGGGCGACAAAGGCTTCTAAGGGTCTTACGAGGCCTTAGGCGGGCAGTAGGTAGGCCTTACGCCCGAACTTCTTGGCCAGCCACTGTTGAAGCTCTTTGAAGTCTTCCGGCGGCTCAACCGAGATTGTGATTGGCTTGCCGGTCTGGGGGTGCGTCAACGTTAGGCGGTGGGCGTGAAGCATGACGCGTGACATGGGCCAACCAGTATAGGTTGGGATATCAAATTTACCATAGGTCCGATCGCCGAGGATAGCATGCCCGAGGTGTGCCAAATGCACGCGGATCTGGTGGGTGCGGCCGGTGTGCGGGAAAGCCCGGACGAGCGCCGCATCGGTGGCATATTTTTCTTCGACGCGCCATTCCGTGACGGCATCGCGTCCGTCTTCGCGGACGGCCATGCGGACGCGCACGGTGCGGTGACGATCAATCTTGGCTTCGATGATGCCCGAAAGCAGGCGAGGTGCTTTGTCGACCAGAGCGAGGTATTCTTTCTGAGCCGTCCGTTGGGCGAATTGCGCAACGAGGGCGTGGTAGGCTTTGTCGGTCTTGGCCAGGACAATCACGCCAGAGGTTTCACGGTCGAGGCGATGGACGACGCCAGGACGCGGTGCGCCGCCGGCCGGAGCCAGTTTTCCTTTGGTGTAATGGAGCAGTCCGTGTACGACGGAAACTTCATCAGAACCCTGCACGGGGTGCGTGAGCAGACCGGCGGGTTTGTTGATCGCGATCAGGTGAGCGTCTTCGAAGAGAACTTCGAGGGCCATCTTGACGGGGCGAGCGGTTGGCTCGCCCGGAGAGGGGAGGGCGACTTCGATATGGTCGCCGGGTTTGATGATCGTGCGACGGTCGGCGGCGACGCCGTTGACCTTGACCATCCCGAGGTCGAGGGCTTTTTGCACCCGCGAACGACTGACCCCGTCCAGTAGCGTCGAGACGATCTTATCCGCCCGCGCGGCTTCGACTTCTTCCGGGACGCGGGTGGTGACGATTTCGTCGGGGCGATTTTCCTCAATGGGAGCTTTTGCGGGCCGGGCGGCATAGGGAATATGCGGCGCCGGTTTATCTTTACGTTTCAACGCCTTGACGGTGCGCGCCTGCGGGCGCGACCCTTTGCGCGTCGGCTTAGGCTTCTTGGGCTTTTTTTGGTTGGCCATCTTAGCGGGCCTTACCGAGGAGGTATGAAGGGTTCAATTTTTGGAGAGGTTTAGGGAGGAAAATGCCGTCTTTGCGGATGACTTTGCCGTCAAAACGAATTTCCCCGCCGCCGTATTCGGGGCGCTGGATGCAGACCATGTCCCAGTGGATGGAGGAGTGGTTGCCGTTGTCGGTTGCTTCATAGCATTTACCAGGAGTGAAATGAAAGGAACCGGCAATCTTTTCGTCGAACAGGATGTCCTGCATCGGGTTGAGGATGTGCGGATTGAAACCGATGGCAAATTCCCCGATGAAGCGGGCGCCGCCGTCGGTATCAAGGATCTCATTGAGGCGCTTCGTGTTGTTCGAAGTCGCCTCGACGATTTTACCTTTTTTGAAGACCAGGCGGATATTTTCAAACGACGTGCCGCTATAGACGGTCGCGCAGTTATATTGGAGGACGCCGTTGACGGAGTCCTTGATTGGTGCGGTGAAGACTTCGCCGTCAGGGATGTTATATTCTCCGCCGCAGGGAACCGCATGCATGCCTTTGATCGAGAATTTTAGATCAGTGCCCGGGCTGGTGATATGCACCTGGTCGGTGGCTTCCATGGCCTTCTTCAAGGCGGCCATGCCAGGGATCATGCGCGAATAATCCAAGGTGCAGACACGGAAATAGAAATCGGCAAACCCTTCGGTGCTCATCTTCGCCTGCTGGGCCATCGAGGCGGTCGGCCACCGGAGCACGACCCATTTGGTCTTATTGACGCGCCAGTCGAGTACCGGCCGCATGAATTCACCTTGGAGTTTCGCTTGGTCGCTGGGGATGTCGCTGCCTTCGAAGATATTTTCGGAACCGCGCACCGCGATGTATGCCTGCATCTTCTTCATCCGCGCGAGTTCATGGTCGCGGGCGAGTTTGAGTTGATTCGGGGTGGCTCCGAGAACCATTTCGCGACTTACGCGGGCCCGGTGGAGGTTGACCATGGGCGTGGCGCCGCAAGCCCGGACGGCACGGACGAGCGCGAGGACGAACTCTTCGGGGATATCAAACGCATCAATAAGCACGTTCTCGCCTTTCTTGAGGCGGGTAGAAAAGCCGCAAAGGACTTTGGCCAGCTGTCCGAATCGTGGATCCATGAAGGGCTAACTTGCGATGCCATCCGGGCTTTCCAAGCGTGAAAGGAGCGCTTGCGGACTTCTTCGCAGGCTTCAGCGTGGGTGGATGGATTCTGACTCACCCGTAAATCGCGCCCTGGGCTTGGCGGAGGAGGCGGCCTTTGATTTTGCCCTCGGCGATGAAGCGGCTGCCTTGGCGAAGCTGACCTCAGCCGTCGCCTTGGATGCGAATTGTTTCGAAGCCTGGCTGGCTAAAGCCGAGGTCCATTTCGCACTGCATCATTATGACGAGGCCCTGGCAGCGGGGGAGCATGCCCACGGACTCCGACCTAAAGATATTCATATTCATACTTCGCTCTCCCGCATTTGGATGGAGCGAGGGGATAAGACCAAAGCCGAGTTCCATGGCGCCCAAGCCAGGATTCTGGGGTGGGGCGATCAATTGAAAGAGCCCGAGGGTAAGTTGCCGGGCGAGATTGCTTGAACGACCGGCGCGGCTGGGTTGGGCTTGTCCCACCCCTGTGTCACCCTGTCCCGTTGAAAAGGGGGAACAAATGGCCCCCAAGGCGGTCTTTACCCAAGTCAGACCCCGAAAAACCCCTAAATCGGTTGCTTATCTTCACCAAAATCGTTTTGGCATCTGTTCTGCAATCTTACTTCGTCCCCCCGACGCACCTCTACCCAAACTAACTACCATGGCCAAGACTACCAAATCCAAACAATCCGTACGGCCCCTCGCCGACCGCGTGCTTCTGCAGCGCTTCGAGGAAGCTGAAGAAATCAAGGGCGGCATCATTATCCCTGATTCTGCCAAAGAGAAGCCACAGGAGGCCAAGGTGATCGCCTTGGGCACTGGTGCTCTCGACAAGGATGGTAAGAAAATCCCTTTCTCCGTGAAAGTCGGTGATAAGGTTCTGGTCGGCAAATATGCCGGCACGGAAGTGAAGCTTGATGAAGAGATTTACCTTCTGATGCGCGAAGAAGAAATCCTCGCTGTCATCGACTAATTCGTCTCTCCCCACTCTAAACCCAAACTACTATGTCCAAGAAACAGATTCTGTTCGATGAAGCCGCTCGCCGCAAGGTGCTCAATGGCGTCTCGATTCTCGCCCGTGCCGTCAAGGTCACGCTCGGTCCTAAGGGCCGCAACGTGATGATCGACAAGAAATTCGGCGCTCCGAAGGTCACCAAGGACGGTGTCACGGTCGCCAAGGAGATCGAACTCGACGATCCTTACGAAAACATGGGCGCCCAAATGGTGCGCGAAGTTGCCTCTAAGACCGCTGACAAAGCGGGCGACGGCACGACCACCGCTACCGTTCTCGCCGAAGCCATCTATAAGGAAGGCCTTCGTTTCGTCGCCGCCGGTGCCAATCCGATTTTCGTCAAGCGTGGCGTCGACAAGGCTTCGGAAGCCATCGTCAAGGAACTCGCTAACATCTCGAAGAAGATCAAGACCCGCGAAGAAATCAAGCAGGTCGCTACCGTTTCCGCTAACTGGGATTCCTCCATCGGTGACATCATCGCCGAGGCCATGGATCGCGTCGGCAAGGACGGCACCATCACGGTCGAAGAAGCCAAGACCATCGAAACGACTCTCGACGTCGTCGAAGGTATGCAGTTCGACAAGGGTTACCTCTCGCCTTATTTCGCGACCAACGCCGAAACCCTCGAGGCCATCCTCGAAGACGCTTACATTCTTCTCTACGAAAAGAAGGTCAGCGCCATGAAGGATCTGCTGCCTCTGTTGCAGGAAGTCGCCAAGACCGGTAAGCCTCTCCTCATTATTGCCGAAGAGATCGAAGGCGAAGCCCTCGCTACCCTCGTCGTCAATCGCCTCCGTGGCACCATCAACGTCTGTGCCGTCAAGGCTCCAGGCTTCGGTGATCGCCGTAAGGCCATGATGGAAGACATCGCCGTCCTTACGGGTGGTCGCTTCGTCACCGATGACCTCGGGATTAAGCTCGAGTCCGTAAAAGTCGCTGACCTCGGTCGCGCCAAGCGAATCGTGGCTGACAAGGAAAATACCACAATCATTCAGGGTGCCGGCAAGTCTGCTGACATCCAGGGTCGCGTGAAACTCATCCGTCGCCAGATCGAAGAGACCACTTCTGATTACGATAAGGAAAAGCTCCAGGAGCGTCTCGCTAAGCTCGCCGGTGGCGTTGCCGTCATCCATGTGGGTGCTGCGACTGAAACCGAACTTAAGGAGAAGAAGGACCGCGTCGATGACGCCCTTCACGCTACCCGCGCCGCCGTCGAAGAAGGCATCGTCCCAGGGGGCGGTGTTGCCCTGCTTCGTACCGTCAAAGCCATCGATGCTGTGATCAATAGCCTCGTTGGTGATGAAAAAATCGGTGCCCAGATCGTTCGTAAGGCGATTGAAGAGCCGCTCCGCACTCTCTGCTCCAATGCTGGCGTTGAAGGCTCCCTAATCGTTCAGGAAGTCATGCTCAAGCATAAGGGCGGTAACGGTTACAACGTCGCTACCGGCGAGTACCAAGACTTGATCGCTGCCGGTGTCGTAGATCCTACCAAGGTGACGCGTACGGCCATCATCAACGCCGCTTCGGTGGCTGGCCTGCTTCTGACGACCGAGTGCCTTATCACCGACATGCCTGAGGATAATAAACCTTCGGCCGGTGGCGATCACCACGATCACTGAGGTCGCTGAGCGATCGCTCCCCAAGCGCGGCGCCCAGATGGGCGCCGTTTTTTTGTGCCCACAAGGGCACGTGGGCGGGACTTTGATTTTTACGACAACCCGCCTGCCGGGATGGTCTTAAACGCAAGATTTCATATCTTCGCCGTATTGCTATGTTCCAGCGGAGGGCTTGTCTTTCCTTATACCCCCATGGGCCCCCTCGTCGCTTTTCTTTCGGTCTGCCTTTCCGTCCTGGCCTCTGCGGCGCCCGCCGCCGGCCCGGTCCGCGTCTTGTATCTGGACGCCAGCGGCGATGAGCAATCCGCCGTCGGTCCGCTCCACGCGTTCATGGCTGAGCTCGGTCGCGACGCGATCTGGTTCGACTACGCTCCGGGTGCGATCCCCGACGCCGCCACGCTCGGACGTTACGACGCCGTGGCGACCAAGGCCGCCGTCGCGGTGGCGTCTCTACCGGTCCTCGTCATCACGCCCGATACGACCCCCACCGCTTTCCGCGCCCAGCTCGAAGCGGCGTTGTCCGCCGACCGTAAGGCCGCTTGGCAGAAGTTCCTCGCCCAGCGCGAGCCCGAGGTCCGTGAGAAGAATATCAATGTGGCCAACTACGAGAAACGCTCCGAGCCGCTGACCTTCCAGAAGCCCTACTCGGTCAAGGGAAGCATGGAGCGCACGCAGGTGCCGGCCGACCTGAAGCTGGTACTTTTCGCTTCCGAGCCCGACATCAAGAAGCCGATCGCGTTCGCCTGGGATACCCGCGGCCGCCTCTGGGTCTGCGAGACCTCTGACTACCCGCACGGCGTGAAGGAAGACCAGCAACAGGGCAA
>Ga0208960_1000477_pt1 | contig 22557 bp, 19 predicted proteins | sample GreLakmeON33MSRF_FD_187703 | JGI IMG/M metagenome (GOLD analysis project Ga0208960, IMG submission 187703) | Freshwater lentic microbial communities from great Laurentian Lakes, MI, USA - Great Lakes metaG ON33MSRF (SPAdes) | ecosystem: Environmental > Aquatic > Freshwater > Lake | place: Great...
TCCGGTGGGTCGGTGAATCGGCGCAGCGCGCAGGTTGGAGAGTTACTTCGCCAAGGCCTTCGCGACCGCCGCTTCCAGCGCCTCGCCGCGCAGATCCTTCGCTATGATTTTGCCCTCGCCGTCGAGCAGGTAGGTGGCGGGGATGGAGTTCACGCCATAGGTGCCGGCGAGCTTCGTCTGCCAGCCCTTGCCATCAAAATACTGGGGCCAGGTCATCTTCTTGTCGGCGAGGAAGCTGTCGAGCTTGGCACGGTCGGAGTCGAGACTGATGCCAATGATTTCAAAACCCTTGGCATGGTGCTTGGCGTAGGCTGCATGCACGTTGGGCAACTCCGCTATGCACGGCCCGCACCAGGTGGCCCAGAAGTCCACGAGCACGACCTTGCCCTTGAAACGCGCGATCGAGAGCGGCTTGCCGTCGAGGCCTTTCTCATCGAAGTCCGGGAACTTCTGGCCGACGGCGAGCTTGCGCTGAACGTCTTTCGATGCCCGCTGTTTCTCGATGCCCTCCAGAATCTTGTCCACGGCCAGACCTGGTTTGGTGTCCGCGAACTCCTGCTTGAGCTGCTTGAGCAGTGGCAGGCCCTTCTCCTCGTTGTCGAGCACCTGGAGGTAGAGCATGGCTTTCATCATGAGGATTTGCGCCACGTCGTCGGTCTTCTCACCCTTGTGCGCGGCGAGGACTTTGTCGAACTCAGCCAGATTCTCGGCGAGGTCCTTCTCGGTTTTTTTGCCGGAAGAAATCTTGGTGCGGACCTTGCCGACAAGTTCCTTCAACTCCTCCTTCGCGTCAGCAGCCCGGACGAGGCTGACGGGCAGGAGCAGGGACAAGGTGACGGCGATAATGCGGAGTGTGGTTTTCATGTGTGTGCGCGTTAGGCAGGATGACAGCAGCCGCCCGAGCCGGTGGCAAGGGCAATCCGGGATTTGTGCCGACGACTTGCAGTTGCCGGCAAGTCCCGCTCAGTTCCGTTTTTCGTCTGCGTCAATGTAGTCCACGAAGCACTGGATATCGTCGCGATGAGCGAGGCCGGACTGCTCCTTGCGCATCTGGAGTCGGGCCTTCAACGCGGGGTCCCCAACGCGACCGTGGTCAAGGACAGCCTGGTTGAAGGCAGCCTTCTCTGCCGCCGACCGCTTCACATTCTTCGCCACCCAGTCGCAGACCTCGCCGTCCGTCACCGTGCCCTGCACGACCGCGATGAACTGCTCCGCAGTCACACCAGTCGCCTCGCACCATTTGGCGTCAAAACCCAGACGCGCGAAGTTCTCCTCGTAGTCCGCGTGCAGTTTTTCGGCCAGATGCAGACGGATTTTGTCCACGAAGCGCGGCAGGTAAGACCAGCCGGCCATCGTCTCACGGGCGCTTCGGGGATAGATGATGTCATTGCTCATGCGGGCGATTCTCACTGCGGGAGAGCGGGAGTCAATCACGCGGAGCGACCCCAAATAGCTGGCAAAAATTTCCTTCAATCTGCGCCACCAGCGTGGCGAGCGGTTCGCCGCGCAGCTCCGCCATGAACTGATACACGGCTGGCAAGTTGGCCGGATGGTTCAGTGACTTGCCGGTGCTCGCGTCGCCGAGCGGTAACGCATTCGCCCTGTCCGGCAGCAACTGGTCCGGCGCATCTGTCTCGATGAGCAGGCGCTCGGCGGGAACCAGCTTGAACGCTTCACGCTGCCGGGCCTTGCGCTCGTGCATGAAGTATCCGGGGAAGCTGAAGTGCGCCCCGAGCTTGACCAGTGGCACAACCATCTCCGCCGGCCCGCCGTAGCTGTGCAGCAGGAAACCGCGCGCCGGTCGCGGGTTCGTCTGAAGCAGCTCAAGAAGCCGGCCCCACGCCTGCAAACAATGGATGCTCGCAGCGACGTTCCGCTCCGTCGCGAGCCGCAGTTGCCCGACGAACACCTCCTCTTGTCCCGCGTAAGCCAGACCCGGTTTCCACCGATCGAGGCCAATCTCCCCGACGACCGCGCCGGGCGTCGCGTCGAGCAACTCGACCAACGCCTCCCGCCAATGAGGCGTGCGGCCGCCGACATGCCACGGGTGAAGGCCGAAGCTCGGCACAACGAAGTTCGTAAACTCCCGCGCCAGCGCGCCGACCTGCGGCCAGTCGGCCTCGCACGAGCCGTTGACCACCATGCGCGCGACGCCGAGCGCACGGCTCGCCGCGACGAGTTCCCCCTGCCGCCCGGCGAAGCGCTCGTCTTGGAGGTGATTGTGGGCGTCGTGGAAGCGCATCACTTGCGAGGATAAAGACGACGATTCGGAGGAAGATCAAGAAGCGCGGTTCCTTAAGCCCGAACTCCGAAGTTCAGCCGCGAAAGGGCGCAAAGAACACAGAGGAGCCGAGATGAAATGGAATTGAACCGGGACTGATTCCATTCGGACATTTTTTCCTGCCAGAAGCTTTGCTTTGCGCCCTTTGCGCCCTTTCGCGGCCATTCCATTTCGGAGTTCGGGTTAAGTCGGCAGGGCCGGTCAGTGGTTGGAAAAGTCACAAGCAAAACGGCCAGAGCGATGTTCGCCCTGGCCGCTCGCGAATGAGTTGTGGTTGCTTACTTCATCAGCGCCAGCGCGGACGCGACGAGCTTGTCGGCGCTGAGGCCGTGCAGCTTGTAGAGCTCCTCGGCGAGGTAGGCGCTCTGGCCGAACTCACCGGGGATGCCCAGCGAAGTCATGCGATGCGCAATGCCCGCGCGGCTCAAGGCGTGGCTGACTTGCGCGCCCATGCCGCCGACGACTTGGTGGTCTTCGATGGTCACGACGCGGCCATGCGCGGCCTTCACGGCGGCCCCGATGGTCTCGAGGTCCACGTGGTTGACGAACGGGTTATTAATGACGGTGGCCTTCACGCCCTGCTCGGCGAGCTGCTTGCCAGCGCTGATGGCCTTGTCCAGGAGCACGCCGCAGCCGATGAGGACCACGTCCGTTCCCTGAGCGAGGACTTGTGCTTTGCCCCACGGATAAGTCGCGCCAGAAACCCAGCTCATGGGATAGTTCTCACGGCCCACGAAGAAGATGTAGCTCTCGCCGTCCTTGCCCGCCGCGCGATCGGCGGCGTAGCGGTGGATGGCCTGATACATCAGCGACTCCGCCTCGTCCGGGCAGCTCGGCATGATGACGCAGGTGTGCGGGATGGAACTGACGGCGGCGATGTAGGTCGTGGCTTGGTGGCTCGCGCCGTCGGCGGCGTCTTGGAAGCCGATGTGACTGAACATCGCGATGACCGGGGCCTGCGAGAGCGCGGCCATGGTGAGCGGGAGGTTACCCTTCGTAACGCCGAACTGGCCGAAGGTGTCCACGATGGGGATGTAGCCGGACTTCGCGTAGCCCGCGCCGACGCTGATCATGTTCGCCTCGGCGATGCCGACTTCGACAAAGCGCTCGGGCAGCGCCTTCTGAAACGCGCTGATGCCAGTGGAGCCTTGCACGTCGCACGAGATGGAGAAGACCGGCAGGCCATCCATCGCGGCGCGGACAGCGCCTTTCGCGAGGCCGGCTTGAACTTTGTCCTTCTTTATCGCCGGGGCAGCGGGCGCGGGAGCGACTGCAGCGGCGGCGGCCTTCGCCTTCTTCGCCGCTTCGCTCTTCTCCCAATCAGCGCGGAGCGCAGCGCCCCACGCGACAAACTCAGCGGGCGCGGTGTCGCCAGCGTAAAGCTCCGTCACCCACGCCGGAATCTGCTCGCCGTTCGCGAGCGGAAAGCCGTGGCCGCCGGCAGAGTTCTCGACGGTGGCCTTGATGCCATAGCCCTTGATGGTTTTCACCCAGAGGCAAACGGGCTGCTTGGGATTCGCCTTCGCAGCGGCGATCCCCTGCTCCACCGCGAGGTAAACCGCCTGCAAGTCGTGGCCGTTCGCGACGGCAATCACGTTCCAGCCCAGCACGGCCATCGCGCTCAAGCTCGGCTGCATGGAAAAGGAATCCTTCGTGATGCGGCCCGAGAGCTTTGTGTCGTTGTCGGAGAGGATGAGCACGAAGGGGTTCACTCGGTCCTTCGCGGCAAGGCCGGGGATGGCGGCGAAAGCTTCCTTGGCCTCGCCTTCCATCGCCGCGCCGTCGGACACGGTGCAGACGGTGACGCGGTCGCGGCCGGCGGTCTTGTCACCCATCGCGAGGCCCTGCGCCTGCGGGAGGCTGGAGCCGAGCGGGCCGTTGGAGACGAGCACGCCCTCGGGGTTGAGGTGGGATTCGCCGTGGCCGGTGAACTTGCTGGCGATGCTGCGGAAGCCCTTGAGCGTGTCGAAGGTCATGCCATCGAAGCCGTAGAGCGCGCGGAGTGCATAGACGCCGTTCTCGGTGTGCCCGGCGTCGTTGACGAAGTTAAACGCCTCGTGCCAGTGACGCCCTTGCGTGGCGAACATCTGCGCGTGGACCGTCGCCATGATTTCCGCGAAGGCCGCCGGGCCGCCCCAGTGACAGGCCGCCCCGCCGACGACAGCGTGGACATCCATGAGCGCGACGAGCGCGCGGGTGGCACGCGGGTCGGCGACGACGACGGACTGGCCGGCGGCGTTTGTGATGGTGACGGAGAATTTCGGCGGGTTGGCGGGCGTGGCGGCGAGGCGGGACTTGAGCGCGAGGGGCGTCAGCGGCGGGGCTGCAAGTTTGGCGACAACGGAATTATCAGCGGCCATAGGTTCGGTCGGGTTGGGTGCTACAGGTTAAATCAGCGAACAAAGCGACAGAACGTAGGAACCAGCAGCGGGAATGGGAAGAAGGAATTTGGGCGTTTTGGCTGTTACTCGTGCTCCTAATCTTAATCCTGCTCCGGCAGACAACTCCGAGAGGGGAGGATTACGATTACGATTAGGAGCAAGAGGGGCGCTCCACTCGCGGCTGGGCAGCGCGAGGGTTTCCCGCCATGCTGCGCGTGTGCGTGTGCTGATTGTGGGCTGTGGTTATGTGGGCTTGCCGCTGGGCGCGGAGCTGGTCCGGCGCGGGCATGCAGTCTGCGGCTTGCGCAGGAGCGCGGACGGAGCGGGGGAACTCCTCGCGGCGGGCGTAACTCCGGTGGTGGGGGATGTGACAGAGCCGGAGAGCCTGCGCGCGTTGCCGGGGCCGTTCGACTGGGTGGTGAACACGGTCTCCTCCTCGAAGGGCGGCGCGGACGTGTATCGCGCGGTGTATGTGGAGGGGACGCGCAATCTCATCGCTTGGCTCACGGGCGGTGCCTTGCAAAAGTTCGTCCACACCAGCAGCACGAGCGTTTATGGCCAGGCGGACGGCGGCGAGGTGACGGAAGTGAGTGAGACGGAGCCACGGGCGGAGACAGGGAAGTTGCTTGTCGAGACGGAGAACTTGCTGGTGGCAGCGGCGCGGGAACGGAGTTTTCCAGCGGTCGTGCTACGCGTGGCGGGGATTTACGGGCCGGGGCGCGGGCACTTGTTTCAGCAGTATCTCCGCGACGAGGCGCGCATCAGCGGCGATGGCATCCGGCTCATGAACATGATTCATCGCGACGACGTGGTGGGCGCTGCCATCGCGGCGCTGGAGCGGGGCGAGCCGGGGCGCATCTACAACGTGGCGGATGACGAACCGGTGTCGCAGTTGGATTTTTTCCGCTGGCTGTCAGTGCAATTGCGCAAGCCGCTGCCGCCGTTCGCCAGCGCGGAGGAGAGCGCGGGACGCAAGCGGGGCGTGACGAACAAGCGCGTGAGCAACCGGCGGCTGCGGGAGGAGCTGGGTTGCGGGCTGAAGTATCCGACGTTTCGGGAGGGGTATGCGGAGGAGATGCGGCGAGGCTCGTAGCCGCCAAGGTGAGGAGGCGGACGCCGTTGCACTCCCACGAATCCGACTCCTCACCTCGGCGGCTACACGCGGAACGAGATGCGCTTCACCGTCTCCTTGCCGAAGCTGTGCTGGAGGCGGGCGAGGATTTCACGGCGGCGGTAGCGGACGATTTCATCGAGCCACACGCTGCTGTCCACGGTGACAAAGAGTGTGCCTTTGTTCATGCCGGTGGGTTGCGCGTGCGCGGTGACTTGCGGGTCCAGCAGGCTGTTCCAGACCTTGATAATTTCCGCGTGGGCCTGGCGTCGATCGAGGCCGAGACCTGTCAGCACGTCGGGGAGCAGCGCAGCGAGGGGGCGGCTGTGGTTCTTCCCAGCGCTTTCGAGGGAGGTCACGTCCACTCCGCGCCAAGTCGCTAGCACGCGCTCGCGCGCGGTGAAGGCAGCGTGGCGGGCGACGTGGCGGTCAGGCGGAGGTGACGGTCTCATCGACTACGAGGATGTCCTTGCCGGGAATGTCATAGCCACCGGAGATCGGCTTGCCGGTGAGACAGTCGCGCACGGGCTTGAAGAACTGCACGTGGACATTCTGAGGGTGGTGGTTGAGGAGGAAGTAAATGCGGTAGTCGCCGCGCACGCGCATGGAGACCTCGATCTGATCAGGAACGCGGAGCAGGGGGTTGAGGCTGCACGTCTGCCGGAGCCAGGTGACGAGGTCGTGATAGAAGGGAAGGCTGCTCATCGTGCCGACGTAGATGGCGCGGCCCTCCCCGAAATTGTTGAGCGTGATAGCGGGCTTGCCAGAGTAGAAGTCCTGCGCGTAGGTGCCGAGAATTTGGCATCCCCGCGGCTCGATGATATCGCACCACAGCCGTGCGCTGTGCAGTCCAGTGGTGGGGAAACCACCTTTGATCGTGATATGATTCTCCTCGCCGGGGGGGAGCGGATCGAACTCGACGACCTTGAGTCCGAACATATCGCTCATCTCATACGGCGGGTCGGTGGCGGCGAGGTTGTTCTCATCCACGAGGCCGGTGTTGAAGGTGCCGACCAGCGTGCCGCCGTTGTGGACGTAGAGGCGGAGGACGTCGGCATCGCCACCCGAGATCATGTGCAGCGAGGGTGCGATGACGACTTTGTATTTTGAGAGGTCGTCGCTCGGGCGCGCGAAGTCCACAAGGATGTTCCGGTCATGGAGCGCGGTGTAATAGAGCTGCACATGCTCGCGCTGGCTGAAGAACTTGTTCGGGCGCATGGGCTGGTCCAGCGCCCAGTCGCTGGCGTGGCTGAGGAGGATTGCCACGTCCGCCTTAACCTGAGTGCCTGCCAGCAAGGGCTGTAGCGTCTGCAACTCTTGGCCCACCTGCATGACCTCCTGAAACATCCGGTTCTTCGCCAGGCCATCGTGCGTCAGCACGCCGCCGTAGAATTTCTCCGGGCCGATGCGCGGCATCCGCCAGTAGAAGTAGAGCAGGCCGGTCGCGCCGCGGGAGATGAGTTGGTAGCTGAAGAGCCTCACCACGCCGGGGCGCACAAGCGAGTTCGCCTCGGCCCATGCGACGTTTCCTGCCTTCTGCTCCATGACCCAAAAGCCCTCGGCCTCGCCGTTCTTCTTCAGCGAGCGGGCGATGTCGATGGTCATCGCGTTCTCAGCGGCGAGGTGGCCGGCGGCGGCGTCGCTGTCCAGCGACACCAAGTCCACCGTCTCGGCGAGGTCGAAGTTGTCGATCTGCGTCGCGTAGGGGCGGATGGTGGTGGTGGTGGGAATCTTCGGCGTGATCTCGCGCAGAATATCCACCTGCATGCGGATGAAGGCCACGCACGTGTCGCTGGAAAAGCGCCGCCAGTCCGTGATGAGCGCCGGGTTGTGCGCGGAGGGCGTAGGCAGCGGCAGGGGGACTTCCTCATACGAGTTGACCACCTGGCCCCAGAAGCGCAGGCCCATCGCCTCGTTAAGCTTGTCCACCGTCTCGTATTTCGCCTTGAGCCACGCGATCCAGTCGCGCCTCGTCTCCGGGTTGAAGGCGTATTCGGTGTTGTGCCGGCCCACGCCGTTGTCGATCTGCCACGCCACCATGTCGGGATGGTCGCCAAGTGATTCCGCCATCGCGCGCACAAACTTCTTGGAATAGTCCCAGTAGATGTCGCTGTTCATGCAGTAGGCGCGCCGCGTGCCCTCATGGCGCGGCTGCCCAGTCTCATCGAGCGGGAGAATCTCCGGGTGCTTCTTCAGCAGCCAAACCGGTGGCGCAGCGGTGGGTGTGGCCAGCACGATTTTGACGCCGTGCTGGGCGAAGACGTCCATCGCCCGGCGCAGCCATGCGAAATCGTATTTGCCCTCCTCGCGTTCGCACAGGCCCCAGCAGAACTCGCCCATGCGCACGACGTTCATGCCGGCATGTTCCATGAGCTGCGCGTCCTGGTCCCATCGCGATTCGGGTTCCTCCGCCGTTCCGTCGTAGGGAAAGACCCAGTGCTCGGGATAATAGTCAGCGCCGAAATACATGGTTGGTTGGTTGGTTACTAGCACTGGCACGCTGGCGAAATATCATTCCTCAAGCAATCGCAAATTCGGCTCTCCGATGTGAAGGAGTGCATCTCAGCTTCTTGCAGGGCCAAGGGGAATGGGGAATTCGTTGCTCGCCCCACCCTCTCCTCCGAGGGAGAGTAAAAGCGCCTCACGCTGGGCAGGGTTGTCTCCGTCACTGCTTCGTCGTCAACCCCGGCGGCAGGGGCGGCAGCGGGCCGGCACCGGGGGGCAGCGGGGGGAACTCAATGACAACTTTCCTCCATCGGGCGCGCTCGGACTCCGGCATCTGCTTCCACCTTTCCGCGTTGGCGTAGAACTGCGTTTGCTGCGCCGGAGTCATCTGGCCTAACTGCTTGAGTGCAGAGACGCAGGCGGCGCGCTCCCCCGCCGAGAGGTCTTCGAACTGACCCAGCGTGAGCGCAGCCTCCGCGCGGGTTGGCTGCGGCAGCGCGGCGACGACCCGTGTCTTCGCGCGCTCGTCGAGCCGGAAGTAGTGGGTGAAGTTGTCGAGCAACTGCTCGCGCTGCCGCACGTCAAGGGCCTGCCACTGCGTGAGATTCTCCGGCACCTTCGGCTCCAGACCCGGAGGCAACGGGGGAAACGCGCCCACCACCGCAGGCCGCGTCATCGCCTGGCGCAAGCGCTCGTCCAGAAGGATCTCCCGCTGAATCTCCGCCGGAAGTTTATCCCACGCCGCAAGCCGCTCCTCGACGAGCGAGCGGTAACTTTCCGGCACCGTGGCGAGTTGGGTGGCGCGCGTCGCGGGGAGAGTCATGAGCAACGGGTTCAGAAAATAGCGCAGCTCCGTCGCGCGCAATCGGCCCTCGCGCTCCACCGCAGGGAGCGCGTCGTAATCGCGCAGCCGCGTGGTGAGCACCGCGCGGAGTCGCTCCGGCTGGGTGGACAGCTCGGTGGCCCGTGCGTCCGTCCGCATGGCGAGCAAGCCGCGGAAGACAGCGACGGGATTGCGCTCCGCGTTGCCTGTCGCAGATTCTGCCGCCTCGCTGGCAGTAGCCGTGAGCAGCAGAACGCAAAGGAGGAGTTCGTTTCGCATGGTTCAACGCTCCCGTTCAAACGCGGCCAGCAACTCCACATCCGCCGCCGACTGGTTCAAGCGGCTGATGGCCTCGAAGTCTTTCAGCAGCTCGACATTGGGCCCGCTCGCGATGGCGGCGATGTGCTCAATGCTTTGCGCCACCTGCGTGTGTGAACGCACCCGCCGGCCTTGCACAATCACCACCGCCACCGTCGCCAGCAGAAGCACGACGCAGGCGAACTGCGTCGCCAGCGACGGCCAGCGGAGCCACGCGCGCCAACCGGCCTCGGTGGATGCCCGCGCACCGCGCTTCTCCTCCGCCTCGATGTCCTGCCACACGCGAGCTAGGAAGTTCGAGGGCACGGGCGGTTCTGGCAGCCGGTTGAGCGCCGTGCTGAGAGCGATTTCTTCCAACCAACGCGTCCGGTCGCCGGGATGCGCGGCCAGCCAGCCATCGAGGCGCGACTGCTCGTCCGCCGTCAGCGCGCGTTTCTGCCGGAGGGCCAGCAGTGCTTCAAACAGTGTGTCGTTCATGGTCGCCTTTGGTTTGATACCCGCAGCGCGGGTAAAGTTGCTGAGTTCATTCGTTCTCCCATCCGCCGTTGAGCAGATATGGTTTTAGCCGCGCCTTCAGTGTCTCGCGGGCGCGATGGATGAGAGATTTGACCGCCGAGAGCGAGCAGCCCAGCACCTTGGCGATGTCCTCGTAAGCCAGTTCGTCCCGCTGCCAGAGCAGCAGCGCGGTGCGCTGGTTTTCCGGCAGCGCGGCGACGGCCTCGGCCACTTTGGCCTCTAGTTCGCTGCGCAACAGGGTGTCCGGAGGGGATGCCGCGCCCCTGTCCTCGACGCTGTGGCCGCGTGGCTCGTCGGTGCCCGCGTGCGCCGGGGCGTCGAGGGAATCAGCAGGGTGCCGCGAGCGGCGGCGAAATTCGTTGAGGCAAAGATTGCGCGCAATGGTGAAGAGCCAGGTGGAAAACTTCGCCGAGGGTTCGTAACGGGCGGCAGATTTCCAAACCTGAACGAAGACGCACTGCGCCAAATCCTCCGCCTCCGTCGCGTCCGGCAGCGTGCGGAAAACGAAGCTCAACACCGGCTGCCGATAGCGGGCAACCAACTCCTCAAACGCCGCGCGGTCGCCGCGCTTGACGCGGAGCATAAGCGTGGCATCGGGGTCGGTGGCGTCGGGCATCTGGCGCGACAGTAGCAAACACCGGCGGCGGGAGAAAGTTGGTTTAGGCTGTGAAGCGGTTGAAGGGTGAAAGAGTGAAGCGCTGGAGGGGCCGCACCCTTCAACTTTTCAGCGCTTCAACCTTCGAGCTCCAGACAACCTGAATGAGTCCAGCTCCACGGCACTCAAATACAGCCGACGCTTTTTGAGACCGATGAACCGACCCGAAATGTCCCCCGCTGAAATCGCCCACCTCACCCGCCGCGATTTCCTCGCCAGCACGGGCATGGGCACGCTCGCGCTCGCCTCGCTGCTGGCGGAGAAGGGTTACGCCGCGCCGTCCACCGACCCGCTGGCCGCACGCACTCCGCACGCCGCGCCGCGCGCGAAGAACTGCATCCTCATCTACTTCGAGGGCGCGCCCAGCCACATTGACCTCTTCGACCCGAAGCCGAAGCTGAACGAAATGAACGGCCAGAAGCTGCCGGACGAACTGCTGGAGAAGGTGCGCTTCGCGTTCATCAAGAAGGAAGGCGTGCGGCTCATGGGCAGCCCGCGCAAGTTCACCCAGCACGGCCAGTGCGGCACGGAACTGAGTGACTTGCTCCCGCACATCGGCGGCATCGCGGACGACGTCTGCCTCGTGCGCTCGATGCACACAACGCAGTTCAACCACCATCCCGGCCAACTCATGATGAACTGCGGCTCGCCGCTGTTCGGCCGCCCGACGCTCGGCTCGTGGCTCACCTACGGCCTCGGCAACGAGTCGCGCGATCTGCCTGCCTACGTCGTGCTGCACGCAGGACGCGGCTCCAGCGCAGGCGCCAGCGCGTGGAGCAGCGGCTTCCTCCCTAGCAGTTATGCAGGTGTGCTCTTCCGCAATCAGGGCGACCCAGTGTTGAACCTCGGCAACCCGCCCGGCTTCACGCCCGAGATGCAGCACCTCGGCCTCGACGCCATCGGCGACCTGAACCGCCTTCGACACAAGCACGTCGCCGACCCGGAGATCGCCTCGCGCATCGGCGCGTATGAGCTCGCAGGCCGGATGCAGACGGCAACACCGGAGCTGATGGACTTGAGCAAGGAATCGCAGGCGACGCTCGATATGTATGGCGTGGGCCGCAAGTCCCGCGAGAACCCCGGCGGCCGTGGCGGCGGGCCGGAGACTTACTCGACCTTCGCGCGGAACTGCGTGCTCGCCCGCCGGATGGTCGAACGCGGCGTCCGCTTCGTCACGCTGCTGCACGCGTCGTGGGACCATCACAGCAATATCAATCAGGAGTTGCCCTTCTGCGCCGGCATGGCGGATCAACCCATCGCCGCACTGGTGAAAGACTTGAAGCAACGCGGCATGCTCGACGACACGATGGTCATCTGGGCCAGCGAGTTTGGCCGCACGCCGCTGGGCGAAAATCGCGGCGGCTCCGACAAGGTCACGGGCCGCGACCATCACCCGTTTGCCTTCTCCATGTGGCTCGCGGGCGGCGGTATCAAGGGCGGCCAAGTCATCGGCGAGACGGACGAAATCGGCTGGGGCATCGCCCGCGATCCGGTCTCCGTCCACGACTTGCACGCGACGGTGCTCAAGCAGTTCGGCTTCGAGCACGAGCGCCTCACCTACCGCTTCCAAGGGCTGGACTTCAAGCTCACCGGCTTCGAGGGCGCGAAGATTGTCAGCAAGATGCTGGCTTGACCCGCCCCGCCCTCACCGCCGTAATCGCCCCGAAACATTTGCCGGCCAGCCCGGTCTGAACCCACACCATGAAACTGCATCGCTCCCTCCTCGCCCTCGCCACCGCCCTCGTGCTGGCCGCGCTCCCCGCGTCCGCCGCGCCGATCCCTGACGACGCCCGCATCAACGGCTTCGCCATCGGCTGCCAAGCCTACAGCTTCAACCGCTTCTCCGTCTTCGAGGCCATCGAGAAGACCGCCGAAGCCGGCGGCAAGATCATCGAGTTCTACCCCGGCCAAATCCTCACGAAGGAAGAGCGCAACATCAAGTGGAGCCACGACGCCTCCGACGAGGTCATCGCCCGCGTGAAGGAGAAGCTCGCCAAGCACAATGTCCGCGCTGTGAACTATGGCGTCGTCGGCATCCCGAAGGACGAAGCCGGCGCGCGAAAGATTTTTGAGTTCGCCAAAAAGATGGCCCTCTACGGCGTCACCACCGAGTCCGTGGACAACCTCGACCTCATCGAGAAGCTCGTGAAGGAGTTCGACATTCGCGTGGGCATTCACCAGCACGCCAAGCGTTTCAAGAAGGAGCGCGACGCGCAGGGAAACCAAGTCGAGGACCCGAGCTACAAGGTGTGGAGCCCCGAATATATCCGCGACCAGGTCGCCAAGCGCGACCCGCGCATCGGCGCGTGCGCGGACCTCGGGCACTGGCAGACCTCGGGTTTGAAAGCAATCGAGTGCCTCAAAATCCTCGAAGGCCGCATCATAAGCGTGCATATGAAGGAGCGCGCCGCGCTGGGCACCGGCCAACACGACACCATTTTCGGCACCGGCATCACGGACATGGCCGGCGTGCTCGCCGAGTTGAAGCGGCAGAAGTTCGCCGGCAATCTCTCCATCGAATACGAATACAATTGGGACAACTCCGTGCCCGACATCAAGCAGTGCATTGACTTCGTGCGGGCTTGGAAGGGGAAGTAACGAGTGGGTTGAAAGTTGAAAGGGTTGAAGGGCGACGTGCTCTTCAACCCTTTTCGCTTTCAACCGATTCCTACTGCGATCCACTTGGCTGAGGCGTGCGCAGTTGGAAGAACTGCGGGCCGACGCTGCGGGGCACGAAGACTTCGCCGTCCGGGAAGCGTCCGGTCAGGTTGGTGAGCACGGAGAAAATGCCGCCGGGATTGGCGTTCGTGCGCAACTCGTAGAGGCGACTTGCGGCAGCAGGCCAACTCACGCGCACCAGTTGGCTGTTCCAAACGGACGCGTCGAGTGCGAGGGAAAATGGCGAATCCATCTGGTTCGGATGCGAGCCAATGGCCTGCTCGCGCGCGTTGGAGAAGCCGTCACCGTCCGGGTCATCGAGCGGGCCATAGGCGAGCGTGCCAAACTTCGCCATTTCCCAATCGTCATGCAGCCCGTCGCGGTCCGAGTCGCGGATGGGCACGCCTTTCAGGATGAGGCTGACGGAAGTCACGCTGCCAGCGCTGCCGGACAACTCGTCGCTCACCTGCACGGTCCACGCCCCGGCGGTGCTCTCAAAGAAGTGGTGCGTGCTGTAGAAGGTCCAGTCCGTGAGCGCGCCCCCGCTGCCGCTGACGACCGGATTGAAGCGCTGAAGAATGCTGCGCGTGCCGGTGGGCGAGGTGACGGTGATGCGGAGGTCGCCGCGCCGGGTGTGGGTGGTTTGCACACGCACGCCGACGTGCTCGCATACCAGTTCGTTGGTCACGGCGAAGGGATAGCGCGCCGCGTCAAGCTCGAGCTGCACGCGCAAGTTCTCGTTGGTCAGGGCGACGGCTTCGAGCGTTTCACCGGCAGTCTGGCCAAGGAAGATGGACGGGATGCGTAACACGCCATCGGTCAACTGCATGCTCACCAACCCGTCCCCGGCGTTGTTGTAGATGATGGCAAACGCCGCGCCAGCATCCTCCGCCCGCTTAAGCTTGTCGTAAAAAGTGTTCGTGCCGCGCTGGATCAACGCGGCCTTGCCTGTGAGATTCGTGACGAGTGCGTTGGTCGCCTGCCCGACGAAGACCAGCGGCAAACTCGCCGTGGGCGCGTCGGGCCGCAGGTTTTCTCCCGGCGCTTGCTCGGGGTGCAAGCCCTCTTCCGGCATCAGCCCGGTGACGAGGTTCACACTCACAGGCACACCCGCCCCGCTGGCGCGCACGAGGAAGCCGGCATCGGGAATCGTCCTCACCACGTTCGAGACGAGCGTGAGGATCGTGGCGGGCGGGCGGTTCGACCACCCCAGCGCGAGCCGCACGGCGAGGCCCGCGTCAGGCACGCCGAAGCCGAGGTTGTGGCTCACGGCCAGGCCCGCGCCGTTAGTCGTGAGGTCGCGGTCGGCGAAGTCGAAGTGCCGCGATGAGAGCACGAGGATTTGCTGCGCGTCGCGGAGGGTGAGGTTCGGGTTCGCCCCCAGCAGCAGCGCGCACAGGCCCGCGATTTGCGGCGCGGCGAAGGACGTGCCCTGCGGACTGAGTGAGCTGAACGCGTAGTCCGCCGAGTCATCGAGGTAGAAGACCCCCGCGTTGTAGCCGAAGGACGAACCCGTGCGATCCGTCGTCGGAGGCGCGTCGAGGCCGCTGTCTCCCACCGGCGCGGCCACCAGCACGGACGCCCCCGGAGTGCTGTAGCTGGCCACGCGGCCGGTGATGCGCACGCCGCTGACAGTGATGACACGCGGGTCCGCGGTGTAGGACTGATCGTTGGCGTTGTCGCCAGATGCCCGGCCATTGCCGCTTGCGCGCGTCATGAGGACACCGCGCCCCTCGCGCCCAAAAGTGAGCGCATTGGACAAGCCGCTCGCCGCCAGCTCACTGGCGGCCTCCAAGCCCGATCCGCTCAACAACCAGCTGTGGTTCTGCACCGCCACCGAGTTCGACATGTATTGGAACATGGTGCCAATCGCTTCCTCGGTGGCACTCAGCATCTTCCAGCTCGCGAGGCTGGCGGACGGAGCGACGCCGCTGATGCCGACACCGTTGTTTCCCTGCGCCACCGCGTAACCCGCGACCGCCGTGCCGTGGTTGTCCCCCGAGAGGATGGGTCCGCCGTTTGTGGTCTGGTTCTCAAAGTTAAAGTGAGGCTGGCCGGCAGCGGGAACGAGAAAATCCGGGTGCGCGAGGTCCACCCCGTTGTCCGCAATGGCCACCACCACCCCGGCACCGCGCGAGAACGGCCACGCGGCGCGCACGTTCAAGTCCACGCCCGCCTGCGTGCCGCTCGCGTCGCGGTTCTCCAAGTTCCACTGGCTCAGGATGAGACGGTCATTGAACCGCGCGGCGTAAGGCCCGGAGGTGCGCATCGGGAAACGCCGCACGGGATGCGCGACCTGCACTTCGGGCAACGCCGCCAGTCGCTCCGACTCGCGCGCTGCGGTCCACGCGTCCGGCGCTTGCAGAATGAACCATTGCGGAGCCAGCACGCGATCCACAAACAGCTGGCTGCCGGCGATCAGTTTGTTCACGTCTGCGCCCTCAGCCAAGCGGAGCGACACGCGGCTGGTCAGGTTCACCGTCTGCGCGGCGTCGTCTGCGCGACGGGCAGCCAACTCCGGTTGCAACATCGCCGCGATGCGCGCGCCGGCGGGCAGCTCGATGCGATACGAGACCGGCTGCGGATCACGGAAATGAAACTCCACAAACCCCGTCGCGCCCTGCGCGCCGGCGGCGAAGGCGAGGATCAAACCGCAGCATGCCAGTGGTTGAAGGGTGGACACCACACACGAGTGGAACGGAAAATGTTCATTTCCGCGAGCCGAAAGTCCCCCTGGTTTGCTCAGGACTTTTACGGAGCGATTCCGTTGACGGAGCGAGGGTGATTCGCACGAAGGTGTGAACTTCACAGACCGCAGTCTTCGCGCACGCGCTGCGGTCGGGACGACCGCACTCCAACCGCATCGCAGTGCAGCCTACTTCTCAATCCGCAAGATGCGGTCGTTGTAGCTGTCGGTGATGTAGAGCGTGCCATCGCGATGGACAGTGACGCCGTGCGGGCGTGCGAGGGCGCACTCCAACGGCGAGCCACCCACCGCTCCCCTGCCCTGTTTCCCAGTGCCAGCGACGCGGACGATCCTGCCGTCCTGCGGCGTGAACTTGCGGATGAGGTTGCTCTCGGCGTCCGCGATGATGACGTTGTCATCGAGGTCCACACAGAGATGTTTCGGGCCGTTCATCGTCGCGGCCAGCGCGGGTCCGCCGTCGCCGGTGCCGCCCTTCGCGCCGCTGGCATTGACGACGGTTTTGATTTTGCCGTCGGTCGAGACAACACGCAGCGCGTTCCCGCCGCGTTCGAGGATGTAAATATTCCCCTTGCGATCCACCGCGACGGCGCGCGGGTCGGAGAGCGGGGCGTCGGTCGCGAGAATGCCGTCCTCGGGTCGCCCCTTCTTCCCATTGCCCGCGACAATGCGCGACTTGCCGGTTGCAACATCCAGCTCGTGGATGCGGGTGAGGTCAGCGATGAAGAGCTTCGTGCCCGTGAAATCCAGTGCGATGCAATACGGCCCGCCGCTGCGCGCCTTCTCGGCAGAGACGCTGTAGCCGGCGAGGCTCGTGACGGTGCCGGACTTCACATCCACCTTGCGCACACGGCCGGCCCAAGTATCGCCGATAAGCACGTTGCCATCGGGCAGCACGGCGAGGTTGTGCGGGCCGTTGAACTCGGCTTGAAGCGCAGGCCCGCCATCGCCGGACGCGCCAGCCTTGCCGGTGCCCGCGATATGCGTGAGCAACCCCGTCGAGTCCATCTTGAGCAGGCGGTTGCCAGAGGCCATCTCGATGATGAAGAGATTGCCGGCGCGATCGAAGTCCACGCCGAACGGTTCCTTGAGCTTCGCCTCGACGGCGGGAATGCCGACGGCGTCCTTCGCCCCGCCCGCGACGAGGACAATCTTTTCGGCGCGCAGAGGCGAGCCAGCCAGCAACATCGCCACGAGGAGGAACAAACGTGAGTTCATGGTGAGGCGATTTTTACGGTGTCGCCACGACGGCGGCGAGGGGAAACGAAGGAAGCGGCGAAGGCACGGACCGATGCACACAATGCACTCGGCTGACGTCTGCGTGGCGGCGAGGTCTTTGCCGCCGACGGTGAGTGCGCCGCTGAAGCGCTTGAAGCGGTCGAGACCGATGACCTCGACGACGCTGGCGTGGTTGGGCACGCCGTCGGGGCGCTGTCCCCTTCACGGCGGGGGTCTCGGTCTCGGTCTGTGAAGGCTGCGACTCCAGGTTTGCATTTCCCCTCCGCCGCGAAACAATGTGCGCCATGTCCTCTGCCTCTGACTTGAGCCGCCGCGCCTTCCTCGGCGCCGCCGTTGCCTCTACCGCCTCGCTCGCCGCCTCTGCCGCGCCGCGCGATTGGTCGGGCGTGAACCCGACGCGCTATCCCGACCCCGACATCGTCTCGCTGGACAAGCGCTTCAAGGCCAAGCTCGGCAACACGCCCATCCAGCGCCTTTATCACAACCCGACGATGCTCTGGGCCGAGGGCTGCGCGTGGAACGGCGGTGGGCGCTACCTCGTCTGGAGCGACATCCCGAACAACCGCCAGTTCCGCTGGCTGGAGGAGGACGGCCACGTGAGCACGTTCCGCTCGCCCGCTGGCAACAGCAACGGCAACACCTTCGACTTCGAGGGCCGACAACTTGCCTGCGAGCACGGCAACCGCCGCGTGGTCCGCTACGAGCACAACGGCTCCGTGACCGTCATCGCCGACGCCTTCAACGGCAAGCGCCTCAACGCGCCCAACGACGTCGTCGTGCATCCCGACGGCGGCATCTGGTTCACCGACCCCGGCTACGGCAGCATGATGAACTACGAGGGCAACAAGGGGCCGCTCGAAATCAAGGAGGCCGTCTATCGCGTGGACCCGAAGACCCGCCAGCTCGCGATGGTCAGCGACGAACTCAGCAAGCCCAACGGCCTCTGTTTCTCGCCGGATTACAAGAAGCTCTACGTCGCGCACGGCAACGTCTTCGCCTGGGACGTGGTGGACGGCGTGAAGCTGCGCGGCAAGCGCACCCTCTGCACGCTCGCCCTCGGCGAGAAAAAGGGCGGCGCCGACGGCATCCGCTGCGATGTGGACGGTAACATCTGGGCGGCGGCGGGCTGGGCGGGCGCGGGCTTCGACGGCGCGCACTGCTTCACGCCCGAAGGCGAGCGCATCGGGATGATTCTGCTGCCGGAGATTTGCGCCAACCTGTGCTTCGGCGGCACGAAGCGGAACCGACTCTTCATGTGTGGCAGCACAAGTCTCTACGCCGTGTATGTCGAGACGCAGGGCGCGCACATCTGCTGACTGGCTTTTGCCAAGAACGTCTCCGCGGCGGACGGACGCGTTCATCCACTCGGCTTTGGGCTTTGTCGCGCGGCACATTCGCGGCAAGCTGGACGGCATGAACGTCCGGCTGGATCAGGCATTGGTGGCGCGCGGGCTTTGCGACAGCCGCGAGAAGGCCAAGCGCGCCGTGATGGCGGGGCTTGTCCGCGTGAACGGCAACGTCGCACGCAAGGCCAGCGACTCGGTGCGCGAGCCGGACGCGCTCACGCTGGACGCGACGGAGAAGTTCGTGAGCCGTGGAGGTCACAAGCTGGAGCACGCGCTGGAGCAGTTCGCTCTCGAGGTGCGCGGGCTGACGGCGGTGGACCTCGGCGCGTCCACGGGCGGCTTCACGGACTGTCTGTTGCAACACGGCGCAGTGCAGGTCTTCGCGGTGGACGTGGGCCAGGGGCAGCTTGCGTGGAAGTTGCGCAACGACGCGCGGGTGGTCGTGCTGGAGAAGACGAATGCGAGGGAGCTGACAGGGGGAAAGCTTTCAGCGGTCAGCGGTCAGCAGACAGCCGTGACAGTGCCGCTGGTGGTGGTGGATTGTTCCTTCATCTCGTTGAGGAAGATTTTGCCAGCGGCGGCTGGCTTGCTCACGCCGGTGGGCCGCATCGTGGCGTTGGTGAAGCCGCAGTTCGAGGCAGGCAAGGCGGAGGCGGACAAGGGCGAGGGCGTCATCACAGACCCGGCGATTCACGCGCGCGTGCTGGCGGAGCTGGAGGCGTTCGTAAAGTCAGACTTGCCGAGCCTCGCGTGGCGTGGCGTGACGGAGTCGCCGTTGCTGGGGCCGGCGGGGAACAAGGAGTTTCTGGTGTTGCTGGAGCGGGTTTGAGCGAGGCACGTTTGCGCGCGATGACTTACGCGGAAGCGCTGGATTACCTGAAAGGACTCGCCGTCTTCGGCGCGCACTTCGGTCTGGAGACGACGCAGCGTCTGGCGGCGGGGCTGGGGAATCCGCAGGCGCGGCTGAGGTTCATCCACGTGGCGGGGACGAACGGGAAAGGCTCCACGTGCGCGATGCTGGAGAGTATTTACCGCGCGGCGGGGCTGCGCGTGGGGCTGTTCACGTCGCCGCATCTGGTTTCGTTTCGCGAGCGGATGCAGGTGGGTCGGCAACTTATCAGCGAGGAGGACGTGGCGCGGCTGGTGGGGGAAGTAATCCGTGTTCCGTGTTCCGTGTTCCGTCCGGAAGGCGGCGGCGTGGCCGCACTGGGCACTCCATCACTCATTACTAATTACTCTCCCCCGACTTTCTTCGAGTTCGTGACGGTCATGGCGCTGCGGTATTTCGCGGAGCAGAAGTGCGACGTGGTGATTTGGGAGACGGGGCTGGGCGGCCGGCTGGACGCGACGAACATCGTGACGCCGCTGGCGAGCGTCATCACGAACATCGCGCTCGACCATCAGCAATGGCTGGGGAACACGCTGGCGGCGATTGCGACGGAGAAGGCGGGCATCATCAAGCCGGGCGTCCCGGTGTTGACGGCGGCAGAGGCGCCGGAGGCGGTGGCGGTGATTCGCGCGAAGGCGGAGCGGATGGGGGCGACGTTCACGCTGGTGACGGATGAACTCAACGCTGCGCCGGCCTTGCGCGGGGCGCATCAGCGACGGAACGCTGCGCTGGCGGTGGCGGTGGTGCGAGCTTTGCGGGACACGTTGCCGGTGAGCGATACGGCGCTGCGACGCGGGTTGGAGACGGTGCGATGGGCAGGGCGCTTGCAGGTGGAGAAAATCGGCGGCCGGGAGTTCCTTCTCGATGGCGCGCACAACGTGGACGGCGCGCGGGCACTGGTGACGGCCATGCGGGAGGAGTTCGCCGGCGCGCCGTTCGCGCTCGTGCTGGGGATGCTCGGGGACAAGGACTGCGAACTCATGTGCCGCACGCTTGCCCCGCTGGCACAGCGCATCGCGGTGGTGCGGGTGGGCAGCAGCCGTTCAGCAGAGCCGACGGAGCTGGCGGAGTTTTGCCGCCGGGCAAATCAGAGCGCGCTCGTCACGGCGCATGAGTCGGCAGGGAACGCGCTGACTGCTTTGGAGCAGGAGCCGCGCGTGGTCATCGCGGGGTCGCTCTACCTCATCGGCGAGGCGATGGAGCGGTTGGGCTTGGACGTGGCGGCGGGAGAGCGGGAGTTGAACGAGTGGCAGGCGAAGCGCGCACCGGCACAATAGGCGCAGAAGGGACAATAGTGAGACGCGGCGCCGTGAAGATCTGTTCTCCTCGCGCTAGACGTGCAGTCCCTTCAACAACAAACTCAACGCAGCCGACACGCTGCGATTCCGCTCCGGTGCGTCCAGCCGTCCGACCCACGGCAGGTGGACGACGACCGTTTCCGGCGCAAACTCCCGCAGCAACTTCGCGTTCGACGGTGCCGACACGTCCTTACGCGGCTGCGACATCAACCCCACCATCGCCCGCGCCCGCGCCGCCTTCGGCAGCGCTTCCAAGACCAGCCGCGCCTGATTCACCGCGCCCAGCCGGTTGGGCACCACGATGACGGGGACTGCGGCCAGCTCGGCAATCCAGTTCCGCGTGTCAACGCCTTCACCCAACGGACTCAGCAGTCCACCCGCCCCTTCCACCAGCACCGCTTCAAATCGCCGCGCCACTGAACGAACGTGTGCAATGACCTCTTCCAACCTCACTCCCCTGCCCTCCCGCCGCGCCGCCAGCACCGGGGCGAGCGCCGCGCGGAAATGCCACGGGTTCACCTCATCCAGCGTGAGCGCGCCGCCATTCGCCGCGTGCAGCGCCACGGCATCCGCCCGCCCGCCGGAGCACAGTGGCTTTAACGCCACCGCGTTCACTCCGGCTGCGCGCAGCCAGCGAGTCAGCCACGACGTGAGCACCGTCTTGCCCACTCCAGTGTCGCTCCCGGTCACGACCACGATACGCCGCTGACCAGTGGTTCTCATTGTTTCAAAGCTTCGCCTTGATGCCGCGGATGGCCTTGCCCACGCCCGGCACGTGCTCGAAGACACCCGCTGTGCTATCCCAAAAATCCTGGTGCAGCAGCACGCGCCCGTGCGCATCGAAACGGATTAGAGTCATGCCGATGGTGCGAAGGGTCTCGCCCGCGCGCAGCTTCTTGAACCGTGTGTCCATGACCCAGCGGAAGTAATAGTTCCCGCCCGACTCCGCCACATCCTCGAAGCGCACGGTCACGCTCTCCGCGTGCAGCACCGTGACGAGAAAGTAATCCTCGATGACCGCCGCGCCGTTCAACGACTTGAGCGTGTCGTTCAAGTAAGCCTCCGGCGCATACACCAGCCGCGTCTGGGCGCGCACCGAGTCAGCCGTCATCGTGGAGAAGTAGTCCTTCACCCGTTGCACCGCCGCCCGCTCGGCCTCGCTGCCCTTGACCACGCCCAGCGTGTTCGTCCGCCGCGCGAGCGCATCGTGGAACGGCTTGGCAGTGTCCAGCACCACGGGTGTCGTGCGGCAGGCAGCCAGCAAGAGCGGCAGCAGGAGGAGGAATCGAAATCGCATGGCCGGAAACTACGGCAATCGCCTCCACTGGCAAGCGCGGCCAGTCGTCGAGCGCCTTCCGAGCCCTGCATGAAACTGAGTCGCACCCACGATCACCGCGCGTTCAGCGTCACCGGCTCGCTCCAATGGCTCCAGCGTCCGGTGTTGTCCCGGTAGCGGGCGCGGACGCGGTGAAGACCGGTGCCGGCGAAGGCTTCCGGCGGCAGCTTCATCTGCGGTTCGCTGCGGAGTTGTTCGCCGCTCTCCCAGTGCGGCTGGAGTTCGTAGTGCCACGGCTGGTCCGCCACCCAACCGGGCTGGCCGGGCGCGGTGCTGCGGCCTACGCGCCACTGGACGGCGGCAAAGTGGTTCGTCGCGACGGGCGTGGCAAAGGGAGTTATCTGAAACACCTGTGCGCCCTTTTTCTCAGTGCCGAGTTGCCGGATGACCGGGCGCTCGGGGAGGTGCGGGTCGCGGGCTTCCCAGGCGAGGTGGCCGAAGCCGTAGCCGGCGATGATGCCGTCGTTGGGGGCGAAGGTCTTGTTCGTCCGCGAGTCGGTGCAGAAGTCCACGATGAGTTTGCCGAAGCCGTTGAAGTCCGGCGTGGCCAAGGTGCG
>Ga0208960_1000480_pt1 | contig 22475 bp, 13 predicted proteins | sample GreLakmeON33MSRF_FD_187703 | JGI IMG/M metagenome (GOLD analysis project Ga0208960, IMG submission 187703) | Freshwater lentic microbial communities from great Laurentian Lakes, MI, USA - Great Lakes metaG ON33MSRF (SPAdes) | ecosystem: Environmental > Aquatic > Freshwater > Lake | place: Great...
TGGAAACCACGGCCATTCATCTCCATACCAAATTCATGATAATGCGGAGGGTAGGTATATTACTATTTTATCAAAGAACTATCACATCCTTTTTTCGCGTTGAAGAAAAGGGAAAAAGAAAAAATATTTTGTTGTGCGTTTTGCATTGAATCGAAGATACTATTTTATGATTTTAAAAAGAAAAGTGATTGGTATATTTAAGAAGTGGGCATCAGTAGGGGCGTCAGTCAGCTGACTGCCGCCTGTGAATAGAAAATTAGAAAGAATGAGAAAGCGGGCGAAAGTATTTCGCCCCTACGGAAGTGCTAACTTAAAAAATGGACAATGCAATTGTCGTAGTAGGAACGTCACCAGTCTATAGACTGGCGCCATGAAGAAAATTGGTTTTGTAGAGACGCAAAACATTGCGTTTATCTTCCTCTCAATACGAAATTTTGTCCGAGATACACTTTACGCACTTGCTCATCGGCAGCCAATTCTTCTGCTGTACCTGTCTTCAAAATTTTACCTTCAAACAATAAATACGCTCTATCGGTGATGTGCAAAGTTTCTTGCACGTTATGGTCGGTAATTAAAATACCAATATTCTTGTCTTTCAAACCATTCACAATGTTTTGAATGTCTTCCACTGCAATAGGGTCAACGCCTGCAAAAGGCTCGTCTAAAAGAATGAATTTTGGTTCTACGGTTAAACATCTTGCGATTTCTGTTCTGCGTTTTTCACCACCCGATAAAACTTCTCCTTTATTTTTTCTAACTCTTTGTAAGCCGAACTCATCCAACAATGTTTCTAGTTTAAACTCTTGCTCTTTTTTGGTTAGTTTGGTCATTTCTAAAATTGCCTTTAGATTGTCTTCCACCGTCATTTTTCTAAATACGGAAATCTCTTGAGGCAAATAACCAATACCCATTTTTGCTCTTTTGTACATGGGTAGCTTGGTGATGTTCAAATCATTTAAAAAAACATTGCCCGCATCAGGACGAATAAAGCCTACTATCATGTAGAAAGAAGTGGTTTTCCCTGCTCCGTTGGGGCCCAACAATCCTACAATTTCGCCTTGTTTTACTTCCACAGAAACATCGTTCACAACGGTTCTTCCTTTGTAAGTTTTAACTAGACTTTTAGTAGATAATATCATGGTTTATGCTTCTTTTTCTTTTCTTTTTTGAATCATCGACGATAGGAAGATACTAATTTCATACAATAAGTAAAGAGGTATGCTTACTACAATCTGACTAAACACATCGGGCGGAGTAATGATGGCTGCGATGATTAAAATAATAACGATAGAATGTTTTCTAAATTTTCTTAGAAATTGTGGGGTGATTAAACCAATACTCGACAACAAGTAAATTACAATTGGAAGCTCAAAGGCTAAGCCTGTAGCTAGCGTAGTAGAAGCTAAAACGCCCATGTAAGAGTTTAGTGATGGCAGTTTAACGATGTCTTTGTGGGCAGAGAAAGTTCCTAAGAAACTTATGGATAGCGGACTAATTATATAATACCCAAAACCAACGCCTAGGAGGAAAAGTATGGAAGTCCAAAATACAAAGCCCTTCGCTTTTTTTGCTTCTTTTTGATGCAAAGCTGGTTTAATAAATTTCCAAATTTGCCAAAATAAGTAGGGAGCCGATGCGATACAGCCAAAAATAAAGGCTACCAACATTACCGCCATGAAATCGCCACCCATGGTGTTGGTGGTCAATTGAAAAGGAAATGAATCAATACAACCCGATTGCGGGTCAACTCCCAACCATGGCGCTACAGGGCCTAGCCAGTGTGAAGCTTGACACATCCAGGCATAGGTTGGAAATGTTTTTACTTGCGTTGGCGCTAAAATAATCTTGTCGAAAATCTCCTCTGAATAAACAAAAGCAATAACGGTAAAAACGCAGATGACAATAATAGAACGAACCAAAATTTTTCGAATCACCTCCAGGTGTTCTAAAAAACTCAAGTTATTGTGCTTGTGCTCGCTATTGGGTCCGCGTTCTTCTTCCATTATAATTTACTCAGCGCGCTGCTAATATCAACTTTCTCTCTAATGATTCTTTCCAATTGATCGATTGGTACGCGTTCTTGCTTCATTGTGTCGCGATCACGAATAGTCACCATGTTGTCTACCAAAGTTTCTGGGTCAACAGTAATGCAATAGGGCGTACCATAAGCATCTTGTCTTCTGTAACGAATACCAATGTTTGGTTTTTCATCGTAATGGCAATTAAAAGATAATTTCAATTTGTTCATTATTTCTTTCGCTTTCTCAGGCAATCCGTCTTTACTCATCAGAGGTAAAATGGCCACTTTGTAAGGCGCCAAGAAAGGAGGTAAGCTTAACACAACCCTTGTTGTACCGTCTTCTAAAGTTTCTTCTTTTAACGATGAAGAAAGAACCGACAAGAACATTCTGTCCAATCCAACTGATGTTTCCACTACATATGGCACATAGCTTTCGTTGGTCTCTGGATCGAAATATTGTAATTTCTTTTTAGAGTATTCTTGATGGGCTGTTAAATCGAAATTGGTGCGAGAGTGAATACCTTCCAATTCTTTAAAGCCCATTGGGAAGTTAAATTGAATGTCGGCGGCCGCATCGGCATAATGTGCGGTTTTTAAATGGTCTTGGTAACGGTAGTTTTCTTCAGGAAATCCTAAAGCTCTGTGCCATTTAATACGCGCCACCTTCCAGTATTCGTACCATTGTTTTTGTTCGCCTGGTTTTACAAAAAACTGCATTTCCATTTGTTCGAACTCACGCATTCTAAAGATAAACTGACGCGCCACGATTTCATTTCTAAATGCTTTACCAATTTGAGCAATGCCAAAAGGAATTTTCATTCTTCCTGTTTTTTGCACGTTTAGGTAATTAACGAAAATACCTTGAGCAGTTTCTGGACGCAAATATATTTTGTTTGCTCCCTCAGCCAATGAACCAATTTCAGTGGCAAACATAAGGTTGAACTGACGCACTTCAGTCCAGTTTTTAGAACCGCTTACTGGACAAACAATCTCCAAATCAACAATGATTTGTTTCATCTCGTCCATGTTCGAATCTTCCAATGCTTTTTTAAATCGGGCATTGATTTCATCAATTTTATTTTGGTATTCAACCACTCTTGGGTTGGTAGCTAAGTATTGAGTTTTATCGAAAGCTTCACCAAAGCGCTCTTTTGCCTTTTCTACTTCCTTATCAATTTTAGCTTCTAATTTGTTGGCAATGTATTCTTCAATGAGTACATCTGCGCGGTATCTTTTTTTAGAATCTTTGTTGTCAATCAATGGGTCGTTAAAGGCATCAACGTGGCCCGATGCCTTCCATGTAGTTGGATGCATAAAAATTGCAGAGTCAATGCCCACAATATTTTCATGCATTTGAACCATGGCTTTCCACCAGTATTCTTTAATGTTGAATTTAAGTTCAGAACCAAGCTGACCGTAGTCGTACACTGCGCTCAATCCATCGTAAATTTCGCTTGAAGGAAATACAAATCCGTATTCTTTAGCGTGCGATATAATCGTTTTTAATTTGTCTTCGTTTGTTGCCATGGCGCGAATTTAAGAAATAACCCTCCGTTTTAAATTCTTATTTCGAAAAATTAATGTTTTAATAAAAATTTGTTGGTTAGCCACCGCCCTTTTTTGTTCGTTTGCCGCCTTATAATTTTTATTCACGGAAACGAATCAGCAAATCTATTGTGTTGGCAACTATTTTCACTTACATTTGCGCACAGTTTAAAAAGAAAAATATTATGGAGAGTCAGGAATTAGATTTGTATCGCAGAACCACAGAGGTTTACATGAAACAAGGAATCAAAAAAATTACCATGGACGACATGGCGCAGGAATTGAAGGTTTCTAAGAAGACTTTGTACAAATTTGTGAAAAACCGGCCCGAATTGGTTTCTAAATCGATGAAATGGAAATTAGATTTCGATGCCCAAGTTTTGACGGCTATTCGAGAAAGAAATTTAGGTGCAATAGAAGAATTGTGGGAAATAAGTTCTTATCATATCGGACATTTAAAAATGATGCATCCTTCTCTACATTCAGATTTAGCTAAGTATTATAAAGAAGCTTGGTTGATGTTTAATGAATTTCATAAAACCGGCTTCTTGTATCAAATCACCATCAACAACATAAAAAAAGGTATTGCGCAAGGCTTGTATAGAAACGATTTCGACGTGGAAGTAGTCGCAAAATTGTATTTGAATAAAGTCGATATGGTATTCGATCCCTCTATCTTCGTACCCGCCCAATACAATTTTGGTTCGGTGTGCAGAGAAATGGTAAAGTACCATGCCAATGGTATGGCTACAGAAAAAGGAAGATTAGAAATAGCTGAGTTTTGGAACGACAATAAAAGTGAACCAGGCTTTAGTAAAGCCAACCACCAAATAGTAGCAAATCTTTTAAGTATCTAATTATAATTAAACTAAACAAATGAAAAGAGTAGTAACGTCACTTTTGCTATGCGTTGCCCTGGGAAGCAATGCGCAAAACGCCTATACCTTGCAGGCGGCAATTGATTATGCTTTGGCGAACAACGGAACTCACCAAAATGTAATTCTAGATCAGCAATTGGCTGATATGAAAAGAAAAGAAGTTAGAGGTATAGGGTTGCCGCAAATTGGTGTTAATGCAGATATGAATAATTTCTTGAATATACCAACGAGTGTTATTCCTGCTAAAGCCTTCAACCCACTGGCCCCTGCAGACATGTATGTTCCTGTTCGCTTTGGTATTCAATACAATTCTTCGGCGGGAGTAACGGTTTCACAACTCGTTTTTAGCAACGATTACATTGTTGCATTGCAAGCATCGAAAGCTTATTCAGAATTATCACAATTGAATGTAAATCGTTCTAAAGTAGAAACAACGGTTAATGTTAGTAAGGCCTATTACAATGTTTTGGTATCTGGAGAAAGAGCAAAATTTATTGATTTGCAAATTGTGAGAATCAAGAAACTTAAAGAGGATATTGAAGTGATGCACCAAAACGGAGTGGTAGAAAAATTAGATGTTGATCGTGTTACTTTAGTTTACAACAACCTCGTTACTGAAAAAAATAAGGTAACCAAATTGGTAGAAATTACAGGGTGCTTATTGAAATTTCAAATGGGTGCTGCCATGAGCGACACAATTACTTTAAGTGATTCTTTAATGCTGGGCGACACAAATATTGTGAGTGGTGGAACAAAGCCGAATTATGCAGCGCGCAGCGAGTACAACATGGTACAAATGCAATTGAAGTTGAATGAATTGAACTGGAAGCGATACAAAATGGCTTGGATGCCAACCTTGGTTGCTTTCGGCACACATAACGAAACGGCCTATAGAACAAAGCCAAATTTTTTGGCCCATGAATCGTGGTATCCAACATCACTGATCGGACTAAAAATGTCGGTGCCAATTTGGGATGGCGGGCAAACCTACTTCAAAAAGCAAGCTGCGAAATTAGAAGTGGAGAAAACTCAAAACACTCTAAAAATGATGGAAGGGGTGATTGATTTAGAAGTTGTAGCATCACAAACCATGTTTAACAATGCGGTATTGTCTTTAAGCTCTCAACAGCAAAACATTGAGTTAGCCGAGGAAGTTTATTCTGTTTCCAAAGTTAAATACGAGGAAGGCTTGGCTGCCATCAGCGATGTGATTGATGCAGAAACATCATTGAAAGAATCTCAAATTAACTATTACGATGCAGTGTATGAATACCAAATCGCTAAAGTTGAATACCAAAAAGCAACTGGCACCATTAAATAACTAAACTAAGAATCTAACATTAATATACAATGAAAAAAATCACTGCCCTTTTCTTAGCTGCTACTATTTTAGCAAGCTGCGGAGAACCTGATAAACAAGCACAATTGGCCGATTTGAAAAAACAATTGGCCGAAATCAACTCTCAAATCAAAACATTAGAAACCGAACTTGCTGCCAATGGTGGTGATTCTGCAAATGCTGATGCTGGTAAAACAGTGGTTGTACAAGTATTGAAAAATCAGTTGTTTCAACATTTTGTAGAAGTACAAGGTAAAATTGAAGCTGAGGAGAATGTGGCGGTAAGTTCTGAAATGCCTGGTGTTGTTACTAAAGTGTATGTGAAAGTGGGCGACATGGTAAGTAAAGGTCAGACTTTGGCCGAACTTAACAACAAAGCTATCTCCCAACAAATTGTTGCCTTAAACACGCAATTGGATTTTGTGAAAACAGCTTTCGACAAACAAAAAGCTTTGTGGGATAAAAAAATAGGTACAGAGATTCAATACCTTCAAGCAAAATCTCAAAAGGAAGCATTGGAAAGTCAGTTGTCTTCATTGAAAGCGCAAGGTCAAATGGCCGTTATCTCTTCTCCAATTAATGGCGTGGTAGACGGTGTTACCGCGAAAGTGGGCCAAATGGCGGCACCAGGTTACGCAGCGTTTACTGTTGTAAATCTTTCTTCTTTAAAAGTTAAAGGTGAGGTTCCAGAAAGTTATGCTCCAAAAGTAAAAGCGGGTAGCGACGTAACCTTGTTTTTTCCTGATATCAATAAAGAGGTAAAAGCAAAAGTTGCTTATTCTGCGAAGGTGATCAATGAATTGTCTAGAACATTTAATGTTGAAGTAGCCCTTCCTGCCGATAACAAAGATTACAACCCTAATATGATAGCTCTTTTAAAGGTGGTAGATTACAAATCGGATAGCGCTATTGCAGTGCCTACCGATGTTGTGCAGCATGCCGAAACAGCTTCATTTGTTTTGGTTTCTGTGAAAGAAAAAGGGAAAAACAGAGTGAAAAAACGAGTGGTTGAAGTGGGTAGCAGCTACAACGGTAGCACCGAAATATTGAAAGGCTTAGTTGCGGGAGATGTGGTGATTACCAAAGGCTACCAAAATGTTAATGAAGGAGATGCTATTCAATTTTAGAAAGAAGGTGTAATTCTATTTTATGGAAAAGAAATTTAAAGAGTTCGGCCCCACTAGCTGGTCAATCAACAATAAAACTGCGATTTATTTGCTCACCGTTTTTATAACGTTGGCAGGTATTTTAGCCTACAATGCGCTTCCAAAAGAGAAGTTTCCCGACATTGTACTTCCGCAAATTTCGGTTGTAACCGTATATCCTGGTGCGGCGCCTAAAAACGTAGAAAACTTGGTGACTAAACCCATCGAGAAGAGACTAAAAGGTATCACTGGTGTGAAAAAAATAACCAGCAGTTCAGTTCAGGGTTTATCGGCAATCATGGTAGAGTTTAATTCAGATCAAAATGTAGCTAAAGCGAAGCAAGCTGTGAAAGATAAAGTAGATGAAGCGCAAAGAGATTTACCTCCTTATCCTAATGAAATTGTTGCACCACCTTCGGTTAGCGAAGTTGAGTTTTCGGAAATGCCTATCCTTTTTGTGAATGTATCGGGCGATTTCGATTTAGATAAATTGAAGACCTACGCCGACAATTTAAAAGACAAAATTGAAAGCTTAAAAGAAATCAAAAAAGTTGTTTTGGTTGGCGCGCTCGATCGCGAAATTCAAATCAATGTGGATATGTACAAAATGCAAGCTGTTCAAATTTCATTCACAGATATTGAGATGGCTGTTGGTTACGAAAACAAAACTGTTCCCGCTGGAAATGTGAGCGTGAATGAGATGAGTCGCTCGGTTAGTATAACAGGAGATTTCGCTACTGTAGAGAAAATGAAAAATTTGATTGTGACTTCTGGTCCGGGAAAATCTGTTTATTTAAGAGACATTGCTACCATAGTTGACGGACACAAAGAGCAAGAAAGTTTTGGGCGTCACAACGGAAAAAATGTAATTACGCTAAACATTGTAAAAAGAGCTGGAGAAAACTTAATCGAGTCTTCAGATAAAATTCGTGAAATTGTTGATGAAATGAAAGCTACCGAATTTCCAGAAAATTTGGTGGTAGAAATTACTGGAGATCAATCTGAAGAAACAAGAATCACCTTACACGATTTAATCAACACCATCATCATTGGTTTCATCTTGGTAACCATCATTTTAATGTTCTTTATGGGTGCAACCAACGCCATGTTTGTTGGTTTATCTGTACCGCTTTCTATGTTCATCGCCTTCTTGGTTTTATCGGGAATTGGCTACTCAATGAATATGATTGTATTGTTTGCTTTCTTACTCGGTTTGGGTATTGTGGTGGATGATGCGATTGTGGTGGTAGAAAATACGCATCGTATTTACGACAATGGTAAAATGCCTATTAAACAAGCTGCTAAATTTGCTGCTGGCGAAGTTTTCTTACCTGTATTGTCGGGCACTGCAACCACCTTGGCGCCATTCGTGCCTTTGGCTTTTTGGAGTGGTATGATGGGTGAGTTTATGAAGTACTTACCTATTACTTTAATTATCACTTTAACAGCATCGTTAATTGTTGCATACATCATGTCTCCTGTATTTGCAGTAGATTTCATGAAATCACATGAAGAAGTAGACCAAGCAAAACGCAAAAGAAGAATTCGTTTGGTTTCTGTTTTCATGATTTTATTTGCTGTTCTTTTTCACTTGGGCGACCTAGGTTCAGATTCTGAAACACATGGCGCAAGAGGGGTTGGAAACTTTATGATATTGATGCTAGGTGTTTACTTGTTCTATCAATTTGTATTGGAAAAAGTGATTAAAAAATTCCAAGAAAAAACTTGGCCATCTATGCAAGAGCGTTATTCACGCTTTTTAGACAAAGTATTGAAGCGTCCGCGACAAATATTATTTGGAACAATTGGTTTACTTTTCATCTCTGTTTTTGCTGTTGTTCTTCGCCAGCCAAAAAAAGAATTCTTTCCAACAGCCGATCCTAACTTCATTTATGTATATGTTAGTTTGCCTGTGGGGACAGATGTTAAGTACACCGACTTTATTACCAAGGAAGTAGAAAAACGTGTAATGAAAGTGATGCAAAACGATACCGATTTGGTGGAGTCTATCATGGCGAACGTTGCGGTGGGGGCATCTGAAGATAAATTCGACGTAAGTTCTCAATCACACAAAGGAAAAGTAGGCGTTGCCTTCGTTAAATTTGGTGAGCGCGATGGGAAATCTACTGCTGTTTTCATGGATAAAATCCGTGAGGCTGCAAAAGGAATTCCAGGAACCGAAATCACGGTGGCGCAAGAGGCCAATGGTCCGCAAGTGGGCAAACCAATTAGCATTGAAATTACTGGTGATAGATTCGAAGATTTGATGTCTGCATCAACAGCGCTAAAACGCTATTTGGATTCTGTAAATGTGCCAGGTGTTGAAGAATTGAAAACCGATTTGATTAGCAGCAAACCAGAGATTGCTTTCGTAGTTGACCGCGAGCGTTCGAACAGAGAAGGTATTAAAACCTCTGCAATTGGTGGTGAATTAAGAACGGCCATTGCTGGAAAAGAAATCTCTCGTTTCAAAGATGCCAACGAAGATTACCCTATCATGCTTCGCTTGCAAGACGATCAACGCAAGAATATGGATGTGTTGAGTAACATGAAAGTGACTTACCGCGATATGGCTAAAATGGGTACGATTCGTCAGGTTCCTATGTCGGCATTCGCAGATATCAACTACACTACTACATATGGTGGTATCAAAAGAAAAAACCAAAAACGTGTGGTTACCTTAGGGTCTAATGTCTTGAATGATTTCAATCCGAATGAGGTTGTTGGCCAAATTCAAGCTGCTGCCGCCGGATTTAAAGTGCCTGAAGGCGTAGAAATTAATTATACGGGGCAGCAAGAAGAACAAGCTGAGCAGATGAGCTTTTTATCTACTGCGCTCTTGATTTCAATTGGTATCATCTTGTTGATTTTAATTATTCAGTTCAACTCTATCAGCAAAACATTGATTATTCTATCAGAAATTTTGTTGAGTATCATTGGTGTATTGTTAGGTTTGGCCATCACAGGCATGAACTTCTCAATCATCATGACGATGGTGGGTATCGTAGCACTGGCGGGTATTGTGGTTCGAAATGGTATCTTGTTGGTTGAGTTCATCGATATCTTGGTAGAAGAAGGAAAACCAGTGCGTGAAGCTGTAATTGAAGCAGGTAAAATTCGTATGACTCCGGTTATTCTTACTGCTACTGCAACTATCTTAGGTATGATTCCTTTGGCCATTGGTTTCAATATCGATTTCGTAACGATGTTTACCGAATTGAATCCGCACATTTATTTTGGTGGTGATAGCGTTGCTTTTTGGGGACCATTGGCTTGGACGATTGTATTTGGTTTATCATTCGCTACTTTTCTTACGCTTATCTTGGTTCCAGCAATGTATTACTTAGCTTATTTAACTAAAGAGAGAGTGAGAGGTTGGAGAAAAAAACCAACGACAACACACTAGAAATAAATAAAGATTGAAATGAATAGTCCCGCCTAAAAAACGGGACTATTTAAATTAGCCGACTATTCGCCATTTAAGGGGTCAGGTCAAAAAGTTGGGGAGCAGCGCATTTAAGCAAATAATTTCCCCAACCTAAAAAGGAAAAAAGAAACATCGGTGAATAACGCAGCAGAGTGATAAAAATTAATGCCCTATATGTTTTGCAAATTACCCAAACTCGAAGAGGCTGCACTTTAGAGCAGCCTCTTTTATTTTATCTCACTACTCTAAAAATTCCAAAGCCAAACATCACCCCCACGGTGTCCGCCGCAATATCCCACAAATCAAAACTTCTTCCCAAGTGCATTACTTCTTGCAATACTTCAATCAACACGCCATAAGTAATTGCAGAAACAATAGTAATCAAAACCGCTTTCTCCTGCACTTTTTTAAATTGTTGCTGTGCGCTCAAACCTCGCATCCAAAAGTAAGATAATACAAGAAAAAGAGTAACATGAATTACTTTATCGAAATGAGGAATGGCTGATTCCTTTTGAGATTGAAAAGGGTACAAACACAAAAAAGCAACTACAAGGGTAAGTACAATACTTTTATAGTTGCTCTTTAAAAACAATGTTGAGCTATTATTCTCCAATTACTGCTTTGTAAGCATCGGCTGAAAGCAATCCAGCCAATTGAGAAGAATCAGAAACTTTAATTTTTATCATCCATCCTTTTCCGTAAGGATCGCTGTTTACCAATTCTGGTTGAGATTCAATCTCTGCGTTCAATTCTAAGACTTCACCTTTTACAGGCATAAACAAATCAGATACAGTTTTAACTGCTTCTACAGTTCCAAAAACCACTTCAGCATCTAATGTTTCACCAATTGTTGCGATGTCAACATACACAATATCACCCAATTCTTTTTGAGCAAAATCGGTAATACCAATGGTTGCGATGTCACCATCAACTTTAACCCATTCGTGATCTTTAGTGTATTTTAATTCGGCAGGAAAGTTCATTTTTTTGTTTTTTAGTGTTGAGCAAAGATAGATAAAAAGCCAAAAGTAAAAAGCTATAAGCCAAAAGGTTTTTCAACCACTTCAACATTGAACTTTAAACCCGCCAAAAGTTGGGCAGGCAGTTGAACCTTGAACGATTAAAGCGTATATCTTAAAGACAATCCGCCATTGCCATTGGATGAAGGAAATGAGTTGGAAGTAACTGGCTTATTTAGCGTGAAATCGTAGAACAAACGAATGTTTAATTTATCACTTAAAACATAATCGGCAGATGTTTTAAGCATCATGATATTTGCGCCGTTCACGGGCTCTTCTTTTCCGTCAATCTTATGAATAACATTTTTACTATTGGTGATAGATAAATCGGCACGAACATCTAAATTACTTTTGACTTTTTTGCCCAATATTTGGAAAGGTAATTTCACATCTTTAAACTTATAACCTGTGCCTGCGGCGATGGTTAAATTCGACAGTTCGTTTACTGTAAGTCCGAGCAAATTTAACGAGACCGTGCGTGTTTTTTTAATTTCCAATTTGGCAAGCCAACTGCTTTTTAAAGTAGCATCTATTTTAATTAACGGATTCAAACTTTCACTAATATTTACAGTGGTAATAGTATACTGAGGTTCAAAGCCGCCTGCCTTATTGGTTGCAGTGGTAAAACCTTTTCCATCGTTTTGAAAAAGTGGGTTTTGGTTAACACTCTGACTCATTGTAGAAGAATATGCATGACTCATTATGAAAGATTGGAAATGCTTTTTGATAAAAGCAATTTGCAAAAAACCATCGTAGTTCAATCGCCAGTTGGGCATGGGCAATTTTTTAAATAAACTCAAATCGGAAGACCCTGCATTTTTACCAGTATAAGCCGCAACAAATGATTGCAACAATACTTCACTTTGCGTTCTACCATAGCCGGTATAAAAACCATCGGCTTGCTGCGTATTGCTGCTGTATGGATTTTTCGCAGCCAATCTGCTGGCCACTACAGATCTGTTGCTTTTAAATTGCTCGTAAACCGCCGATGTGGCATCAGATTTAGTTTCAAAAGCAGAACCAATAGTAAGTACTGTAATGCTATACGATTGCATCAAGGTATTGGCAAAAGTAGTTACATTGTTGTTCTCATCTAACCGATAAACAAATGCTGAATCGCGATTGTAAGAGCGCGATGCCGTTAACTCAATTCTCATTTTTTTAATGGGCTCGAGGGTAGCCTTTGCGTTCATATTGTTGGTGTAATTTCTAGTGAATTTGGCATTCAACGAATCGGAATTTCTTGTTAACCAGCCCGCTTTCGCAGCCTTCTCTAAAATGTTGTCTTGTTGCTGTCCGGTTATAAACTTAAACCCTGGAGACATTTGATCTAAATTCAATCCCATCATCTCAGTTTGCGCATCATAGCCTGGCATGAAAGTTCCATTGGTTTCGGTATAAGTAAACGATGCATTGCGCACCATCATCATCATGCGCAAACCAACTTGTGCTAAATCAATGCTAGGCGCTTTTTCTTTTTTAGAAGTATCGTTACTTACTTTAGGTGGCTTAGATACATTGTTGTTTATCTTTTTTAAATACGCCGACTTATTATAGAAATTCACCAAATTGAATTGCAAATTCAATTGTTTTGAATTGCTATTTGAAATGGTATTGCCTGCAGATTGAAAAGCCAAAGGTGCAGCCTGCCAATCCATTTTTGCTGCATATTTTACCGTGCCCGTAATCCAATCGGTAAAGGGAATTTTTCTAAAAGGAATATCGTAACCCACATCCCATGTTTGTGTAAAATTAGTGTTTCTACCAAGCTGTTTAAGATTGGTAAGTACGCTGTCTACTTTTTCCTCCACATCAATTCTTCCCTCTGGTTCGTCTATCCTTGCTCGATTGGTGGCGCCGTACTTAAACTTCAATGATTTGGATAAATCCCAACTGAGGTCGTAAGCCCTATCCCAATAAAAGTTTTTATTAAACACAGGATCGATTAACAGAATCGCACCAGAGTTGTTTCTAATCATACTTTCACTGTACATTCTGTTTAAATCGTTGCGCACTGCAACGCGCGAAGGAACTAAGAAGAAATTAAATTCACGCGTTAATTTTAAATATGGTGTTTGCATTAGGGAACTTGCATTCTTAGCAAAAGAAGCTTTGTTTTCTTTAACCTCTTTAAGCCCATCTTCTAGCTTTTTTATATCGGCAGCATTCGACTTTTCCTTTCTTAATTTTTCAATTTCCTGTTGTAATTTTTGCTCGCGCTCCTCGTAAGTTTCCAAGCGTGTTTTCTTCACAAAACCAATAATGGGCGAGTTGATGAAGGGTTGAAAATTTTTGGGCTGATGAGTGAAATTGTAATTCAATCCGCCTTTATAAGTTTGAACCACATTGTAACTTGTGTTCACATCGCTTTTAAATACTTCATTGAAGGCATAAGTAGCATCAAAATTTTCTACATCGTAAGGCATCGCTTTTTTCTTACCCCCAACACTTCTATTTTTACGAACATTAGAAAAATTCATGCTGCGACGGCGCTGATAGGTTTGTGTGCTGTCTCGTACTTTCTTTCTCAAATCGGCATCGGCAATATCTTTAATTCTAATGTCTTGGTCAAGCGGATTGAATTCTTGATTTTGAAAAGATTCTGAATAACCCAAATAAACAGGAACAGTAACATTGTACTTGGCAGGAATTAATTTTCCCAACTCAAAATTGGCTGCTGCATCGTAAGAATTTAAATAGTCTCTTTTGCGCTGACTCACCTTATCGGTGATATTTCCCCAGCCTGGCGTGTACATCTTTCCAGAAAGTGTTACACTACCAAAATCGGCCATTTTTAAAGTTGATGTTGCAGTTGCTGCCCAACCATTTTGTTGATCGAAACAAGATAAACGCAATTCATTTACCCAAACACCTGCCGAACGAATTTCACCAGATGTGCCCGAGTTTCGAACACCAATCATCATTATTTTGACTTGCGAAAGTGTTGGAGATCCTTTCACATAAACATTGTTTTTTCCATCGATAATTTTGTATCGCTGATTTTTAAAATAATTCTCGGGGTCACTTTCCATACTTTCATTTCGTGCCAACTTAGCATTGGTTAGCACAGAAAAATCGAAGTTGAACAAATTTTCATCGGGCCAAATGGCCTGTTTTGCTGCTTCAGTATTGTTGGTACTAACAGAGGAAGGATCGGTAAACTTTAATGGAATTTCATACTCGTAATAATTGTCGTCAAAATCGGAACCTAAACGCAAAAACACCGACATTTTACCATCGTAATTTTCCGACGGGTCGCCTTTGGTTTCGGCGTGAACAAACATTTTTAAACAACCATAAGAACGCAAATCAACATTGGTGTTGTAGAAGGCAGCCCTACTATCGCAACCATCTAAATTATCGATATTTAAAAACAAAGCTTGCTCGTTCATCAACGATTGCGTTTGTAAGTTGTTCACCCTTTCTACTGGCGCGATGTAAGGAATAGGTTCTTTCTGACTATCCTCTTCAACGTTGATAGAAGTAACTACAAATTTTGTATTGTCGTCGCTCGCTACAAACTCGCAATCTCCCTTCATCTGACTTTCATATTTTCTCCAAGTTTCACGCACCAAATCCATCTTAGCAAAACGCAAAACAACAGGGTCTTGCCAGCCTTTCATCATAATTCTAATGAAGCGCATAGAACGGAAATCTTGAATACCACCAACAGCTTTTTCTGGCTCACGAATGGGAATTCTAAAATGAATCCAACGCGCCTCAGGTGATTTATCATAGTTATTTATTGCCGCCACAGGGTTGGGCACATAAATATTGTTGATATAATTGGTGCCCGCCAACTGATCGGCATTTTCTAAATCTTGCGGACGCATAGAAATATGATATTCGTAATAACTTTCTCCCTCGCCCATAGTATTGTCGCGATTGATGTCTTCAATATCTGGAATGGTAGTAGCCGATTTAATGTAGGTAGAGTTTCCATCTACTGGTGAGTTTCCACTTGTTCCGTTAAAATCTTTGTAACGATTCAACACCATCTCGTTAGAATTGTCGAAATTTTCATCTCTAAAATGAACAAAATTATCGGCCGATGGATCGAGTTGAACATTACTCGGCACAGTTCCAAAATTTTTGGAATAGAAATCTAAATAGTTTTGATAAAATACTTTTTCGCTGGCATCGGTTAATCCGTCTAAACCAACATCTTGAAATTCACGCGCAGCGGGGTCGTTGTTAAAAGCGTTTACAATATTTAAACTGTTGGGCACATAGCCCCACATCGTTTTGTCTACTCCCGACAAATCACTAGTGTTGATTGGTAAACCATTTTCAAATGATTTTCTCGAATCGCTTAAAACATCTTCAGATAAATTTCCAATATGCACATACAAATCACCACCTTCCTTAGAACCGCCAAAAATAGAATAATCGTTTTGCACTCCATCGTAAAATGGATCCATCATCCAAAACTCTAAAAACTCAATATTTGCTGCTTCAAAATCTACTGTTTCGATTTTACGCATGATACCTCCCCAACGCGTTTCAGGATTTTTAAGTTGGCCGAATTTATCTACCCCCGCCGAATAAGCACTGGCAGTAGTATCGAAATTGTACTGACCTCTTTCGCTCGGATAAAATGCCAAATCTAAAGTGGTAATGTTTGGATTGATTCCGTTTTGTCCTTGTTTTTTAGGAAAAACTTCTGTTTGGTTAATCGGACGAATAAAATTGTTGTTTTGTTGAGCCGCATCATTCTGCAAATATTGCGGAGTATTGGTGCTGTTATCGATAAATAAATTGTCGATACTGTACCAAGATAGTTTTGCTCTATTGAATCCAACAGCCAAAGAATTGCTTAAATTTCCTTCGGAAAAAATTTCGGGCCTGCCGCGAGGTGTAGAAGCCAAAAACCAAGATGTTCTCACCGTAAGTGAAGTATTCGTTTCAGCACCTTCGAAGTTATCGATGTATGATTCGCCCTGCTGAGAATCGCCATTCGCAATGGCTGAAGATGTGCCCGGGATCAACTGCGCAAACTCACCACTAAAATCAATTATAGATGTTTCTTTGGTAGAAAGTAAAGGTAATTTATCTATCAACTTGGTAAGCAAAGGCAATTCTGAATGGTACTTGGTGTTGAGTCCCCAAATAGTATTCGACATTGGCTCATCACCCAAATTCACTTTAAAATTTAATGGTTTTTCGGCAAGATTTAAAATGGTGCCTCCAACATTAAAATCTTTGGAAACACGATAATTCAAATTGGCACCCAACAGGTTTTTGGTTTGAATATTAAACAATGAATTACTCTCTAACGATACCTTAACAGGTGTAGATGAATTTAAAATTCCTTCGTTGATAATGGTCACTTGTCCCATCATATAATTCACCGTATAATCTTGATTTTCCACCAAGGCTTTTCCGCCTGCTGTTACTACCACCGAACCCTGCGGAACGTTGGTTGCATTTAAACTAATTACATTGGACGAACTGGTTTCAAATTTCACCCAAAATTTAAAACGATTGCGCGATGGAAATTTTGTTTGCGCTGCAACAGGAGTTACCTTGTACAATGAATCGAAACAATATTTATTGGCAACAGCAACGTCGCTCAATTTATTTCTCAAATACGAACCAAAGGGTTCGCGCACCGGAAAATAAATTCTTCCGTTTTGCGCTTTAATGGTAACGCCTTCAATGAAATCGTAAAAACCATCGGAAATTCTATCTTGTTGAATGTTTATTTGATCGGCTCCTAACATTTCTACCCATCTTGTTGCTTTATTTACACCTTCGTTGATGAAATTAATATCGTTGTTTGAAGCTGCATCGGTATATAAAATTTGCATTTGAAAAGTCTCTTGCTTAATGCCCGATTCTCCCAAAGAATAAACGTTTTTCATCATCAAATCCCAAGTAGGAATATGCGTATTGTTTACCTTATTTCCTTTTAGCATTTTCAAAACCAAAGCCTGCTTTCCTGTGGCCCCATCGGTAGAAAATTCACCTACTTGATACACTTGTGTTTGTCCGATTACCGTATATTGAAAAGCCACCGCCAAAATCTCATCGGCATTGAGCGAGCGATTTAAAGAGATATAACCCAGCTGCGGACTAAAAGTAAATTCCTCGGGTTTTAATTTTCGTGCATTCTCAATTTTGTTGTAGTGCTCTCCATCGTGATATCCCCAAGACAATAACTTACCATCGGCATTGGTGAAATTTCTAATGTCGCTGCTCGACACCGCATCTTCAAACAAATTATTTACATTGTTTTTGGGATAGTAAGAGGGTTGAACCAAGAGGGTATTGTCGTGCGGATTTTTTTCGCCAATATCAATCAAACCCACAATGTTTCTCGAATCTTCATTGTTGTTATTGCCAACGTTGGTCATCCAAACTTCTACTCTAGTTATTTGCACTGGCGAATTTACAAAGGGCAATTGGGCCAAAGCAGTATCATACCTGTCGGCAAAATAATGAGCTAAGAAAAAGTGTCTGTTCGACTCGTATTGGTCGGCTTGAATTTTAAAATCTCTAATTTGAGAACCTCCCTGTGTTTCTACCGACTTTGATTCTCCCTTTTGCTGCGTTGCAATAGCAGCTATAGATAATTTACCAAATTGCAATTCTGTTTTTATACCAAAAAGTGTTTGACTTCCTTGAATCAATTGCGTTTGCAGCGGCAAATTCACATTCCCCAATTCGATTTTCTTGATGATGTCGTCCTCGCTTCCAGTAAACTCTAATTTCATTTGATTCTCGAAATCAAAAGTGGATTGCGTATTGTAACTAGTGGTTAATTTTAATTTATCGCCAATACTTCCTACAATGTTTAACTGAATATTTTGATTGAAATTAAAATTGCTATTGCGCTGACTCCTTACAGGCAATGCTGGATTTTTGATGGTAGAAGACATCACGCCAAAAATCAACTCGGCAGAGCCTGTTGGTTTAATCTCTACCTTAGTGGAACCAAATATAGAAGCATCTTTTCCGGGAATATTCATAGATGGCAACAAAGGTTTACTTTTATCAAAACCTTCATTCTCTGCTTTCTCTTTAAAATATTTTTCTTCAGAGGCTTTGTAGCGTTCATCCCAATATTGGTCGAAAGATTTAATTTCAGTACCTACAATTTCATTCCCTACTTTTTTTACTACTGTGTAATTGTTAGTGGCTGGATTGTAAGTTACCTCTTCTTTCACCACCAAGGGATCGTTGGTATAAGAAATACTTGTGCTGTCTTTTTGCGCCTTTAATTCAGTTTTATTAATTAACTGAAAGAGTAGCAAAAACAGCCAAAACAGAGATGTATTTTTTACAATTTTTTTCACTTACAAATTCTTCAAAGCTAGTTTTACTAGCTCTTCAACGCTTGCATTTTGATTTTCTGTAATTAATTTTTGCAGCACCTTCTCTACCACCCCTTTATTAAACCCTAACATAAGCAACGCCGATAACGCTTCATCTCTGTTGGTATTGTGCGATGCAGAAAAAATAATACCCTCTGTATGCTTAGATACTTTGCCTTTCAATTCAAGAATGATTCTTTGTGCCGTTTTTTCACCAATTCCTTTGATTCCTTTCAGGGTAGAAACATCAGCAATAGCAATGGCTCCAGCCACGCCATCGGGATCCATAGAAGATAAAATCAAGCGCGCCGTGTTGGCACCTACGCCCGATACCGAAATCAACTGACGAAATAACGTTCTCTCTGCTTCATTGATAAAACCGTAAAGCGTATGCGCATCTTCTTTAATCGACAAATGCGTAAGTAACTTACAAGCTTCTGCATTGCCAATTTTATCGAAAGTATGTAAAGAAATATGAATGAAATAGCCCACTCCGTTGCATTCTATAACAACGTTAGTGGGCGTTTTTTCTATTAATTTTCCATTAATATGGTTAATCATAATTCAACTTGTTTTAACTGTGCGTCTACCACCGCGATAGTCGCCATATTCACAATTTCACGCACCGATGAGCCCAATTGTAAAACATGAACAGATTTTTTCATGCCCAATAAAACCGGACCGATTGCCTCTGTTTCTCCAATCTCCTGAATCAATTTGTAGGCGATATTACCCGCAGCAAGATTAGGAAAAATTAAAGTGTTGGTTTGTTGATCGCCCAATTTGGTAAACGGAAATTTACTCATTCTCAATTTTGTATTCACTGCAAAATTTCCTTGTAATTCACCATCCACACAGATGTGCGGATATTTTTCGTGTAATATTTTCACTGCTTCTCTTACCTTCTCTGCCTCCATTCCTTTTGATGCGCCAAAGTTTGAATACGACAGCATCGCTATTCTTGGCTCTACACCAAATTGCTTCACAGCATCGTAAGTAAGCACCGTAATTTTTACCAAATCTTCTGTACTTGGATCTTGATTAATGGTAGTATCAGAAAGGAAATAAGCTCCTTTTTTAGTCATCACGATATACATACCTGCAATCATCTTATGCTGATTGTCCATACCAATTACTTGCAATGACGGACGAACGGAATCTTTGTAATTTCTTGTTACACCGGTAATCAAAGCGTCAGCATCACCAGCTTCTACCATCATTGCTCCGTAATAATTACGATTGCGCATAGCCACTTCTGCTTCGTGTAATGTAAAGCCTTTTCGTTGGCGTTTTTCAAACATTTTTTGCGCGTAGGCTTTGCGCTGCTCATCTACAGAATGACTTCTAGTATCAATCATCACAGCATCACCCAACTCTAAATGATTTTCGGCAATTATTTCTTTAATGATATCTACGTTACCTAACAAAATTGGCGTAGCGATTTTCTCGTCGGCTACCAGCTGCGCTGCTTTTAAAACACTATAGTTATCAGCTTCTGCAAACACCACCTTTTTCGGATTTTTCTTTGCTTGTATAGTAACTTGGCGCATGATTTTTTTGTCCATGCCCATCAACATACTCAACTCATGCTTGTATTTATCCCAATCGGTAATCGGACTGCGAGCCACACCACTATCGCATGCGGCTTTGGCTACAGCCGGCGCAACTTCAGTTAACAAACGAGGATCTAAAGGTTTTGGAATAATATAATCTCTACCAAAACTTAAATTCTTAATGCCATAAGCTTGGTTCACTTCATCGGGCACTGGTTCCTTTGCCAATGCAGCAATAGAGCGAACAGCAGCCAATTTCATTTCTTCGTTGATGGTAGTTGCGTGCACATCTAACGCTCCTCTAAAAATGAATGGGAATCCCAATACGTTGTTTACTTGATTAGGATGGTCTGAACGACCTGTTGCCACGATAACGTCGGGCCTTGCATCAATTGCTTCTTGATATGGAATTTCAGGATCAGGATTGGCACAAGCAAAAACAATTGGGTCCTTTGCCATGCCTTTAATCATATCTCCATTCACAATATTTCCACGCGATAATCCTAAGAAAACATCGCTTCCTCTTAGCGCATCGGCCAATGAAGCAAATGATTTTTCGTTGGCAAAAATTTCTTTGTGTTTGTCTAAATCTGTTCTCTGCTTGGTGATCATTCCTTTGGAATCGAACATGTAAATGTTCTCCACCTTAGCGCCTAAAGCCAAATACAATTTAGCGCAACTTATCGCCGATGGACCAGCTCCGCTCACCACCACTTTTACTTCTTCAATTTTTTTACCCGTTATTTCTAAAGAATTAAGCAATGCAGCACCAGTAATAATTGCTGTTCCGTGCTGGTCATCATGCATGATCGGAATATTCAATTCCTGCTTCAATCGTTGCTCAATCTCAAAACATTCTGGCGCCTTTATATCTTCTAAATTGATGCCTCCAAACGTTGGAGAAATCGCTTTTACGGTAGCTACAAAAAGATCGATGTCACTAGCGTCCACCTCAATATCGAACACATCGATGTCGGCAAATATTTTAAACAACAAACCTTTTCCTTCCATCACTGGTTTCGAGGCCAAAGCACCAATATCACCCAAGCCCAACACCGCTGTTCCGTTGGAAATAACTGCTACTAAGTTTCTTTTAGCGGTGTATTTGTAAGCATCTTCAGGGTTTTCTGCAATAGCCAAACAAGGCTCTGCAACTCCTGGCGAATAAGCCAACGATAAATCTCTTTGGGTATGGTACGGTTTAGTAGGAATTACCTCAATTTTTCCAGGTCTTCCCTGCGAATGGTAATCTAACGCTTCTTGTTTTCTTAATTTACTCATTTATTGTGCTTTTTTTTGCGTGGTAATAGTACTAATTTTACTACACTTTTGAAAATCTAAGAAGTATGAAAAAGATAGTGGTATTAACGGGCGCAGGCATTAGTGCCGAAAGCGGTTTAAAGACTTTTCGCGATAGCGATGGTTTGTGGGAAAATTACAATGTGTACGATGTGGCTACACCCGAGGCCTGGCAAAAGAATCCTGCATTGGTGCAAGAATTTTACAATCAAAGAAGAAAACAGTGTGTTTCTGCACAGCCTAACGAAGGGCATTTGGCATTGAAAAAATTGGAGGAAAAATTTAACGTAAACATCATCACCCAAAACATTGATGATTTACACGAAAAAGCGGGTTCAACAAACATTTTACATCTTCATGGAGAAATCACCAAAGCTAGAAGCAGCCGAGATTCTTCGCTTGTTTATCCTATCGAAGGATGGGAAATAAAAATGGGCGACAAATGCGAGAAGGGTTCACAACTGCGACCATACATTGTTTGGTTTGGCGAAAATGTGCCCAATATAGGTGTAGCAAAAAGAATGGTTTCTGAAGCAGATTATATTTTAGTGATTGGCACTTCGTTGAATGTGTATCCTGCAGCCGGACTCGTTCATGCCGCACCCAAGAGATGCAAAACTTTTTTGATTGACCCGAATGATTGTCCAACAGATGGAATACAAAATCTAACTATCATCAAAGAAAAAGCAAGCAGCGGAGTTCCAAAAGTTGTAGCTCAACTCTTAAGTGAAGAATAAATTTTGTATTTTCAGTACGATGTTTGTATTAAGCTAAACATCAATAAAAAAGATATTATGAAAACTGCTTTCGTTACCACCTTACTTTTTGCCTTATTTACAACTAGTATTTTAGCGCAAAAAACTGTTCCAGCTACCACTCTTAATACTTTAGACGGAAAAACCGTAACACTTAGTGAAGCCGTAAAAAACAACAA
>Ga0208960_1000482_pt1 | contig 22431 bp, 16 predicted proteins | sample GreLakmeON33MSRF_FD_187703 | JGI IMG/M metagenome (GOLD analysis project Ga0208960, IMG submission 187703) | Freshwater lentic microbial communities from great Laurentian Lakes, MI, USA - Great Lakes metaG ON33MSRF (SPAdes) | ecosystem: Environmental > Aquatic > Freshwater > Lake | place: Great...
TACATCAATAGTATTAGATGTTGCAGTTTCCAAAATTCCAACTGAGCAAACTACATTGCTAATGTTGATGTCATCAACATAGATGTTGTTGCCGTAGCCGTTTATTCCTCGGAACATTACAAAAACCTGATTGTTTCCAGAATAGGAAGCAAGGTCAATACATTCTGCTCTCCATTGTGTTGCTGAGGGAGTAAAGGCACTAGTGGTAGCAGGAGCGGTAGCAAGTACTGCACCAGCTTTTGTCCACATCGAAACCCAAGTAGCACCGCAATTTGTAGAAACAAGGACTTCTAATGCATCAGAATAAGTGTTATTATAAATGGCATGAGCCACTTTAAAATTAATTGATGCATTGCTCATGTTTGTTAGGTCTATTGGTTCAATGATAAATTCATCAATTTCCCCAACTGATCCATACGAATAACAATCATATTTCACTGAGCCCGAATTAGTACCGACTCTTTCCCAGCTTATGCCAGCATCAGCATTATTGAGTGCCCATCCAGCATAAGGGAATACTGTAGCGGAAAAATTATTTGTATAAGGAATTGCAGTACCAGCGCCAATGTTAACTGAAAAAGAAGCTGTCTGACTTGCATAACTGGTGTTGAATACAGGCGTTCCATTTGGATTTGCAGGCCATGCATTATAAGTATGCGATCCGGCTGTAGCAGTAAATGGAGCAATTGAAACAACTGTTGAAGCGCCAGGAGCAAGATTTCCTGTCCATGCATAAGTAACTGCAGCATTCATGTCTAGCTGTGTCATAATATCACAAGAGGTAAGCGCAACACTGCCGTTGTTTTTTAAGGTAACTGTAGGACTATAGTTACCGGAGCAACTTGAACCAATACCCGCCAATGCAATTACTGAAGCGTCGTTTGCAAGTACAATAGGATTGTCGCCAGCAGCTTGCTGCACAGCTTTATTTCCATCGTCCTGAATCCAAGTTACAAAGTTGATTTGACTCTTGTCATAAATGTAATTTGGAACTGTCACTACGAAGGTCATAGTGGTGGTTTGAGCATTGGTCCAAGTTGAATTCAATAATGAACCTGCTGCACTTGGATACATTTTGCGCATCACATCATAAAAAACAGTTTCTCCGTTTGATCCGGGAGGAGTTGCAAAAGTTATAACCTTTTCTGTCATTCCCAAATGTAGTTTTAAGGCTCCACCTGAAGTATAGGATTGTGAAGCAGTCACTATAACTGTTACAAATGCAGAATCAAAATCACTTGACATGGTGTGCGTCACAGATAATGAAAAAGGCGATGGAACATTGTATTGTGTGTTGATAATATTTGTGGTCCAATTTGAAGGAGAACCAGCGTAATTAGGGCTGCTTACTGCTGCAACGCTGCCATCCATTGTGGCATAAGGCACTCCGTTAGTTGCATAATAGGTTACACGTGGGCCAACGTCTGATTGTGTTTGAACGTTCATAGGATCAACGCCTGGCCAATTGGTTTGGTATTTAATTGCCACCACTTTAGTTGGATTTGCTTGAAGCAAAGTGTTGAAAGCTGGATTCGCAGATGCACAAGGCCCACATGATGCTTGCGTAAATTCTTCAGCTAAAACCATTCTTTGTGATTGCGCAAAAGCACCAATCGCAAAAGAGGAAGTCAATAATAATAAGTAAATATTTTTCATATTCTTTAAGTTTTGATAGTTAATTAAATTGTTTTAATGTTTTATATAGCTAAGGTAGTTAGTAAATACAAACAAGCGTTTTTTTATTAATAGATTTTTTAAAATAATTGATAAAAGATAGATTTAACCGTTTTATGCCTTATTTTTGTGGAAGTCAATTATAAAGTTTTAACTTGTATTCAATTTTCTAACAAATAATATAATAAAATGAAAAAAACACTACTCATCATCGCATCTGTTGGCTTTGTTGGAATGCTATTTGCACAGCCAAGTTTTACGATTACCGATGCTAGCTCTGTTAATATTACAGGAACAACCCAGACTTTTTGGATTGATCAGGATATTTTGGATGCGCGCTACTACACTATGACAAATACTTCTTCAATCAGTATCGATTTAAAAGTGCGCAAAACCAATGTTCAACTAAATACGCCCACTGCATATTCTACTTATTGTACATGTATCAATTGTTATCCCCCTGCAACAACTATGTCAGTCCTTTTCACTTTAGTTCCTGGTGAATCTTGTGATCTTATTGCGGATTATTTTCCTGATAGTATAGCTGGCACAGGCCAGGTCCGCTATACAATTTTGAATCAAAACAATCTTGCAGATTCAGCAACTGTAGATTTTATTTACAATTCGACACCAACAGGCATCAATTCGAATGTTTTTGAAAAAGCAAGTGTTTCAAATCCTGCACCTAATCCTGCTTCCTCAGTATTCGTAATTAATTATAAATTAGGTTCTACTACTAGTGTTGGTGCAAAAATGGTTGTTTATAATATGCTCGGTGATCGTGTTAAGGAACAGACAATTGAGGATAATGATGGAACAATTAGAATGGATGTTTCAACATTCAACCAAGGAATTTATATCTGTTCACTTGAATCTGAAGGCAAAACTTTGGTAACACGCAGATTAGTTGTTACACATTAATTAGTTAATAAAAATTATGAAACGCCTCTGCTTTTTTGTAGGGGCGTTTTTATTTTCCACAAAGAAATTATAACGTTTGGAATTCGCCCTTAAGAAATTTTTTTACCAAAGGAGGAACACCATTTCCCGCTGTTTCTTTGATAAAAACTAAATTAGAAATACCAGGATTATTTACTTCATTCGGATCAACTAAATAAACAGGACAATCATTTTGTGTTGAATGAACTAAACCTGCAGCTGGATAAACATTTAATGAGGTGCCAATGATCAGAAAAATATCGGCTTCAGCAGAAATTTCAGCAGCAAGATTCATTTCAGGAACCATTTCCCCAAACCAAACAATATGAGGTCTTAATTGAGAGCCTTTTTCACATTTCTCACCTGCTTTTATTTCCCAACCTTTAATATCATAAACCAATTCAGGATTGAAAGTGCTTCTCGACTTACGAATTTCGCCATGCAAATGGAGCACTTTTTTTGATCCAGCACGTTCATGTAAATCGTCAATATTCTGAGTAATAATTTGAACGTCGAATTTTTTTTCCAACTCGACCAGCGCTGTATGGGCTGGATTTGGTTGTGCGGCCAACACTTGTTTTCTTCGCTGGTTATAAAATTCGAGCACCAAATTCTGATTCCTTGCCCATGCTTCAGGAGTAGCTACGTCATTTATGTCATACTTTTCCCAAAGTCCACCACTCTCTCGGAAAGTACTGATTCCACTTTCAGCACTTATTCCAGCGCCAGTAAAAACAACTATTTTTTTGAATTTAGACATTTCTAAAATTGGGCTATAAAACGGTATAAAACTACCTTAAATCTGGGTTCTTGCTTTATTTTCAACTAAATCAATCCTAATAACCTTAAAATCAGCAGTATTGTAGTAAAAATCGTTTCCCTGTACTCCGTGCAAAATTATTATCTTCGTTGTTCGGTTTTGCCGTTAAAAACGGTTCTATAAAGACCAAAACTTTGATAAAAAAGTATGGAAAAATTCAGAAAACAGGACGCCCTCGATTATCATTCACAAGGCCGCCCTGGAAAAATTGAGGTCATACCTACCAAGCCTTATTCATCTCAACGTGACCTAACGTTAGCCTATTCTCCGGGTGTTGCAGAGCCTTGTTTGGAGATTGAAAAAAATCCAGAGGACGCCTATAAATATACATCAAAGGGAAATCTTGTAGCTGTTATTTCTAATGGAACAGCTGTTCTTGGTTTAGGCAACATCGGACCTCTTGCCTCTAAACCAGTCATGGAGGGCAAAGGTTTATTGTTCAAAATCTACGCTGATATCGATGTTTTTGATATTGAAGTGGACACGGAGGATATTGAAATTTTTATTCAAACAGTTAAAGCGATTTCTCCCACCTTCGGTGGAATTAATTTGGAAGATATTAAAGCACCCGAGTGTTTTGAAATAGAAAGAAGATTGAAGGAGGAGTTGAATATTCCCTTAATGCACGATGACCAACACGGAACGGCCATTATATCTTCAGCGGCTTTAATTAATGCTGTTGAAATTGCAGGGAAAAAACTTGATAAAATTAAGTTAGTAGTTAACGGGGCGGGGGCTTCTGCAATTTCATGTACGCGCATGTATCTTGCAATTGGCGTTAAGAAAGAAAACATTCTAATGCTCGATTCGAAAGGCGTTATCACAACTGATCGAGACGATCTAGATGAAAGTAAATTGTTTTTTGCTGTAAAGCCCAATGGAAAAAAAACGTTAGCCGAAGCAATGAAAGGCGCCGATGTTTTTATTGGCCTCTCAAAGGGAAATATAGTAACTCAGGACATGATTCGTTCGCTGGCTAAAAATCCAATTGTTTTTGCCCTAGCAAATCCTGACCCTGAAATCCCTTATGAGGATGCGATGGCTGCACGTCCTGATATTATCATGGCTACTGGTCGTTCTGACCATCCAAATCAAGTGAATAATGTTTTAGGTTTTCCGTATATTTTCAGAGGCGCACTTGATGTTCGTGCAACAACTATTAATGAAGAAATGAAACTTGCTGCTGCATTTGCAATTGCAAACCTTGCTAAAGAACCTGTGCCCGATGATGTAAGTCACGCATATGACATCAGAAATTTAACTTTTGGGCCAACCTATATTATACCGAAGCCCATTGATTCCCGTTTAATTTCTACTGTTGCGCCTGCTGTTGCTAAAGCGGCTATTGAGTCTGGTGTGGCAAAAAAGACAATTACCGATTGGGATGCTTATGCTAATGAACTAAGTAATCGTATCGGTCGTGATAATAAATTGATGCGCGGTGTAGCGGCAAAGGCAAAACAAGATCCAAAGCGAATAGTTTTTGCAGAAGCCGATACCTATAAAATTCTGAAAGCGGCACAGGCTGCTCGTGAGGAAGGAATTGCAAAACCAATTTTACTTGGCGATGTTGCCAAAATTAATCGCCTAATTGAAGAGAATAATTTAGAGCTTGGCGATACGCCAATTATTGACCCACGTGAGTTTTCACAGGAAGAGAATAGGATCAAGTTTGGGGAAATTCTTTTGCAAAAGCAAAAGCGAAGGGGCTTCACTCCTTACGAGGCAAAAAAAGTGATGACCGAGCGGAACTATTTCGGCGCAATGATGGTCGAAACCGGCATGGCAGATGGAATGATTTCTGGTTTAACAAGAAAATATGGTGTTCCGATAAAACCTGCTTTACAATGCATTGGCGTGCAGGAAGGTGTTAAAAGGGTTGCCGGCATGTACATTATGTCGACTCGACTAGGCAACTTTTTCTTTGCTGATACGACTATGAATGTAGAGCCCACAGCGCAGGAACTTGTGGATATTACGGTACTCACTGCACAGGCAATTAGGCAATTTAACATTGTGCCTAGAATTGCATTGTTGTCTTATTCAAATTTTGGTTCGGCCGAGGGTCCGACACCGAAAAAGGTAAGGGAAGCGGTTGAAATTTTGCATCGTGATTATCCAGGTTTAATTGTTGACGGCGATATGCAAGCAAATCTTGCAATGAATAATGAATTGTTAAAGGAACAATTCCCATTTAGTGAATTGGTTGACAAAAAGGTAAACACGTTAATTTTCCCGAACCTTGCAGCGGGAAACATTGCCTACAAACTAATGCAAGAAATGGGTGGGGCCGAGGCCATTGGGCCAGTTCTTATTGGATTAAAAAAGCCTGTTCATGTGCTGCAACTTGGTAGTTCTGTTAGTGAAATTGTAAACATGATAGCCATTGCTGTTGTTGATGCACAGTCTAAGCGGGCATAAAAAATAAATAGCATAAACGGCAAATTCCCATTTGATATTTTTATTTATGTACAATCATTTTGAAGGAAAAATAGCATTGAAAACGCCTACCTATGCTGTCATAGATTGTGGCGGTGTTGGCTACCAATTCAACATTTCGCTTCATACGTTTTCTAAAATCCCTGATACTGGAATGTGTAAACTTTTTGCACATCTCTCGGTTAGGGAAGACGCATTAGTTCTTTTTGGTTTTGCAGATGAGGAGGAACGTGAATTATTTAGGCATTTAATTTCTGTTTCCGGAGTTGGACCTAGCACTGCACGAATGATTCTTTCATCTATGAGTCCAGTTGAAATTATGCATGAAATTCATGTTGGTAATGTGGCCGCATTGAAATCAATAAAAGGGATTGGCGAAAAATCAGCACAACGAATTATTATTGATCTGAAAGATAAATTTACAATGGGCTCAAGTTCTCTGTCTTCTAATTTGCAATCAACAGACAATAAAATGCGCGATGAGGCGTTAGCCGCCTTGGTAATGCTTGGCTTTGCTAAAAATATTGCAGAAAAGGCAGTAGAAAAAGCACTCAAGACTGAAGGGAATGCAGTGTCAGTAGAACATTTAATTAAACTGGCCTTAAAAAATCTTTGATAGCAAAATAATTTGAGACCGCTTCTAAAATATACACTGGTTGCCGTAGCTTCATGTTCATTACTTTCTGTTGTCATTCAGAGTGATGCGCGGGTTTCTAGTCATCGTGGACTTGTTGGAGGGAATGATAGTCCAGCTGATGGTGCCGATTCCTTACAATATCCTTTCGAAGACCAGTCGGGTCTTGACCCACTTTATTACACCAACAATGCACCTTTAAAATTAAAGGATCCCAATAATATTAAGACAACCGTTACTTATAATCCAGATTCCAGTACTTATGAAGTAACACAAAAAATTGGCAATAAATTAGATTACCGTGCACCCACTTATTTAACACAAGAAGAATACGAATATTACAGTTTAAAAAAATCAATCCGTGAGTATTGGAGGCAGCGAGAGCATGCGGAAAGTTTGACTCAAGATCGTGGAAATAAAAATTTGATTCCTCCAATTAAAATTAACAGTGAAAAGTTCGATCGAATTTTTGGAGGAGGAACAATTGATATTCGGCCACAAGGTTCTGCAGAATTAATTTTTGGAATTAATATTAACAAAACGAATAACCCTGCCTTACCTGAACGACAAAGGAGAATTTCCACTTTTGATTTTGATGAAAAAATTCAGCTTAATGTGATTGGAAAGATTGGCGAAAAATTAAAATTAACCACTAATTATAATACGGAATCAACTTTCGAGTGGGAGAATCAAATGAAATTAGAGTACACGGGCTTTGAGGATGAAATTATTAAAAAGATTGAAGCAGGAAATGTAAATTTTGGATTAAACACTTCCTTGATTACCGGGTCTCAATCTTTATTTGGTATTAAAACACAACTTCAATTTGGTCGCTTGACAGTGACCAGCGTCGCGTCGCAAGCAAGGGGAAAAAAATCGGAGATCAATGTTACCAAAGGAGCCCAGTTGAGCACGTTTGATGTAACTGCAGATAACTATGAGGCGAATAAACATTTTTTCCTTTCGCAATATTTTTACTCACACTATGACCTTGCCTTAGCAAATTTCCCAGCTGTTAATTCCGCTGTTAACATAACACGGATTGAAGTTTGGGTTACCAACCGAACAGGCGCTGTTGACAATACTCGAAACATTGTAGCACAGGCCGATTTGGGTGAAGCGGCAGCAGATTTAGAAGCGATAGGAACGAGTTTTATTTCTCAAGTACCGGGTGAAGCAGTCGTTCCTCATAATGGATTAAATGATTTGTATGACCAAGACACCTCATCATTTTCTTTATTGCGTGACATTAATACGCCACTGCAAACAACATTTGGGCCGCTTATTAGCGGATTTGGATACCAGCAAGCAGTAAATTACGAGCGTGTTGGCAATGCAAGAAAATTAGGTCCAACTGAATTTTCAATGAATCAACGCCTTGGTTATATTTCACTAAATCAGGCACTGAATTACGATGAAGTTCTTGCTGTAGCATACCAATATACAATCAACGGACTTACTTATCAGGTCGGCGAATTTTCAAATAATGGAATTTCGGGACAGGATGCAATCATTCTTAAATTGTTAAAGAGTACCAACAATGTTCCAATCGTATCTAACAATTCAATAGGTCAACAGCAGTATAAAGTTTGGAATTTGATGATGAAGAATATTTATAATGTGGGAGCATATCAAGTTAATCCTGCGAATTTTCAATTACAGGTTTGGTATAATAATCCATCTACAGGTACAGATATTCCATTTATTCCAGAAGGGATTATAAATGGAAAGCCACTGTTGCAGGTAATGAACTTGGATAAGTTAAACCAGCAATTACAAACTTCGCCCGATGGGCAATTTGATTTTATTGACGGTGTAACAATTAATTCTGCTAATGGAAGAGTTATTTTTCCAATTGTAAAACCATTTGGTAAGCATTTGGAAGATGAATTGCAAAATGGAATTTTATATGTTAAGTATGGCTTTCCTCAAATTTACGATTCTACCAAAACGATTGCTCAGACAGTTTTTGCTGGAAAAAACAGATTTAAATTAAAAGGAACTTATCAATCGTCTTCTAATTCTGATATTTCTTTGAATGCTGTAAATATTCCTCCCGGGTCGGTTGTTGTTACTGCAGGTGGTGCACCATTGGTAGAAAACCAGGATTACACAGTTGATTATACTTTAGGTCGTGTGAAAATTATCAATGAGGGTATTCTTAATTCTGGAGTTCCTATTAAAATTTCATTAGAAAGTAATTCACTTTTTAACATTCAATCGAAAACACTTTTAGGAACTCACTTTGATTACCGAATAAATAAACAATTTAATATCGGAGCTACAGTTATGAATCTAACTGAACGACCGGTAACACAAAAAATAAATGTTGGTGAAGAGCCAATGAGTAATACTATTTACGGAACGGATATTAATTATTCTACCAACGCACCATTCCTTACACGCATTGTCGATCACATTCCATTCATTGATACAAAAGTGCCTTCGTCTATTTCTACTCAAGGAGAATTTGCTTATTTACGCCCGGGCCACAATAAAGCCATTGGTAAAAACGGAAATTCTTACATCGACGACTTTGAAGGAACACAATCAGCCATAGATATTCGTTCTCCGCAAGGTTGGTCGCTGGCATCAGTTCCACAGGGGCAGGGTGGTCGTTTTCCAGAAGGCGGGCAGGACAGCATCGCATCGGGACTGAATCGTGCAAAGTTGTCGTGGTATGTTATTGATCCTTTATTTATGCGATCTGGAAATAGTATTACCCCACAGTATTTTTTAGATAATCCAATTTTAATGTCTGACCATAGGTCTCGGGAAGTTTTGGAAACAGAAGTTTTTCCTAATAAACAACCGCCAAATGGTCAGCCAATGAATATTACAATGTTTGACCTTGCTTATTATCCAAGCGAAAGAGGTCCTTATAATTTTGATGTGAATCCAGTTAGTGGAATTTCTGCGGGCCTTGACTTAAATGGGAAATTAAATAATCCCGCATCTCGTTGGGGGGGAATTATGCGACGCGTAGAAACAAACGATTTTGTAACAGCCAACATCGAATACATTCAATTTTGGATGATGGATCCTTTCAATGAAGACAATGGACCTTCTACTCAAAATACAACAGGAGAATTGGTTTTTAATCTTGGAAATATTTCTGAGGATGTATTAAAAGATTCACGTAATAGTTTTGAAAATGGTTTGCCTTCCGATGGAACTGCTACTGGGACAGACGATACGCCTTGGGGAAGAGTTCCGGTTTTGGCTTCTATTATTAATGCATTTGATAACGACGCCGACAAACGTGCAAAGCAAGATGTTGGTTTAGACGGCTTAGGAGATACTGATGAGGCCAGTTATTTTACTTCGTACTTGAGTGCTATCGTAACAAATTTTGGAACGGGTTCAGGTGCTTATGCAAACGCACAAAAAGATCCCGCTGGAGATAATTACCATTACTACAGAGGAACTGATTATGATAATATTCAAAATTCTGTTTTACAACGTTACAAGATGTTCAATGGTCAAGATGGGAATTCAATTACACAGGGTCAGACGAATGACGATGGATACAATGAAGATTATTCAACACAATCCACTACGCTTCCGAATCAGGAAGATATAAATCGTGACAACACACTTAGTGAAAATGAAAGTTATTATGAATACCGTGTTAAGCTAACACCGAACGAATTAAATTCCACCAACGTTGGAAACAATTATATAAGTGATTATTTTTCAACAACGAAACAAACGCTCGACGGTCGAACTCGACCTGTTACTTGGTATCAATTTAAAATACCTGTTAAGAGCTATACAGCAAAAATTGGAAACATTGAAAATTTTAACTCCATTCGTTTTATTAGAATGTATTTTTTGGGAGTTGATAAACCAGTTGTCTGTCGCTTTGCTCGATTAGAGTTTGTGCGCAGCGATTGGAGAAAATACAGTTATTCGTTGCTTTCTCCAGGGGAATACATTTCCAATGATCAAAGTAATACGGACTTTGACCTTGCGGCTGTAAACATTGAGGAGAATGGTAATAAAATTCCAGTGAATTATATTTTGCCTCCAGGAATTACACGTGAGCAAAATGTTCAAAGCGCAAGTATTGTTCGATTGAATGAACAGTCTTTGTCAATGAAGGCATGTAATTTAGAAGATGGTGATTCACGAGCAGCATTTAAGACATCTGCAAATCTTGATGTTCGTTCGTATAAAAAAATAAGGATGTTTGTTCATGCTGAGAACAAAGCAGGAAGCACCACTAGTTTGAATAGCGGAGACGTAAGCGCTTTTATCAGGATGGGAAGTGACCAGACAGACAATTATTATGAATATAGTATTCCGCTTAGTGTAACTGCTCCTGGATTATATTCTGAAAATGACGAGGCCGATCGTATAAAAGTGTGGCCAATAGAAAATAACCTAGAGCTTTCTTTCGAATTGTTACAAGCTGTAAAGCAACAACGAAATATTGCACAGGCAAACGGAACTGTTTCACTTACGCAGGAATTTACAGTTGCGGATCCAAATTCCCCAGGCCGATTTGTAACCGTTAAGGGAAATCCTAATCTTTCTTCGATTAAAGTATTTATGCTTGGCGTTCGAAATCCTAAAAAAACGAGTTTAAATTCATCGGATGACGGTTTGTCAAAGTGCACGGAAATTTGGTTCAATGAATTACGTCTAACGGATTTTGATGAGTCCGGCGGATGGGCGGCAACAGCGCGTGTGAATGCGAAGCTTGCCGATTTTGCCGTTGTTAATATTTCTGGAAATATTATGACACCTGGATTTGGAAGTATTGAGAAAAAAATAAGTGAACGCTCTCGTGAAACTCAAAAGAACTATGATCTTTCAACCCAGGTGGAGCTAGGAAAATTTTTCGGTGATAAAATAGGTATTCGCCTTCCTTTATTTTGGGGTTTTGGGGAAACGTTCATTACTCCTCAATTTAATCCTCTTGATCCAGATATTTTACTTAATCCTGTTTTGAGTAATGAAAATTTGTCTAAAGTTGATCGCGATTCTATTCGAAGTGCAACAATTGATTATTCAAGACGAAAAAGTTTGAATTTTACAAACGTACACAAAGAGCGTGCTAAAGGAAAAACGACAACAAATTTTTGGGATTTAGAAAACTTTAGTTTAAGTTTTGCTTATACAGAGTTGTATCGCCATAACGTAAATATTGAATCCAGCATACTCAGGAATTATCGTTCTGGATTAACTTATACTTATAGTCCCAAGGTTAAACCATTCAAGCCATTTGAGAAATCGAAATGGGCAAAATCGAAATGGTTAACAATCATTAGGGAGTTTAATTTATCTCCAATGCCAACAATGTTAGGTTTTAGTTCTGACCTGAATCGTCAATACGGAGAAACTAAAAATAGAAATATCACGGGATACAGTGATGTGTTTACGCCAACTTATTTCAATAAAACTTTTGTATGGACAAGAAGTTATGATATGCGTTGGGATTTAACTAAAAATATAAAACTAGATTTTAGTGCAGATAATCTCGGAAATGTTTTAGAACCGATGGGGAAAATTGATACTGAGGAAGAAAAAGATACGGTCTGGACAAACTTAAAAGGTTTAGGAACTACTACAAATTATCACCACATATCCAACCTGACATATAATATTCCAATTAACAAAATTCCTTTATTCGATTGGATTACACCTACTGTTCGTTATTCTTCTGGATTTACATGGATGCGCGGGTTAATGCCACCATTTGATACGTTAGGAAATACAGTTGGCAATAATGCTAAATGGGATTACACATTGCAATTGAATATGACAACAATGTATAACCATTCCAAGTATCTCAAAAAAATAAATTCAAAGAAACCTGGACAACAACCTCCTGTAGTTAAATCTAGTGTTTTCAAAAAACCTCAGAACGCGCAAGATTCACTCATTGAGCAACAAAGGAAAGATTCTTTGAATAGGGCGAATAATCAATATCAAATTGTAGAATACCTTGCTCGTTTATTAATGAGTGTAAGAACAGTTACTGGCAGCTATTCCGTTAATTCAACAATGGCACTCCCAGGATATAATCGCAATACTCAGATGCTTGGCTTTGATAAAAATTTCCAAGGACCAGGAGTAGGTTTTTTATTCGGGCAGCAAGATCATTTCGGCGATGGTAATGCTAGTTATCCTCAGTATGCAATTGAAAATGGCTGGTTGGTACAGACACAATCTATATATACTCCATTTACGCAGGGGACATCAAAAAATTTAACCTTGCGTTCTACACTTGAACCTTTCCCTGATGTTAAAATTGAGTTGACTGCTAATCGTACAATGTCACTTAACAATTCTCAGTTTATTCACTGGAATCCAACATCAGAATCGTTTGATTCATTATCTCATACACAAACGGGTGCTTTTAGTATGTCTATTATTGCTTGGCCTACTTCATTTATTAAAGACAATAAAATAGACCACACTTCTGCAACATTTATTCAGTTTATGAATAACCGCGCAGTTATTTCAAAACGTTTGGGTGATGTAAATCCAAATTCAACGAGCCAACTTCCAACAGGATTTTATGATGGTTATTCAAATGTTCAGCAAGATGTAATTATTCCCGCTTTTATTGCAGCATACACGGGTAAAAATGCCGAATCAACATCTTTGGCATTATTTCCTTCTATTCCAATGCCAAATTGGAGCATTACGTATGATGGACTAACAAAGTACGCGCCTATCAAAAAGAAATTTAAAACAATTGCAGTGAAGCATACTTATCGCTCTACTTATGCTTTAAGTGGCTTTTTAACAAACCTTGATTTTGCAGATTTAGATCGCGATGGATTTTCTGATAATTTAAGAAATGTGAGTGGAGATTTTCAAAGTCAATATCAAATTGGGTCCGTTCAAGTATCGGAGCAGTTCAGTCCATTTATTTCATTCGATATGGTTTGGAATAATAGTTTATCTACAAAAGTGGAATACAAGAAAGACCGTACAATGAGTTTAAGTTTAGCCAATACACAATTAACGGAAATTAGTGGCCGCGAATTAGTTGTAGGTGCAGGTTATCGTATTCCTAAGCTTCCTTTGAAATTTATGAAAAAAATTATGAAGGGTAAAATCCCAACAAGTGATTTAAATATGCGTTGCGATGTATCTTATCGAAATAACCAAACTGTTATTCGTAAGAGTGTTGAAGATATTAATGTACTAACCGCAGGGCAGAATATTTTCTCACTTAAAACCTCCGTTGATTATCAATTAACTCAACAACTTCAGGTTCGTTTCTTCTTTGATCGATTAATGACGAATCCCCTTATTTCATCAGCATTTAAAACTGCCAATACTAATTCTGGGTTAAGTCTTAGATTTATGCTTCAATAATTGAAAACGAGATTTTTGTTTGTTATCAAAAAAGTTAACTTTGTGCTTCTTTAAAATAAAAATCGAAATAATATGAATTTCCCAGAAAATCTAAAGTACACAAAGGACCACGAATGGATTCGTGTCGAAGGCACAATTGCAGTTATTGGTATTACAGAATTTGCACAAGGCGAATTAGGTGATATTGTTTATGTTGAAATTGAAACTGTTGGTGAAATAGTAGAGAAGGAAGAGGTTTTTGGATCAATTGAAGCTGTGAAAACAGTTTCTGATTTATTTATGCCAATAGCAGGTAAGGTGCTTGAAAAAAACAATGCTATCGATACAAATCCTGAAGTTGTCAATAAAGATCCTTATAACGAAGGTTGGTTAATAAAAATTGAGATGACAAACCCTGCAGACGTAAACGAGTTGCTTGATGCCTCCGGTTACAAGGCATTGCTTGGTCACTAATCTATGTGTTAAATGATTCGTCGGCCAAATTTTCTAACTATTTTTTGGGCACTTATTATTCTAATTTTATGCGGTACACCTGGAAAGGATGTTCCGCATTTTTCATTTCTTGATTTATTAGCAATAGATAAATTTGTTCATGTTGGATTTTTTTTCATACTCGTAATTTTAGCTATTAGAGGATTTCGTTTGCAATCAAGCCAAAAATGGCTCTGTAAAAATTCAACATTTCTTGCTGTTTCCTTGTCGATTTTGTATGGTGGAATATTGGAAATTTTACAAGAAACGGTCTTTGTTGACCGAAGCGCTGATATTAATGATTTCATTGCAAACAGTTTTGGGTGTTTTGTTGCACTTTTGTTGTATCCGAAAATTGCTTCTCGTTTTTCAGGGTTAAAATTTAAAATGCCGCTATGAATTCTAAAAATGTTTTACGCTGGGAGTATAAACACTTCAATAAATTGACAGCAGGAGATTTGCATGCTTTACTTGCATTGAGGTGCAGTGTTTTTATCATAGAACAAAACTGTCCTTATCTCGATCCTGATAATAAAGATTTGAATTCGTATCATGTAATGGGATGGGAAGGAAATGATTTGGTGGCAGTAGCAAGGATTGTAGAACCTGGAATTTCTTATGTTGAAGTTTCGGTAGGACGTGTTGCAACTTCTTCAGCAGTGAGAGGTACGGGCACAGGGAAAGTCTTAATGACTAAAACGATGGAATATATTTCAGCTATTTTCGGAGAAGTGCCTGTCCGTATTTCTGCTCAATCTTATTTGCAAAAATATTATGAAGCATTTGGTTTTAAGCGAACAGCTAAAGAAGAATATTTAGAAGATGATATTCCACATATTCAAATGGATTTCGTTCCTCGTTGAATTGCAGATTAGTTTTTTATAGAATCATTCCTGCACCAACCGTTTCATTGCTTGCTTCGTCAATTAGTATTAGCGAACCGGTAAATCTGTTGCTGCGATACGTATCGTAAAAAAGAGGAACAGTAGTTTTGATTTTAATTCTACCAATATCATTCATCTGAAGTACTTTGTCATCTTCCATTCGATGCAAGGTATTAATATCTATTTTGTATGAAACTTTTTTTACTTCACAACGAGCATCTCGCGAAGTGTGCTTAATTAAATATTTCCCCCCAACTTGTAATGGCTTTGCATTAAACCAGCAAATCATTAAATCAATTTCCTGCGAATTTTGAGGTTGATTATTTTCGCGCACGATCATATCGCCACGAGAAATATCAGTTTCATCTTCGAGCGTAAGCGTAACACTCATAGGCGCAAACGCTTCATTAACCGCCTCTCCTAAATAGTCAATTGATTTTACTCTGGAATGTGCGCCACTCGGAAGTACAACTATTTTATCCCCTTTACGGTAAATGCCACCCGCCACCCTTCCCGCAAAACCGCGATAATCGTGGTGTTCTTTACTCATTGGACGAATTACATATTGAACAGGGAATCGACAATCAATATGATTCAAGTCAGACGCGATGTGAATGTTTTCAAGTTGGTATAATAATGTAGAACCATTGTACCACGACATGTTTGCCGATCGGTCAACGACGTTATCTCCGTGTAATGCAGAAATAGGAATAAAATCAATGTCAATTGAATCTAGTTTTGATGCAAATCCTTTGAAATCTTTTTTTATTTTTTCAAACACATCTTCTTTGTACTCTACCAAGTCCATTTTGTTTATACAAACGATGATGTGTGGGATTTTCAGAAGAGAAGCAATAAATGTATGCCGCATAGTTTGTTCAATCACACCTTTTCGAGCATCAACTAAAACGATAGCTAAATTAGCTGTAGAGGCGCCGGTAACCATGTTCCTTGTGTATTGAATATGACCAGGCGTATCGGCAATAATGAATTTTCTTTTCGGTGTGGCAAAATAACGGTAAGCAACGTCAATTGTAATTCCTTGCTCTCGTTCAGCACGCAAACCATCTGTCAACAAAGCAAGATTCACGTATTCTTCTCCTCGTTGTTCGCTTGAAGCTTTCACCGCTTCATACTGATCTTCAAAAATAGATTTACTATCGTAAAGCAATCTACCGATCAAGGTACTTTTCCCATCATCAACACTTCCCGCTGTGGTAAAGCGAAGAAGATCCATTTCTAAATATCCTTCTGTAGCTTGACTTGTATTTTCCGGCATTCTAATTTCTAATTTGATTTTTTTATCTTCTTAATCGTTTCAAATGCGATTAAAAATACCCTGCTTTCTTCCGATCTTCCATTGCAGCCTCGCTCCTTTTGTCATCCGCCCGAGTTCCACGTTCCGTTGTGCGAGATGCTGCAACTTCCTGAATAATTTCTTCCAATGTAGTAGCCGTCGACTCAACAGCACCTGTGCAAGTGATATCGCCAATGGTACGAAAGCGAATGGTTTTTTCTGCTACAACTTCACTCGGTTTTTTGGTCATGAAATCGAAGTCCGCAAGCAATTGCCCATCGCGTTGAAAAACTTTTCTCTTATGTGAAAAATAAATTTTGGGTAAGGGAATATTTTCCTGCAAAATATATTGCCACACATCCATTTCTGTCCAATTTGAAATTGGAAATACTCGAAAATGTTCTCCCATATTTTTTTTGCCATTAAATAAATTCCATAATTCAGGCCTTTGATTTTTAGGGTTCCATTGTCCAAATTCATCTCGATGAGAAAAAAACCGTTCTTTCGATCTTGCTTTTTCTTCATCGCGCCTTGCTCCGCCAATTGCACAATCTGTTTTTAATTCTTCTATTGCGTCGAGTAAGGTAACCGTTTGTAAAACATTTCTACTTGCATTAATACCCTTCTCCTCCACGGCTTTCCCTTGGTCAATAGAATCTTGAACATACCTCACTATAATTTTTGCACCAAGTTCTTTTGCCCACCAATCGCGATACTCAATTGTTTCAGGAAAATTATGCCCCGTGTCAATATGCACTAATGGAAAAGGTATTTTTGCAGGAAAGAAAGCTTTTTTTGCAAGGTGGCTTACTATAATAGAATCCTTTCCACCTGAAAAAAGCAAAATGGGTTTTTCAAATTGCGCTGCCACCTCACGTAAAATAAATATTGATTCACTCTCTAGTTCCTGTAAATGTTTTAAGGTGTAGCTCTTCATTTTAAATCTAAAATCATTGAACTTTAATGTGCCTACTTGCAAAGTTTGCAAATGCTAAAATACTTTCGTCTTCATTTTGTAAATTTGTTTTTATTTCTAAATTTGGTTTTGCTGGGGCTTCAAATAGGGCGGTCACTCCTGTAAAATCTTTGATTTCGCCGGCCTCCGCTTTACTGTATAACCCTTTCACATCACGTTCTTTACAGGTGGCAATAGGAGCATTAATATAAACTTCCAAGAAGTCGTTTTCCCCAATTATTGCTTTTGCAATGGAACGCAAATCATTGGTTGGTGAAATGAAACTGCAGATTGTTATTATGCCAGCATCTAAAAATAATTTTGCTGTTTCAGCTACTCTTCTAATATTTTCGGAGCGATCAATTGTTGAGAAACCAAGATTTGAACTGATCCCCAATCGAATATTGTCGCCATCTAAAATGTAAGCTAGTTTTCCTTGAGCATGTAGTGCACGTTGTAGTCCCGCAGCTATAGTAGTTTTCCCTGCTCCAGAAAGACCCGTTAGCCAAAAAACTTTTGCGGTTTGTTCCAACAATCTTTCACGGTCTTCTCTGTGTAGTAGTCGGTCGAAGGTGGAATAAATATTTTCGCTGTTCATTTTAAATAAATAGAATCAATAGGTTTTTTTCTAAGCCATGTAATTTATCCTTAAAAACAACAATTTGTCTCACCTGCTATTCCACAAATTAGTGCCACTATTTTCTGTGTAGGTTATGTGTTCCCTGTCTGTTTTTTTAAGGGAATCAAATATAATGTAGAATTTGGGGTTATACCAAATTTCAGATTCTGTTTTTATTGCTAATTTAACTGTAGGTTGATTGCTTTTCTTACATTTGACTTTATTTTAGAAAACTTTGAAAAGCAATTATAATTTCATGAAGTCTTCTCTCATCGACCAAGTTGGCGTAGAGGAAAGGGTTGCGCGCTTCAACACAAGAAGTATAAAAAAGCAATCCAAAGTTGAGGGTTTGAAAATAGCAATCAGTATGATTGATTTGACAACTCTTGAAGGAAAGGATACAGAAGGGAAAGTTCGTCAACTTTGTTATAAAGCACAGCATCTTCATGTCGATATGCCTGGCGTTCCAACTGCTGCTGCGGTATGTGTTTATCCCACCTTTGTAAAGCTTGCTAAAAAAGAATTAGGAAATTCGGGTGTGAAAGTAGCGTCGGTTGCTACTGCATTTCCTTCAGGGCAATCGACTTTAGCAGTAAAAATTGCTGATACAAAATTTGCTGTTGAAAGTGGCGCCGATGAGGTGGATATGGTTATTTCCAGAGGAGAGTTTTTAAGTGGAAATTATAATTTTGTGTTTGATGAGATTTCAGAAATAAAAGTGGCGTGTGGACCAGCAAGACTTAAAGTGATTTTGGAAACAGGGGAGTTGGCTACACTTGATAATGTTCGGCGAGCAAGCGAAATTGCAATGAGGGCAGGAGCTGATTTTATAAAAACGTCTACGGGAAAAATCCAACCTGCGGCTACGCAGCCCGTTACACTTGTGATGCTTGAAGCAATTCGCGATTATTATTACGAAACAGGAATCATGATTGGTATGAAGCCCGCTGGAGGTATTTCTACCGCGAAGGTTGCGTTACAATATTTGGTAATGGTTCGTGAAACGCTTGGAAATGCTTGGTTGAATAACCATTGGTTTCGTTTTGGCGCAAGTAGTTTGGCGAATGATATTTTAATGCAGCTAGCTAAAGAATCAAGCGGGGTTTATCAGGGGGGAGATTATTTTTCTAAAGATTAATTAATAATGTGCTGATTAATAATTAATACTTGTTGTGCCAATGTTTTTGGGAGACATTTTGAAATTAAGTCAATTATTAATTAACACATCATTAATTATTAATTTTTATCTATGACAACAAAAACTAAATCATCTGCTAAACCAAAACTCGATTTCACTTCGGGTTGGGGTTATGCACCTGCTCCAGAAAGTTCCGAGCACATAAAATTAGAAAAGCGGTACGGTCATTTTATAAATGGTCAATTTGTAAAACCATCGGGTGGGAAATATTTTCCTACCATTAATCCATCAACAGAAAAACAAATCTCTGAGGTGGCTTTAGGCGATGCACGCGATATTGATAAAGCTGTAAAAGCAGCTCGTTCTGCTTATGAAAAAGTTTGGAAGAAAATGCCGGGTTCCGAACGAGGAAAATATTTATATCGAGTGGCAAGAATTATTCAAGAACGCGCACGCGAATTGTCGGTGATTGAATCGATGGACGGAGGAAAATCAATCCGTGAATCGCGCGACATTGATATTCCATTGGCTGCCGCACATTTTTTCTACTATGCAGGATGGGCGGATAAATTAGAATACGCATTTCCCAATAGAAAAGTAGAACCTGTTGGTGTTGCCGGACAAATCATTCCATGGAATTTTCCTTTGTTAATGGCTGCATGGAAAATTGCTCCTGCGCTTGCTTGTGGAAATACGGTTGTGTTAAAACCTGCTGAAACAACTCCACTTACAGCCATGAAGCTTGCTGAAATTTTTCGTGATGCAGGTTTACCACCAGGAGTTGTGAATATTGTAAATGGCGACGGCAGAGCTGGTGCTGCATTGGTAAATCATCCGGGTATTGATAAAGTTGCTTTCACGGGTTCAACGGACGTTGGAAAGATTATACAAAAAGCAATTGCTGGAACAAAGAAAAAAGCAACACTTGAGCTTGGCGGAAAAGCTGCTAATATTATTTTTGAAGATGCTGCAATTGACCAAGCTGTCGAAGGAATTATAAATGGAATTTTCTTCAACCAAGGACATGTATGCTGCGCGGGTTCGCGCTTATTTGTTCAGGAAAGCGTTGCCGATTTAGTCATTCGCAAATTAAAAGACCGCATGCAAACATTGATTGTTGGCGACCCAATGGATAAAAACACTGACATTGGCGCAATCAATTCCAAGGAGCAACTTGATAAAATAAATGACTATTTAAAAATAGGTGTGGAGGAAGGTGCTGAAATGTGGCAGAGCGGATGTGCTATTCCTAAAAATGGATATTATTGTCGACCAACTATTTTTCTCCATGTATCACAATCGCATCGGATTGTTCAAGAAGAAATATTTGGACCTGTGCTTGCGATACAAACATTTAGAACTGTTGATGAAGTTATAGAAAAAGCAAACAATACTCCATTCGGATTATCGGCAGGAGTGTGGACGGATAAAGGGTCGAAGATTTTTAACCTCACATCTAAATTGCGCGCCGGTGTAATTTGGGCAAATACGTATAATAAATTTGATCCAACCTCTCCTTTTGGTGGTTATAAGGAAAGTGGTTTTGGAAGAGAGGGTGGACTTCACGGCTTAATGCCTTATGTAAATCTGAAATAAGATTATGGCTAGAATAGAAATTTTGAAAACCTATAAACTGTATATCGGAGGACAATTTCCCCGAACAGAATCCGGGCGTTATTATACTTTGCTGGATAAAAAAAATAAAGTCATTGCTGATATTTGTTTGGGATCTAGAAAAGATTTTCGCAATGCAGTCGTTGCAGCTCGTGCGGCATTTGGCGCATGGAGTGGTAGAACAGCATATAACCGAGCTCAGATTTTGTATCGCATTGCAGAAATGTTAGAAACTCGAAAGGCACAATTTATTGTAGAGTTAATTCAGCAAGGGTCAACAAAAATAAATGCGGAGAAAGAAGTTGCACTTGCCGTGGACCGATTAGTTTATTATGCTGGTTGGTGCGATAAGTTCCAACAAATTTTCAGCAGTGTAAATCCGGTTGCCTCTTCTCATTTTAATTTTTCTGTTCCCGAACCAACAGGCGTAGTTGCTGTTGTTGCACCACAAGATTCTTCACTTATCGGATTGGTTTCAATCATTGCTCCAATCATTGCTGGTGGAAACGTTTGTATTGCACTTGCTTCAGAAAAAATGCCATTGTGCTCCATTACTTTTGCTGAGGTATTAGCCACCTCTGATCTTGCTGGAGGAGTTGTAAATATTCTCACAGGGAAAACTTCAGAATTAATTTCTCACATGAGCTCTCACATGGATGTGAACGCAGTTGTGTATGCAGGAAAGGATCAAAAGGAAATTCTATTGATAAAAGAAAATGCGACATTGAATGTGAAACGTGTTTTTGTTTATCAGAACGATTGGAATAAAACGGAGTCACAAAACCCCTATTTCATTTTTGACGCACAAGAAATAAAAACCACTTGGCACCCAATTGAGAGTATTGGTGTTGGAGGGGCAAAATACTGATGAATTTTGCAACTTTAAGAAATAATTTTGAATTATGACAAAAGCAGTATTGAAAAATAAATTGGTAAAAACAATCAGCCAAGTCCAGGATGAAAAACTCTTACAGGGGGTTTATGATTTTTTGAATAGCCATCTTCACGCCGATGAATATGAATTGACCGATGAAGACAAAGCCGAATTAGATAAAAGAATGGCTCGTGATAAAGCGGGTTTGGAAAAAGGATCTTCCTGGGAGGAAGTAAAAGCGCGTATTAGGAAACGGAAGAAAGTAAATTAAGTAAATTTCACTTAGCTGGTTTTATGGAAGTAATAATCAGGATATCAGCGGAAAATGATATTCGTGAAATATTTAATTGGTATGAAGATCAATTAGAAGGTTTAGGCGAGGAATTTCTAGAAGATTTACAAAAAATAATTCCTTATCTTGAAAAATATCCAAAGTCTTTTCGATTCAAATACAAAAATTTCAGAACTATTTCCCTCTCAAAATTCCCTTACCTGGTGTACTTTAGAATTCAAAAGGAATCAATTATTATTCAAAAAATCGGTCATGCACACAGGAACAAAAGAAAACTCAAATTGCGGGAATAAATTTCTTTTAACATGGTCGAAATAGTAATGGAATCAAATATGGATAAATTACAAAGGGATGAGTGGTATAGCATCGCGTTAAATGCAGCCCTTGATGCTGGTCGTGCTATCATGAAAATTTACGCACAACCTTTTGATGTGAATTACAAA